>WPCI01110438.1_pt1 | contig 19738 bp, 14 predicted proteins | sample 5399871 | NCBI WGS metagenome assembly WPCI01 (sample SAMN12869469, study PRJNA574797) | sludge metagenome | isolation source: wastewater treatment of pH7 | place: China:Beijing | collected 2019-05-20 | reverse complement strand
GGTATGCCCATGGAACCGCTTTGCCAAACCGACGGCGGAAACGGATTTCCTGCCCCGGCACGGGCTGGACAATGTCAACCTGGCCGAACTGTTCATGTGGACGGAAGAGGAATTTCTGCAACGCACCGAAGGCTCGCCCATTCGCCGCGCCGGCTATGAAAGCTGGTTGCGCAACCTGGCCATCGGGCTGGGCAATGCCCCTTCGACCATTCCCGTGCTGGAAGCCCTGCAGGCTCGTCGCGACCACCCCAGCGAACTGGTACGCGAGCATGTTGAGTGGGCGTTGAAAAGACATGGTGTGCTGTAGCCCGCAACATCTGTAGGTGCGAATTCATTCGCACACAAACACCTCAACGGCGCTGTGCGAACGTATGAGCACCTACAAAAGCGGTGCACCCCTGCAGAGGGACCGTATTGTGCGAATGAATTCGCACCTACAAAAACGCGCAGGCCTAGCAGTTCATCAGGTGCTTGCGATAGTACTGCAGCTCGGCGATGGACTCGCGGATGTCGGCCATGGCCAGATGCACATCGCCCTTCTGAAAGCCCTTGGCAACCTCGGGTGCCCAGCGTTTGGCCAGTTCTTTCAGACTGGATACATCCAGGTTGCGGTAGTGGAAATAGGCTTCCAGCTGCGGCATGCAGCGATGCAGGAAGCGGCGGTCCTGACAGATGCTGTTGCCACATATGGGGGATGCACCCGCCGGCACCCACTGTTTGATGAACTCGATGGTTCTGGCTTCGGCTTCGGCTTCATTGATGCTGCTTTCACGCACGCGCTTGGTCAGCCCGCTTTTGCCATGCTGGTTGGTGTTCCACTCATCCATGCCGGCCAGAACTTCATCACTCTGATGAATCGCCATCACCGGGCCTTCGGCCAGCACGTTGAGCTGGGCGTCGGTGATGATGGTAGCGATCTCGATGATGCGATCGTTATCGGTATCCAGCCCGGTCATTTCCAGATCAATCCAGATCAGGTTTTCTTTGTTTTGCATGATGGTGTTCCACTGAAATATTTACCACCCGCATTCTACCCGAAAGCATCCGGAAATATTTCAGCACCAAACCAAAACACCCAATGCAAAACCAAACACGCGACAGCAGCCCGACAAAGTCGGGCCACACCCTCCCACCCACTGCGGTGCACAAAAAAGCCAGTCCGGACTTCCATCAAAACCTTAGCGGCAGCGGCAAACTTGTTTTGCCGCTGGTAAGCGCAGTTTTGCATGGGAGTCCGGGCTGGCTTATACACCCGAGCCTCAGATCACCGAAGCCCCAGTGCACCAAGCAAAAGTCAAATCCCTGACAAAGCCTCAATCAGCTCGGCATTCTGCTCATCAGTTCCCACGGTAATGCGTAAAAACTGCTCAATGCGGGGCTGGCGGAAGTGACGCACGATGATGCCCTGCTCGCGCAACCTGGCGGCCAGCTCGCCGGCATCCTGCTGCGGGTGGCGGGCAAACACAAAGTTGGCCGCCGACGGCAGCACCTCGAAGCCCAGCGCTGTCAGTTGAGCGATCATTTGCTCACGGCTGGCAATGACCTTGCTGCAGGTCTGCTCGAAGTGCTCACGATCGGCAAAGGAGGCGGCAGCTCCGGCCAGGGCAACACGGTCCAGCGGGTAGGAGTTGAAGCTGTTCTTGATCCGCTCCAGCGCTTCGATCAGTTCCGGCTGACCAACGGCCAGACCGACACGCAGGCCAGCCAGCGAACGCGACTTCGACAGCGTCTGCACCACCAACAGGTTCGGGTAACGATCCACCAGTGCGATGGCACTCTGGCCGCCAAAGTCGATATAGGCTTCGTCCACCAGCACCAGGCTTTCGGTGTTGGCCTGTAGCAGCTGTTCGATGGCATCCAGCGTCAGCAGACGACCGGTTGGCGCATTGGGGTTGGGGAAAATGATGCCGCCGTTGTCCTGACGGTAATCGTCCAGGTCGATGGCAAAGTTTTCGTCCAGCGGAATCTGCTTTGGCTCGACGCCGTACAGGCCGCAATACACCGGGTAGAAGCTGTAGCTGATATCCGGAAACAGCAGCGGCTTGCCCTGCTGGAAGAAGGCCTGGAAGGCATGCGCCAGCACTTCGTCGGAGCCGTTGCCGACAAACACATGGCTGGGCTCTACCCCGTAGTAATCGGCCACTGCCTGCTTGAGCAGATCACAATTGGGATCCGGATACAGGCGCAGGTCATCACTGACCTGTTCGCGCATCGCCGCCAGCGCCCTGGGTGACGGACCATAGGGGTTTTCGTTGGTGTTCAGTTTTACCAGCCTGGTCATTTTCGGCTGCTCGCCCGGCACATAGGGCACCAGGTCGTGTACGAACGGACTCCAGAATTTGCTCATGGTCTGTGTTTAATCCTTGATGATGCGGTATTCGGCGCTTTTCGCGTGGGCGGTCAGCGACTCGCCACGGGCCAGCACGGAAGCGACCTTGCCCAGCTCCGATGCGCCTTCGGGCGTACAGAAGATGATCGAGGAGCGCTTCTGGAAGTCGTAGACACCCAGCGGCGAGAAGAAGCGCGCGGTGCCGGAAGTGGGCAGCACGTGGTTCGGGCCGGCGCAGTAGTCACCCAGCGCCTCGGCGGTGTAGCGGCCCATGAAAATGGCACCGGCATGGCGGATGCGCGGCAGCAGCGCTTCAGGGTCTGCCACCGACAGCTCCAGGTGCTCGGGGGCAATGCGGTTGGCCACTTCCACGGCGTGGTCGAGATCACGGACCTGGATCAGCGCGCCGCGCTCGGCCATGGAGACGCGGGCGATGTCCTCACGCTCCAGTGTCGGCAGCAGGCGCTCGATGCTGGCCTGTACCTTATCGAGAAACTCGGCGTCGGGGCTGAGCAGAATCGACTGGGCGTCCTGGTCGTGCTCGGCCTGGGAGAACAGGTCCATGGCGATCCAGTCGGGATCGGTCTGACCATCGCAGACCACCAAAATCTCTGACGGGCCGGCGATCATGTCGATGCCGACACGGCCAAATACCAGTTGCTTGGCGGTGGCCACATAGATGTTGCCCGGGCCGACAATCTTGTCCACCGCCGGCACGCTTTCGGTACCGTAGGCAAGCGCGGCCACGGCCTGGGCGCCACCAATGGTGAACACGCGGTCGACACCGGCAATGGCGGCGGCGGCCAGTACCATCTCGTTGATTTCGCCTTTCGGCGTTGGTACTACCATGATGATTTCGGCGACACCGGCCACCTTGGCCGGAATGGCGTTCATCAACACCGACGACGGATAGGTCGCCTTGCCGCCGGGCACATAGATGCCGGCACGGTCAATGGCGCTGACCTGCTGGCCGAGCATGGTGCCGTCTGGGTCGGTGTAACGCCAGGAGTCCTGCCTTTGGTGTTCATGGTAACGGCGGATGCGTTCGGCGGCGGTTTGCAGTGCCGCGCGCTGGTCATCCTCGATGTTTTCCAGCGCCTGCTGCAGGCGTGCCTGCGGCAGCTCCAGCTGGCCGAAGCTGTCGACCTCGACGCCATCAAACTGGCGGGTAAAGTCGAGCACCGCAGCATCACCCAGGCTGCGTACCTGGGCGATGATGTCGACAACACGCTGGTTGACCTCGGCATCGGAGACGCTTTCCCAGCTCAGCAGCTGGTCCAGCTCGGCGGTGAAGCCGGCATCGTCCGCGTTCATGCGGCGGACTACTGGGGTTTTACTCATGCTGTTACCTTGATTTTCATATTTGATGGCCCGTGTGCGCTTTGCTTCGCTCGGGGCTCAGCCCTGAACGATGCGCATGGACAGGTCGACCGCCTTGATGTTCTTGGTCAGGATGCCCAGGGAGATGAAGTCCACGCCGGTTTCCGCAACATAACGCAGGGTATCGTCGTTGATGCCGCCGGACGCCTCCAGCTTGACCTTGCCGGCATTGATGCGCACGGCTTCGCGCATGTCGGCATAGGACAGCTCGTCCAGCATGATGATGTCGGCACTGGTGGCCAGTGCCTGGGCGAACTCTTCGAGGTTTTCCACCTCGACCTCGATCGGCTTGCCCGGGGCAATGCGGCGCGCGGTCTCGACCGCTTCGGCAATGCCGCCACAGGCGGTGATGTGGTTTTCCTTGATCAGGAAGACATCGTACAGCCCGATGCGGTGGTTATGGCAGCCGCCGCAGGTGACCGCGTACTTCTGCGCCAGACGCAGGCCGGGAATGGTCTTGCGGGTATCCAGCAGCTTCACCGGCAGATCGCTGACCATGTCGGCGTAATGCTGACAGCGGGTGGCCACGGCGGACAGGGTCTGCATGAAATTGAGCGCGGTACGCTCGCCGGTGAGCAGCGCACGGGCCGGCCCTTCCAGCTCGAACAATACCTGGTTGGCCTGTACACGGTCGCCGTCGGCGGCATGCCAAGTGACCTTGACACTGCTGTCGACCTGCCGGAACACTTCGTCAACCCAGGCGGTGCCGGCCAGGGTGGCGTTTTCACGGGTAATCACCCGCGCGCGAACCTGTCTGTCGGCCGGAATCAGCTGTGCGGTGATGTCGCCGGTGCCCACGTCTTCTGCCAGGGCAATGCGTACATTTTCGCGTACTTCGTCCAGCAGCTGCTCAATTACCAGATTTGCCATAGAAAACTCCAATTCAACATCAGCATAGTATACGGGCTAATCAACCCGCTTGGCACCATTGATCCGGCCCCTTGCCAACGCAGCCATGCGCGCCAGCCGGAACCGGCGGCTGAGTTGTCCGTAACGTCGCCGCCCGCATCAATGGCCGTGCTCGACCGCTGGCCTGGATCTGCACAAACTTGCCCGAACTCATTGGGCTGGCTGCACCAATTGCATATAATGCGGACATGTTCCGGCTCCCGTCAGCAATGCCGGCAGTTCCCGGCGTCAGGTCAGAGATTGATCATTCAGGAGGCTCCATGCACAACAAAGCCCATGTCGTATCCCTTGCGGAGCATGGCGCAACAACCGCCACCGGGCAGTTGCCAGCCCTGCTGATCCGTCTGCGCGACCTGACCGGGGTGTTTGTCAAGCGCCAGCTGCAGGAGCTGTTCACAGCCGCAGACGATACCCTGTTCGACATGGCCGATCGTGCCGGCAGCAACCAGGAACAAAACAGCCTGTTTGAAACCATGCGTGAGCTGCGCCTGAAACAGAAAAACCTGCAACACGGTTATTTGCAGCAACTGGGGGAGTCTTTTGCCAGTCTGACCCAGTTCCGGGTTGGGCAACCGGCTGACAGCATCGCCACCGACCGCGACAGTTTGACGCTAGTCCAGCCCGACGAGCTGGAAGAAAACGTCGCCATCAACAACATGATCAGCAAGGTCATGAACAACGATGCCGACCTGCTGGAAGACCTGAACGCACGTATTGGCCATGTGCTCGCACGCGAAATACCGCTTGGCGACAACCCGCTGGGGCCGGCGAGCCTCAGCCGCCTGTTTCTCGACATTCTCAACCAGACGGGCTTTACCGACATACAAATCAAGCTGATCCTGCTCAAGCTGTTTGAACGTTCGGTATTGGAAGACCTCGGCCTGCTGTATGCCGACAGCAACCAGATACTGCTTGAAGCCGGCATCCTGCCAGCACTGCGCACCCGTGGCGCAGTCAAGAAAACGCCAGCCGCCAGCTACGACAACAGCCTGCCCGCGACTCCGGCCGGGCAAGCAGAAGTCAGCTTCCAGGATATCCAGTCACTGTTGCGTAATACTGGAACCCTACCGGGCATCACGCCGCCCTCAACGGATGCGGTACCTGTCAGCTCCGGCGACCTGATGCGTCTGCTGACCCACCTGCAACAGCACAACTCCCAGAACCAGCAGCTGTCCGGCGCGATGGTCCGCCAGCAGATCGACAGTATTTTACAACGCGCCAGCCAGCAGTCACAAAAAACCCGCGTGGTAGGCGAAATGGCCAATGACGCGATCAACCTGGTATCCATGCTATTCGAGTTCATTCTCGACGATCGCACCCTGCCCGACTCACTCAAGGCACTGATCGGCCGGCTGCAGATTCCCATGCTCAAAGTGGCCGTGCTCGACCAGAGCTTCTTTGACAGCGCCAGTCACCCGGCACGACGGCTGCTCAACGAGCTGGGCTCCGCCGCCCTCGGCTGGAGCGGCAAGGATAGCCGGCAGCAGGACAAGCTGCTGCAGAAAATGGAAGATATCGTGCACCGGCTGCTCAACGAGTTCACCGACGACCCGGTGATCTTTGCCGACATCCTGCAAGAATTCACCACGTTCTACGGGACCGAACGCCGCCGCAGCGAACTGGTCGAGCAGCGTGTCCGTGATGCAGAAGAAGGCCGCGCCCGTACCCAGCAGGCCCGGCTGCGCATCAAACAGGAACTCAACCAGCGCTTGCTCGGCAAAACCCTGCCCGAAACGGTCGTGCAGCTGCTGCAGGACAACTGGAGCCAGGTCTTGCTGCTGCGCCTGCTCAGGCACGGTGAAGAGGCCACCGACTGGCAGGACAGCCTGCAGCTCATGGACGACCTGATCTGGAGTATCGGCCAACATCACAACCGCGCCGACGGGGAACGCCTGAAGGCCATGGTACCCGCACTGGTCAGCCAGTTGCGTGAGGGTTTCGAGGAGGCGGCGCTGGACCCTTTTGCCACCTCACTGCTGCTGACCCAGCTGGAAGTGCTGCATATCCAGGCATTTCAGCAGCTCAAATACAAGCTGGCCCAACCGGAAGCCGGCGATCCAGCTACCGGCAGCAACGACACCACTAGCACGCCAGTCGAACCGGTCACCCTGTCCCCTGAAGAACTGCCCGAACTGCTGCAGCAGGCTGCGGAGGAAATGGCCGGGCAGGAAGAAATACCCGTGCCAGCCATGGTTGAAGTCAGTCAGGATGTCGAGCTGCCCGGCAAGGATGAAACCGGCGAAGAAACAGAACCTGAAGAAAACCTGCTGCCTGATGATGATCCGGCATTCGGGCAGGCTGACCAGGTGCGCCCAGGCAGCTGGTTCGAGCTCCGCCAGGAGGATGGCAACAGCATCCGCTGCAAGCTGTCGGCAATCATCCGCTCTACGGGCCGCTACATTTTTGTCAACCGCCACGGCCTGAAGGTGCTGGACAAGAACCGTAACGGGCTGGCATGGGCCTTCAAGCAGGAGCAGTTGCGCATGCTCGACGATGCCCTGCTGTTTGACCGGGCGCTGGAATCCGTCATCAACAATCTGCGACAGATGAAAGACATCTAGTGGCCTGAGCGGCTAGTTGGTTAACTCAAGTTCGGATGGCTGGGGCTTCGAGGCAAGGCGCTGCGACGAGTCATGGCGGGCAATGTACGTGAACTCGCGCCTACCGCCGCACGGAAACACTAACCCGGATGCAGGACTTCATACCGGCAACCCGCTCCCAGCGCCCCTGCAGGGGCTGCAGGCTGACAATACCCAGCTGCATGCCATCACTGCGCGGTGTTAGTCGCCAGCTGGCAGCATCACCTTCCGGCAATGACAAGATCCCCTGCCGTGCTTCTGCCTGTTCCACGGCAAACAGCATGGCAAACACTCCGTCCTCATCGATCACCGCGGCTTTGGGCAAGCGGGAAAAGCACAGGTCAAGCTCCGGGCCCAGCATGTCCACCTGCAACAAGCGGGCCGGCTGCGCAGGATCAGGCTTGAGCAGCTTGCCGAGCATCAGCCCGGCCAAGAAGGCAAGCAGGCACAGGCTGGCAAAAAACTTGATACGCCATTGCCGCACAGGTGGTTCTTGCCATGTAGAATCTGCTGTTTTTTGCGGGTCAGGTCGTGCCATGTTTCACATCATTCTCTTTGAGCCGGAAATTCCGCCCAACACCGGCAACATCATTCGCCTGTGCGCCAATACCGGTTGCAGTTTACACCTGATCGAGCCGCTGGGCTTTGTGCTGGATGACAAACGCCTGCGCCGGGCCGGACTCGACTACGGCGAATTTGCCAGCGTCCGGCAACATGCCGGGTTGAACCAGTGCCTGGCAGCGCTGGGGCATCCACGACTATTTGCCTTCAGCACCAAGGGGCAAAAGAGTTATGCCGACCCCTGCTATGTACCCGGCGACGCCTTCATTTTCGGCCCCGAAACCCGCGGGCTGCCGGATGACGTACGCAACAACATCCCGGCAGAGCAGTTGTTGCGCCTGCCCATGCTGCCACAGTCACGCAGCCTGAACCTGTCCAACACTGTTGCCGTGGTGGTCTACGAGGCCTGGCGGCAGCAGGAGTTTGCCTGAGGCAGCATGACAGCCCAAAACACAACACCCCGCCAGCTGGCGGGGTGTTGGTGAAACTGCTGCGGGAGTTACAGCAACAGGCTACGGATTTCCGCCAGCACATCGGCCAGGCGGCGGGTGAAGCGCGCAGCAGCCGCGCCGTTGATCACACGGTGATCATAGGACAGCGACAGCGGCAGCATCAGCCGGGGCGCGAAGTCCCGGCCATCCCACACCGGCTGCATGCTGGCTCGGGAGACACCCAGAATTGCCACTTCCGGCGCGTTGACGATCGGCGTGAAGCCGGTGCCGCCAATGTGCCCCAGACTGGAAATGGTGAAACAGCCGCCCTGCATCTGCTCCGGTGACAGTTTCTTGTTGCGAGCCTTGTCGGCCAGCTCCGCCGCTTCCAGCGCCAGTTGCAGCAGACTCTTCTGGTCCACGTCACGGATCACCGGCACCAGCAGGCCGTCCGGCGTATCCACGGCAAAGCCGATATGCACGTACTGTTTCATGATCAGCTCTTTGCCGTTGGGTGCCAGCGAGCTGTTGAACTCGGGCAACTCTTTCAGCAGGTGAGCACAGGCCTTGAGCAAGAACGGCAGGACTGTCAGCTTGGTACCGGCCTTGTCTGCCGCAGCTTTCTGCGCCTTGCGGAATGCTTCCAGCTCGGTAATGTCGGCACTTTCAAACTGGGTCACGTGCGGGATATTGAGCCAGGCACGGTGCAGGTTGCTGGCACCGATCTGCTGCAGGCGTGTCATCGGCACGTTTTCAACCTTGCCAAAGCGGCTGAAATCAACCTCTGGAATTGGCTCGATACCCATGCCACCACTGCTGGCTGCAGCCGGTGCGTTCAGGCGCTGCTTGACGAATGCTTGCACGTCCTCCTTGAGGATGCGCTGATGCGGGCCCGTCGGGCTGATCTGGCCCAGATCCACACCAAACTCGCGGGCCAGCTTGCGGACCGCCGGGCCGGCGTGAACACAGGCACCGGAGTCCCCAGGCTTGCAGGCAACCTCCGGCTTGCTGGCCGGAGCGACCGATGCCGGGCCGCCGACGATTTCCTGCTGCGGTGCAGGAGCCGGAGCGGGCGCCGGTGCAGCCTCGGCCGGCGCGGAAGCCTGGCCAGCCGCTTCGGTCACTTCGATACGGCAGATCAGGTTGCCTTCGCTCACCTCGCTGTCCAGCTTGGCCAGCACCTCAACCACAGTACCGCTGACCGGCGAAGGAATTTCCATGCTCGCCTTGTCCGATTCCAGCGTCAGCAGGGATTGCTCTTCGCTAACGGCATCGCCGGCCTTGATCAGCAGCTCGATCACCCGGGCCTTGCCGGCAGAACCGATATCCGGCACTTCCACATCCTTGATGCGGGTGGTGACGGCTCCGTCAGCAGGTACTGCCGGAGCCGAAGCCGCAGCCGCAGCCGCAGCTGGCGTTTCGGCCACCGCAGCGGGCGCTTCAACAACCGCTGCCGGCTCTGCGGCGGCGCTGTCCACTTCCAGCTCCAGCAGCTCGTCACCTTCCTTCAGCCGGTCACCCAGCCGGACCTTGATGTTCTTGATGATTCCGGCCTTGGGGGCCGGAATCTCCATGCTGGCCTTGTCGGACTCCAGCGTCAGCAGGCTCTGTTCAGCCTCGATGGTATCGCCGACATTGACCAGGATTTCAATCACTTCGCCCTCACCGGTGCCGATGTCGGGGACGCGAATCAGTTCGGTAGTCATCGCTTCTCTCCTCTCTTAGCAGTCCAGCGGGTTGGGTTTGTTGGCATCAATGCCGAATTTGGCCATGGCATCAACCAGCACCTGCACATCCAGCTGCCCGTCTTTCACCAGCGCCTCCAGCGCAGCCAGTGTTACCCAGCGGCGGTCGACCTCGAAGAAGTCGCGCAGTTTCTTGCGTGTGTCACTACGGCCAAAACCATCGGTACCCAACACCTTGTAGGTGTTCTGCGGCACCCACTGGCGCACCTGGTCGGCAAACAGTTTCATGTAGTCGGTAGAAGCAACCACCGGGCCCTGACGGCCCTGCAGGCATTCCTCGACATGGCTCAGGCGTGGTGTTTCACGTGGGTGCAGGCGGTTCCAGCGCTCGACCTCAAGACCGTTGCGGCGCAGCTCGTTGAAGCTGGTCACGCTCCACACATCGGCACCGATACCGAACTCGTCGCGCAGGATTTTCGCCGCCTCCATCACTTCCAGCAGAATGGTGCCACTACCCAGCAGCTGGACATGCTTGCCACTCTGGCGCTTGTCCTCGTCGAGCAGGTACATGCCGTTGATGATGTCACGCTCAATGTTCTCGCGCTGCGGCATCGCCGGCTGCTTGTAGGCCTCGTTCATCATGGTGATGTAGTAGTAGCGGTCCTGCTGCTCCTCCATCATCACGCGGATACCGTCACGGATGATCACGGCCATTTCGTAACCGAATGCCGGGTCATAGGTGTGACAGTTGGGGATGGTGCCTGCCAGGATATGACTGTGGCCATCTTCGTGCTGCAGACCTTCACCGTTCAGTGTGGTGCGACCGGCAGTACCGCCCATCAGGAAACCACGGGCGCGGATGTCACCAGCCGCCCAGGCCAGATCACCAATACGCTGGAAGCCGAACATAGAGTAGAACGAGTAGAACGGCAGCATCGGCTGGTTATAGTGGCTGTAGGACGTAGCTGCAGCAATCCAGGACGACATGGCACCGGCTTCGGTGATGCCTTCTTCCAGCAGCTGACCCTTGACGTCTTCCTTGTAGTACATCACCTGGCCCTTGTCGACCGGCTGATACAGCTGGCCTACGGACGAGTAAATGCCCAGTTGACGGAACAAGCCTTCCATACCGAAGGTACGTGCTTCGTCGGGTACGATGGGCACGATGCGGCTGCCCAGGTCCTTGTCCTTGAGCAACTGGGCCAAGATGCGCACATAGACCATTGTGGTCGACACTTCGCGGTCGCCACTGCCATCAAGGATGCTTTTCAGGGTGTCCAGCGATGGCGTCGGAATACTCATGCTGCGCTGGCGACGCTGCGGGACCGGACCGCCCAGTGCGGAGCGAGTCTTGCGCAGGTACTGCATCTCTGCGCTGTCTTCGGCAGGACGGTAGAACGGCAGGTTTTCCAGCTCGTCGTCGTCAATGGGAATGGCAAAGGTGTCACGGAAGGTACGCAGGCTGTCCACGTCGACTTTTTTCACGTTGTGGGCGATGTTCTGCGCTTCACCGCTACCTGTACCGTAACCCTTGATGGTCTTGGCCAGAATGACGGTTGGCTGGCCCTCGTGGTTGACCGCCGCATGATAGGCCGCATACACCTTGAAGGGGTCGTGACCACCACGGTTGAGCTTCCAGATCTCGTCGTCGGACATGTCCGAGACCATGTCGAGCAGGCGCGGGTCGGTACCGAAGAAGTCCTTGCGGACAAAGGCGCCGTCGTTGGCCTTGTAGTTCTGATAGTCGCCGTCGAGGGCTTCTTCCATGCGTGCCTGCATGACACCTTCGGTGTCCTTGGCAAACAGCGGGTCCCACAGGCGGCCCCAGAGAACCTTGATCACGTTCCAGTCGGCACCGCGGAAGTTGCCTTCCAGCTCCTGGATGATCTTGCCGTTACCGCGCACCGGGCCATCCAGGCGCTGCAGGTTACAGTTGATGACGAAAATCAGGTTGTCGAGCTTCTCGCGGCCAGCCAGCGAAATGGCACCCAGCGCTTCCGGTTCGTCGGTTTCGCCGTCACCCAGGAAGCACCAGACTTTCTGCTTGCCGGCCGGAATCAGGCCGCGGTGCTCCAGGTATTTCATGAAGCGGGCCTGGTAAATGGCCTGGATCGGGCCCAGACCCATGGAAACGGTCGGGAACTGCCAGAAATCAGGCATCAGCCAGGGGTGCGGGTAGGACGACAGGCCCTCGCCATCCACTTCGCGGCGGAAGCTGTGCAGCTGGTCTTCGCTCAGGCGGCCTTCAAGGAAGGCGCGGGCGTAGATGCCGGGAGAGGCGTGGCCCTGGAAATAGATCAGGTCACCGCCGTGCTCTTCGGTGGGTGCCTGGAAAAAATAGTTGAAACCGATGTCGTACAGGGTCGCACTGGAGGCAAAGGTGGCAATGTGTCCGCCCAGGTCCGGGTCGGCCTGGTTGGCGCGCATCACCATGGCCAGCGCATTCCAGCGTACCAGCGAGCGGATGCGGCGCTCCATGAACAGGTCGCCCGGCATGCGCGCTTCGTGGGTGACCGGAATGGTATTGCGGTATGGGGTGGTGATGGCATGCGGCAAGCGGATGCCGCTGCGGCTGGCCTGCTCGCCCAGGCGGGACAGCAGATAGTGAACGCGCTCCTCGCCTTCACGCTCTTCTACGGAACTCAGGGCATCAAGCCACTCGTGAGTTTCGACGGGATCTAAATCGTGCATGATTGACTCCTGAACCTGTGTATGTCTGGAAACACGGCATGACGGCCTGATAACTGGCCACCTGCCGGCTGCGTACTTTCGGGTCCGGGGTTGCCGGATTCCCATGGCACGTCGCAGCTGGTCATGCGGACCGCTCCGTGCCTCCAAAGCTCTGAATTTTGCTTTCTTGTAGTTTTACTACAAAACTGCCAGTTCGTCACCTTTCCGGTCCATTCCTCGAATTAGACCTTAGAGTCATACTACGATAAAAAAACGGTTTTGTACTGCCGCAACTGCCATGCTGCGCTTTGTACGAATGGCTTATTTGTACCAAGGAGCTTGCCCCTGGGAGTACTTGAACACCTGTCGAGGCCGGTTCCAGTCATTGTCGGGGGCAAGCCCCCTCTTACAAGAGCCCGTGCAGCAATCCAGCTTTATCAGGCGGCATTGACTAGAATACTGGGAGCCATCAACAGCACGACCGCTACTCTGCCCGGATAACCACACCATGATCCCGCATTTGCTCGACCCCCTCCCGGAAGCCCTTGCCCCCCTGCAACAACAGGCGGAACAACGCTGGCAGTCTGCATTGCAGGAAGCCGGCTTGGATGAAAGCGGCCTTGATGCACAGAGCCTGCAGCAGATCCGCCATGTATTCACCCTTAGCGAGTTTGCCCTGACCCAGGCCTGCCGTGATCCGCAGGACTTTCTGCAGTTACTGACAGGCGGCAGCCTTGCACACAGCCAGAATACTGCCAGCATGCGCGGCGAGCTGCAGCATCAGGTCAAGGCCTGCACCACGGAGGACGAGCTGCAGACAGTGCTGCGCCGCTTCCGCAACCGCCAGCAGCTGCGCATCATCTGGCGCGACCTGACCCGGCAGACCGAGCTGGACGAAACCACACACGAACTCTCGGCACTGGCCGATGCCTGCATCAGCCTGTCCTATCACTGGCTATATGAGCAGCAGTGCCGGCAAAGCGGCATACCGACCGGCCGTACCAGCGGCCAGCCGCAGCAACTGGTGGTGCTCGCCATGGGCAAACTGGGCGCGGGCGAGCTGAACCTGTCGTCAGATGTCGACCTGATTTTCACCTATCCCGAGGCCGGCGAAACCAGCGGCACCAAGCGCAGCCTCGACAACCAGGAGTTCTTCACCCGGCTGGGCCAGAAACTGATCAAGGTACTGGATTCACAAACCGTTGACGGTTTCGTCTTCCGTGTCGACATGCGGCTGCGCCCGTACGGTGCGGGTGGGCCACTGGTACACAGTTTCAGCGCCATCGAGCAGTACTACCAGAACCAGGGCCGTGACTGGGAGCGCTACGCCATGATCAAGGCGCGGGTGGTGGCCGGCGACCAGCAGGCCGGCAGCCGCCTGCTGCGCATCCTGCGGCCCTTTGTCTACCGGCGCTATCTGGATTTTTCCGCCATCGAAGCACTACGCTCGATGAAGCAGCTGATCCAGCAGGAAGTGATGCGCAAGGACATGGACGACAACATCAAGCTGGGTACCGGCGGCATTCGCGAAGTGGAATTCATCGCCCAGGCCTATCAGCTGATCCACGGCGGGCGTGACCTGAGCCTGCAACAGCGGCCGCTGCTGGACGTACTGGATACCCTGGCACGGCAAGGCTACAAGGACGCCGACAAAGTCGCCGAGCTGAAGCAGGCCTACCGCTTCCTGCGCTATACCGAGCATGCCTTGCAGGCCGTTGCCGACCGTCAGACCCAGCGCCTGCCTGCGCTGCCGCTTGAACGCGCCCGGCTGGCCGCCATCATGGGCTTTGCCGACTGGAGCACCTTTGCCGGACAGCTGGGCACGTACCGCCTGCACGTCGAACAGCAATTCCGCGCGGTGATTGCCGACCCCGACCATGACGACGAGGAGTACATCGGCGGCGAATGGTTGCCGGTATGGGAAGCATCCATTAGTGAAAGCAGCATCCTGCAGCAACTGGAAGAAGCCGGTTTTGCCGATGCCGCCACCGCCTGGCAACGGCTGTGCCAGCTGCGCAACGGCAGCCAGGTACGGGCCATGCAGCGGCTGGGGCGTGAGCGGCTGGATGCCTTCATGCCGCGCTTCCTGTCCCACGTGGTCGAACAGGAACAACCCGACCTGGTGCTGGAGCGGGTATTACCGCTGATCGAAGCGGTGGCCCGGCGCTCCGCCTACCTGGTGCTGCTAACGGAAAACCCCGGCGCACTGTCACGCCTGCTCGAGCTGTGCGCCGCCAGCCCCTGGATCGCCACCGAGCTGACCCGTTTCCCGGCCCTGCTCGACGAGCTGCTCAACGCCGGCCGCCTGTACCGGCCACCACAGGCACCCGAGCTGGCCGCCGAACTTCGCGAGCGCCTGCTGCGCATTCCCGAGGATGACCTTGAGCAGCAGATGGACGTGCTGCGCCACTTCAAGCTGGCCCACCGCCTGCGCGTGGCCGCCTCGGAAATCGCCGGCACCCTGCCGCTGATGAAGGTCAGTGACTACCTGACCTGGTTGGCCGAAGCCGTCCTGGAACAGGTCCTGCGACTGGTCTGGCACGAGATGACACACAAGCACGGTACGCCCAGACGGCTTGACGGCAGCACCGGCGAGCTGGACTTCGTCATTGTCGGCTACGGCAAACTCGGCGGCATCGAGCTGGGCCACGGCTCGGATCTGGATCTGGTATTCCTCTACGACTGCGACCCGCTGGCCGACACCGATGGCCCGCGCCCGATTGACGGCGCCCAGTTCTACACCCGCCTGGGCCAGCGTCTGATCTCCATGCTGACCACCCGCACCACCTCCGGCGGCCTGTACGATGTCGACATGCGCCTGCGCCCGGGCGGCGACTCCGGCCTGCTGGTCAGTTCGCTCAGTGCCTTTGCCCGCTACCAGGAGCAGGAAGCCTGGACCTGGGAGCACCAGGCGCTGATACGCGCCCGTGTCCTGACCGGCAGCAAGCGCCTGACCGCCGAGTTCGACCGGGTACGTCTGGACATTTTGGGCCGCCAGCGCGAACAGGAGCATTTGCGACAAGAAGTCAGCCAAATGCGGGCCAAAATGAGGCATAATCACGGCACCCGCAACACTGCAGGCGGCCTGATCGACGAAGCGTTCACCGCCGCCTGTCAATTTGATCTCAAGCAGGATGCCGGCGGTATTGTTGACATCGAGTTTATGGTGCAATATGCCGCTCTGGCGTGGTCATGGCGCTATCCGCAACTGGTCACCTACACCGACAACATCCGCATCCTGGATGCGCTCGGCGAGGCCAGCCTGATCAGCATGAACGACATGCACCTGCTACAGGAGGCCTACAAGGCCTATCGTGCTGCCGCCCACCGGTTTGCCCTGCAAAAACAGCATGCCGTGGTCAGTGGCGAACATTTTCACAGCGAACGCCAACATGTCATGCGCATGTGGCGGGCGCTGGGCCTCAGTTACACCCCGGAGCAGGACAGCAACCCCGGCCCGGGCATGAATCAAGATCCATTCTCTTCAGGAGCTATATAAAATGTCGATGGCTGATCGTGACGGTCTAATCTGGTATGACGGTGAAATGGTTGAGTGGCGCAACGCGACCACCCACGTACTGACCCACTCCCTGCACTACGGCATGGGCGTCTTCGAAGGCGTGCGCGCCTATGAAACTCCACAGGGCACCGCAATTTTCCGCCTCAAGGAACACACCAACCGCCTGTTCGAGTCCGCCCACATCATGGGCATGAAGATTCCTTACAGCCAGGACGAAATCAACGCCGCCACCATCGCTGCCGTGCGTGACAACAACCTGGCCAGCGCCTATATCCGTCCGCTGGCGTTTTACGGCTCCGAGGGCATGGGCATCCGCGCCGACAACCTGCGTGTGCACGTCATCGTTGCCGCCTGGCACTGGGGCGCCTACATGGGCGAGGAAGCACTGAAGACCGGTATCCGCATCCGTACCAGCTCCTTCACCCGTCACCACGTCAACATCACCATGACCCGCGCCAAGTCCAGCGGTGCCTACGTCAACTCGATGCTGGCCCTGCAGGAAGCGGTCTCCGCCGGTGCCGACGAAGCCCTGCTACTCGACCCGGAAGGCTATGTGGCCGAAGGTTCCGGCGAAAACATCTTCATCGTCAAGAACGGTGTGATCTACACCCCGGAAGTGACCGCCTGCCTCAATGGCATCACCCGCAATACCATCCTGACCCTGGCTGGCGAGCGCGGCATTCCGGTGGTGGAAAAGCGTATCACCCGCGACGAGGTATACATTGCCGACGAGGCGTTCTTCACCGGTACCGCCGCTGAAGTCACCCCGATCCGCGAAGTGGATGGCCGCCAGATCGGCTGCGGCAGCCGTGGTCCGATCACCGGTCAGCTGCAAAGCGCCTACTTCGACCTGGTCACCGGCAAGACCGATGCCCATAGCGAGTGGCGCACGCTGGTCAAGTAATTGGCTGTTGATGCTACGCAAAAGCCCGCGAAATCTTCGCGGGCTTTTTGTTGACCGGATCACTGCTGTTCAAGTTCTCGCACCCAGAACAGTTCATGCCGGCGTACCGCCTTGCGCAGGAATTCATTGTCACCGGTCTTCGGCCAGCGCCGGCCGGTCAGCAATTGCTGGATCACACGCCGTACGCGCCTCTTGCCGCTCAGCGGCGGCTGCAGGTCATGCTGCATGCGCAATGCCATGGCCTTGTCCATCTGCGTATCCGCACTCAGTACATGGCTGAACAACGGCAAAGCCGGCAATGGCTCCATCGCTGGTGGCAAGGCCACGCCGGTACCTGCATCGCCCATGGGCCAGCGGTCATTGTCATGCAGATGGTTGGCATATAGCAGCAACAATTCCGGTTTGTTTTCCACCTGCTCAAGCGCCTGATGGAAAGCCTGGCCGGTGGCAATATGGTCGCTGTGCGGGTCCAGTTCGGGATGGGGCATCACCACCACCTGCGGCCTGAAATGCTGCAAGCAGGCTGTCAGGTCGACAACCAAATTGGTCCAGCACGGAATGCCATCTTCGTCTGCCGGCAACCGGAACGGGTTCTGCCCGCGCACCGTGCGCACATCCGCCTCGCCCGATTCACGCGAGCCGAACGCCTGTTCCGGTTGCTCACGCATGGCTGGCAATTGCAGACAGTAATAGCCCAGTTGCACGCAACGCTCCTGCTTCACACCACCCCACAGCGGTATGGCCAGACTGTCCCAGCTGCGCAAACGGCCTTTCAGCCGGGCCGCCTGCTGCGGCTCCAGCCCCATCCGCTCATAGAACCCGGCCTCGATCTCGCCCCGGGTCAGGGTGACGATAGCTGTGGTGTCCGCCATGCGGCTGTACAGACCAAAGGCTGCCAGCTCCGCATCATCGGCGTGCGGCGCAAGAATCAGCATGCGCTTGCCAGACAGCTCTGGCGCTGCAAACACGTGCAGCTGCACAGCCGGCTGCAACTGGCAGTGCTGGCCTTTCAAAACGAGTCCGCTGCGCAGCTGCTCCAGCTGGCCAGTCAGGTTCAGGTAACGAATGCCACTGGCACCACGCTCAAAGATTTGGCGATCATCGCCGACCTGAACCCATGGATCAAACAGCCTGCCCAGCCAACTGCTTTTAATATGCACCTGCAAAATCAAAGTGCTGTCCGGATGGAGCGACTCCGCTTCCGACAAATGCAGCTGCCCGTCAGTGATTTGCAGTGAATAGCATTGCGTACCTGTCGGAAAGCTGTACTGATAGTCATCACCGGCGGCATAGAAAATGTGATCGGCAAACCAGGCTTCGTGAACCAGCCAAGCTAGCAATAGCCCCAGCGGCAGACACCACCAGCTGAAAAGAACACTGCTCAGCGCGATGACCAGAAGCAGGACGAGCATGGCCATGCGCTTGTTTTTACGGTGCCGCCTGAGCAGCTGCTGTTTGCGTTGTGACATGAGTTTTACCCTAAAAGCCAGAGCTGGCACTAATGCGTGTTATCAGCGGTATCTACTCTGCACTACTGCGCAGATGCCCGTGTACCAGTCAAAGTACACAAGTCGACACCCACCCTGTTGATATGCGCAACCAGGTCAGAGTTTTCGATCTGATGCAGCAATGACAAATCAATCATCCAGGGAAGCAAAAGGTCATCAATTCTGTTTTCAATCTGCAGCAGAGCATCAAAACTCATGGCGGGTGCAACCAGGCTCAAGTCGATATCCGAACCGGGGCGGTAATTACCCTTGGCCCGGGAGCCATAGACCAGCACACGCTCAATTTCCGGATAACCCTGAAAAATACTGCACAGCTGCTCGATGGCGTGTTCTGGCAAACCAAATCTCTCGCTCATAACCGAGACTGCTCAGCCAAACCCTGCATATGCTGCTCAAAGTCGGCAAACAGCCCATGGTAACTCGACAGAATCTTGTCACAAATTTCGTTGGCTACGCTTTCATTATATGTATGAGAGGACTGATTGCGGCTTTTGATCATTTCCATCCAGCCTGAGCCATCTTCGATCAAACCCGCCTTGAAAGCGCTGCGAATGGCATCACGAGAGCCGGTAATGTCCGGATTTCCCTGATAAGTGAAATAGTCTTTCATCAGATTCCAGGCCAGCTCAAAAACAAACTCAAAGGCCTGGATAAGCCCCTGCTTTTCCAGATCGCTCAACTCGCGAGTAGCAGCCAGCTCGACTGCATCAACCAGTCGCGTACGAGCCCTCTTGTAGTTGCTTAGACGCTGTATCCAGCGAATATCCTGCATAGCTTACCTTTCCACAAATTAATCCGGACTAACCTTGCCTCCAGCCTGCTTAGCAACCCTGGCAAGAACGGTTTTACTTTACCTCAAACACCGGCACGCGGTGGCACCAGCGGTCCTTGTACTCACGATCGGCACGGCCGAAGGAATAGCGCAGCGCTTTCCCTTGCGCCCGGGCATGCTCGCACTCGGTCTGGGTATTCACCCAGGTCAGTACGCTGCCCGGGCTGAGCTCATTGAATTGCGGATCAACCCCGCCATTGATGTATTCGACGCTGATCCACTCCGGCGACTCGACCCTGTACAGGATCTGAGCGGCAGCCGGCTGACCATTCACGCAAATGTATGAGCCCACGAGGTAAGGCCGCAGCAGCTCCAGCACCTCGGCCAGGCGCTCCTTGCCGGGCGTGGCAAAGCCCCAGCGCTGCTCGAACAGGTCACTGTATATCCGCGCCTGCTCGGTGCTGGGTAATTCGGTGAAAGAAAGCAGCTC
>WPCI01208267.1_pt1 | contig 19747 bp, 19 predicted proteins | sample 5399871 | NCBI WGS metagenome assembly WPCI01 (sample SAMN12869469, study PRJNA574797) | sludge metagenome | isolation source: wastewater treatment of pH7 | place: China:Beijing | collected 2019-05-20 | reverse complement strand
GCCGCTTTGGCAAGTATTTTAGGTGGTCTGATCAGTTGGGTCGGTGATCGACTGAAGTTTACCTTTGCGCGGAAGGAAGAATTTTTGAAACTAGGGATCGGCGCGATGCTGGCAACCATCTTTCACGCTCCGTTAGTTGGGGTCGCAACACCTTTTGAAGAAAAATTAGCCCATAAATCTCACAAAATCAAATGGCGCAAACTGCTACTCTACGGTTTGAGCACAATCTTTGGCTTGATCGGTTTCGCCTTTGTTCAGCAACTTTTTCCTAAAGAAATGATTTTCAAACTCCGCCTGCCAACAGTTGCTTGGACTAAAGAAGTTTGGCTTTTGATTCTGCCGGCCGCTCTTTTAGGCATTGCTTTTGGCTATTTATTTTTAGTCCTCGAACGCCTCAGCGATAAAATCGCTGAAAAAATACAGCAGCCAGTCTTACTGGCACTACTAGCCGGATTGTGTATTGGACTATTTGGCATGTGGTCTTCTTATTTCTTATTTTCCGGCGAGCACGAACTCTTAGGTCTGTCGGAAAATTATACGGGGCTCACGGTCAGTTTCCTTTTTCTACTAGCAGTCGGCAAGGCCTTGTTGACGAATCTTTGTTTTGCTTTTGGCTGGCGCGGCGGAAAAATTTTCCCCGCAGTTTTTTCCAGTACAGCATTAGGCTTAGCCTTAGCTAGTTTATTCCCTTACACCCCGGGATTGATTGTAGCGATCGCAGTCGCAGCCAGTGTCACGATCATTCTTAACCAACCGGCGGTCACTGCTGCTCTGCTCCCTGAATTGGATCGAAAATAGGGATTCCATCTCCAGGGAAGAGGACACCGAAAGATAACAGCAAAAATGCTGATACTTCTGGGAAGGCTAAAACATACATAAACAATCGAAGGGTAAGTACACCAATAATTACCAATAAAGAGAGTGTAATATAAACCGTGTAAGTAAACATCAATCCTAGGCAGGTGGTTGCTTTGCGGTTTTTCTTTTTCTAAAATAAGATCAAGAGGTGATTACACAATGGCTAGAAAGAAAAGAAATCCTGATGCCTAAAAGTTAGCTGAATCGATTCTGAATGCCTATCAACCTGAATCTGTCGATGACATGCAAGATGCTTTGAAAGATGTGTTTGGTCCCCTATTTGAAAAGATGCTTCAAGGAGAATTGAATAACCATTTAGGTTATGATGCTCATTCTAAGGAGCCTAAGGAACACGATAATCGTCGAAATGGCTATGGAAATAAAACGCTTAAAACCAGTTTTGGTGAAGTAGCTATTGGTGTCCCTAGAGACCGGGAGGCTTCCTTTGAACCAGAGTTAATTCCTAAGAGAAAACGAGATGTCTCCGACATCGAAGGCAAGGTTCTGTCCATGTATGCTCGAGGAATGAGTCAATGAGATATCGCCGCAACCGTTGAAGATATTTATGGCTTTGATATTTCTCATGAAATGATTTCAGATATCACTGACGCTGTCCTTCCTGAATTGGAAGAATGGCAAGCCCGACCATTGGCCAAGTGCTATGCTTTTCTATTCGTCGATTGTATGTATGTTACTTTACGAGAAAACTATGAAGCCAAAGAATATGCTGTATACACCATTCTTGGCTATGATCTCAAAGGAAATAAAGAGATTTTAGGGTTATGGTTAAATCAAACAGAATCTAAAAATCGATGGATGCAAGTGTTCGATGAATTGAAAGCACGTGGGGTAGAAGATGTCTTTTTCATTTCGATGGACGGTGTTTCTGGTCTCGAAGAAGGCGCAAAAGCAATCTTTCCTTCAGTAATTGTCCAGCGCTGTATTGTTCATCTTGTTCGAAATGCATTGCGTTATATTCCAAGCAAAGACTACAAGGAAGTCTGCCGAGACATGAAAAAATTCTACGGTGCTTCGTCTCTAAACGCTGCACATGCCGCCTTCGACAGTTTTCAAAATCGATGGTCTCATTATTCTGGTGCTGTAGATGTTTGGAAACGGAACTTTGCTCATGTTGAACAACTATTTGATTATGGTAGTGCCATTCGAAAAATCATGTACACTACCAATGCGGTTGAAAGTGTTCATTCCAGCTTCAGAAAAGTCACAAAAAAAGGAGCGTTCTCCAATGAGAATGCACTCCTAAAATTACTTTATTTACGTACGAAAGAATTACACACGAAGTGGGCAGGAGGTCGAATCCAGAACTGGGCCATGGTGCTTAATCAGTTAATGATTAACGAGGCCTTCTCCTCTAGAATTGAAAAGTATGCGATTTACCTTCCGTAACAACGGTAGGTTTATTCAACTACGTGTCCAATCAAAATTTATTTGATTTCAAAAATAGCCAAGAGAATTTTGGTTGTTAAAAACTCTTAACTATTTAACTTCCACAGTTTAGTTGACAAACCCACTTCAAATATTCCACTTAGGAATTGAAGCTCCCTTTTTACTGATTATTTATGTCACAACTTACTTTGTACCTTGCCTTAATTTACTTTACGAAAGTTCCTTTTCAAAATCTTTCATTGGAGCTAGCGTATTTTTGTACTAATCCCTTGCTTCTTGATCCTCCGTAACATGCATCACACTGCTGTGGCTGATTAAATATGCTAAATCACTCCCATTTACTTGGTCGTCAAACGATCGACCCAAGGAATCAAAGGTTCGTAAAGTGCCACGAGTCGTCCGGTGAATAACGCAGTAATGAGCGTACCTTCGCGAATGCCGACAAGACCTTGAAAGTAGAGTAGCGAGATAATCAACGCCACTGCCACCATCGTCAGATCCGTAAACATTTTTAATTTTCCAAAAGGTTGCTTAGTCCGCAAAGTTAGCGCCACGACCAAACCTTCCCCCGGCATTAAGATCGACCGGGAATTTACTTCAAGGAATACTCCAAAAGACAACACAAGCATTCCCATCAAGGTAAAGACCAATTGTTCGAAGTAATGATCCATGAATGCAGGCAATCCCAGCCGAGTGAAGCCCACCACAAAAACATCAATCAACCAGCCAAAGATCACCCCCGGCACAATCTGTAACATAATGGAAAGATTCACCTCACGTAAGAGGATCATTTGCAAAACAATCATTAAGATCATAAAAATAATCGTCAGATTTCCAATCGATAAGGGCATGATATAACTCATCACATTGGGAATACTCGAGATCGGTGAGGTCCCTAATTGCGCAAGCTTCGCCAATGCAATTCCAATCGACATCAAACTAATTCCCATAAACAAAACCACTAAGGATTTTATTTTTGCTAGCATAACAAGACTCCTCTCACAATAAAAAACAGCCGCGATCGGCTTGTTTCAGGGCTGCTCCCAATAGTGGAAAAACCAGCTGAACTAAGCCTATCACCGCCGCATATTTTCAGGTTATGTATCAATGCGTCCTACTCTATACTAAGGAGCAATTGACGTTTTGTCAAAGCCACTAACCCTTTGGTCCGCTTTTTTGCTAAAAGTATTTATAATTTTTCCACTTAAAAGATGCGCGAAACGATCCGCTTGTTTCATCTAAAGTGGCATTATTCTATTAAATCATTGGTCGTCGATGAAAAGACAATATGGGTAGATGGGATACCAAAACGCATGGTTTCGTCGATAAATGCTTCGAGCATCTCCATATTTTCTACAACAACTTTTACTAGATAACTATAATTTCCAGCAATCCGATAATATTTCAAAACGATCGGCTGGGTGGAACAAAATTCACGAAACGCTTTACAGTTAACCGTCTCAAACAATATCAGTGCCGTAATATTTTTCCCCATCTTTTGATAGTTAATATTAATAGTATATTTATCAATGATCCCTGTTTCTTCCATTTTTGTGATCCGCTCTTTTACCGCGGGCGAACTGAGCGCCACTTCCTGCGCAATTTTGTTATAAGGTAACCGCGCATTTTGCTTTAGAAGTTTTAATATTTTTTTGTCTGTTCCATCCATTCTGTTTCCACCTTTCTTTTATTAAGTTTATTCATGGATATTCTTTAATTAACGTAGTTATTTCCGCCAAAAGAATTAAAAATCAACTGTAGGGAGACGTTACTTTACTTTATCATAAAAGAAACAACAAGGAGGAATCGATCGATGAAAAAAGTTTTATTGCTGCTAGCAAATGGGTTTGAATCCTATGAGGCAAGTGTCTTTACCGATGTGTTTGGCTGGAATCTTTACGAAGGGGATCGTTCAACCGAGCTGATTTCTGTTGGCCTACATCCGGTTTTATCTTGTACTTGGGGCTATTCTTGTATCCCCACTCAACAATTGAAGGAGATAAATATATCTGAATTTGATGCATTAGCCATCCCAGGTGGATTTGAAGAAGCAAATTTTTACGAAGATGCTTTTAGCGATGCTTTCTTAGAGGTAATTCGGAAATTTGACGCTCAACACAAGCCCATTGCAGCCATTTGTGTCGGCAGCCTGGCCGTCGCTAAAAGCGGAGTGCTCTCCGGACGTTTCGGAACAACCTATCGCTTCAAAAATAATCCCCGACAACGTCAAATGGAAGAATTAGGCGTTCTAGTAAAACCAGATGATCGAATCGTGGAGGATCAAAATATTATTACTTCCTCATCACCCGAAACAGGCTTAGATGTCGCCTTCCGTTTATTAGAAATTTTAACGACCGAAGAAAATGTACTGGATGTCAAACAACGGATGGGGTTTACGCCCAGCAAAAAATCCTAGCAACACAAAAATCTCCTCGCTAGGTAGAGCAAGGTCTGATCAATCTACAAAAAAAGCCGTATCCTATTTTTGAGGATACGGCTTTTTTGAGCTAATTTTATAGTGAAATGACTTTTTGCGTTGCTTGATCGAAGAAATGCGCTTTTGCCAAATTGAAAGCCAATTCAACGTGTTCACCGGGTTTGTGGAAATCGCGGGCATCGACTTTTGAGACAAATTCTGTCTCACCAACTTTGGTGTATAGCAAGGTTTCCGCTCCCAATAGCTCAGAGACCATTACTTCTGCATTGACCACTGTTCCCTCAGAAGAATCAATGACAATCTGCTCACTGTGAATATCTTCTGGTCTGATTCCAAAGATCAGCGACTTTCCTTCATAACCTTTTTCAACTAATGATTTGTTTTCACCTTCAGAAATTTTCAATCGTAAACCATGGTTATCACTGATGATTCCATCATTTAAGGTAACTTCAAAAAAGTTCATCGCGGGCGAACCAATGAAACCAGCAACGAATACATTTTGTGGTGTATCGTAAACTTCTTGTGGTGTTCCAACTTGTTGAATAATTCCGTCTTTCATAATAACGATTCGATCGGCCATTGTCATCGCTTCTGTTTGGTCGTGCGTAACATAAATCGTCGTAGTTCCCAAACGTTGATGTAATTTAGCAATTTCTGAACGCATGGATACCCGTAATTTAGCATCTAAGTTTGATAACGGTTCATCCATTAAGAAAACTTTTGCATCCCGAACAATCGCACGGCCTAATGCCACCCGTTGTCTTTGACCTCCTGAAAGTGCGGCTGGTTTCCGTTTAAGGTATTCGCTTAATCCTAGAATCTCAGCAGCATTTTCGACACGTTGCTTGATATCGGCTGGGTCATATTTTCTCAATTTTAAACCAAAAGCCATATTATCAAATACCGTCATATGAGGATATAAGGCATAGTTTTGGAAAACCATCGCAATATCACGGTCTTTAGGAGCCACATCATTCATCAGCTTCCCACCAATTTTCAGCTCTCCTTCTGTGATATCTTCTAAACCGGCAACCATCCGTAATGTCGTCGATTTTCCACAACCGGAAGGTCCGACAAAAAAGATAAATTCTTTGTCATCGATCTCCAAATTGAAATCAGTTACTGAGTATTTTTCAGCATTCTCATATTTTTTATGAATATGATTTAATGAAAGTTGTGTCATTTTACATCCCATCCTTTTTATTGAACTCTAAAAGCTCGGCAACAGTGATTTCAGTCAAATCCTTGACGACCATATCAGCATTGGGCAAATTCACGCTAGAACCTACGCCAACCGCTAACATCCCTGCTTGCTGGGCCGCCTCAATTCCCGCTTTAGCATCTTCAAAAACGATACAGGCTTCTGCCGGAAGCTGCATTTTTTCTGCTCCTAAAAGAAAAACTTCCGGGTCAGGTTTGTCCTTTGCTACGTGGTTTCCATCGACAATAACATCAAAATAATCATATAATTCCGTATTTTTCAAAATTATTTCAGCATTCTTACTAGCTGACCCCAAGGCAATTTTTAGTTTTCGATCTTTCAGTTCTTGAATCAAAGCGATCACACCAGGTAAAATTTCACTTTTATCCATCGTTTTAATGTAATCGACATAGACCTGATTTTTCTGTTCTAAAAATTGTTCTTGTTCTTCGACTGAATACTCTTTATTTCCTAACGATAAAAGAATTTCTAAGGATTTCACCCGTGAGACGCCTTTTAATCGTTCATTATCTTTTTCGGTAAATGGAATTCCCAGTTGTGTGGCTAACTGCTTCCATGCTTGAAAATGGTATTTCGCAGTATCGACTAACACACCATCCAAATCAAAAATAGCTCCAAGATATTTACTCAATGTCTTTGCCCCTTGTACTTTTTATTAGACTAGCTACATTCATCGCTGTCCGTTCTAAGTTAACTTCTGCTTCTTTTAATGCTTTTTCAAGTGTCCCGACTTCTCCGATAATCGGGAAACAGGCGGTAATTCCATATTCCTGGAAATTTAATAATTGAGTCTCGACACTGCCGCAAATTGCGATGACGGACGTCTCTTTGGGCGCTCGTTGAGCAATCCCCACCGGTGCTTTACCTGACATACTCTGCCGATCCATCTTGCCTTCACCCACAATGATGTAATCCGCGTCTTGGACTTCTTTTTCAAAATTCAACGCATCTAATACAAAATCAATCCCATGAATGATCTGTCCCTGAGCAAATTGAATGATTCCAGCTGCCAAGCCACCACCCGCACCACTGCCTAAAACAGTAAAAATAGTCGGGGATACGATTTGATAAAAATGGTTCATGGCTTGATCAACTTCAGCCATTTCCGTCTGTTTCAAACCTTTTTGCGGACCAAAAATATACGTGGCACCCGCTTTGCCACATAAGACGTTTTTGACGTCTGTTACCGCATAAACTTCTGCGGTAATCTTAGGGACCTTCGAGTCATCCACCCGCGCTACTCGTCCTAAATTGCAACCCAACGGTTCCAATAACTTCTCTTGCTCATCGTAGAAACGATACCCGAGTCCCGCGGCAAAACCAATCCCACCGTCAACCGTGGCACTTCCGCCGACACCAATATAGATTTTTTTTATTCCTGTCTGCTGTAGTTTTAAGACCAATTCACCTAAACCGACCGTTGAGATTGTTAATGGGGCTTGCTGCTCTTCAGAAAACATTGGCAAGCCGACTAAATCAGCCATTTCGAAAAATGCTTGTTCTTGAAAATACATATAACGCATGGAAAATGGTTGGCCATCCCAGCCAGTCACTGTTTGGCTTCTTTCTTCCATGACAATACTTTGGGACAAGGCATCAAGGGTCCCTTCTCCGCCGTCACCAACGGGCAACAGGCGATAATCTGCAGCGGGAAATACTTGACTAAACCCTCTTTTCAAAATCTCTGCTACTTCACCTGCAGGAAGACTTCCTTTAAATGAATCCGGCATCAGCAATATTTTCATTCCTTAGTTTCGCCTCCATTCTAATTTTTGTTTCAAGTGATACTCTTGACCATCAATCATGATTGGTAACTCCGCTTGAGTAGCTTTGGATAAGATCAGACGATCTTGGGTTAAATCAAAATGAATCTTTTCATTTTTCCAATAGAAAGAAAATTGTAGTTGCTGCCAAGCTTTGGGCAGTTGTGGGGTCACTGCTAATTGCTCTCCTTTTGAGATTCCTGCAAAACCGAATACAGTCGCTAACCAAATTGCCCCTAAGGATGCAGCATGGATACCCTCATCACTGGTATGTGGTTGATCATTCAGATCAATCCGACAGGCTGCTTGAAACATTTCATAGGCCCATTCAGCCTCATTGATTCGTGCTGCAACAATCGCATGGATCGCTTTACTTAAAGAAGAATCATGAATTGTCCGTTCTTCATAGTAATATAAATTTTTCTTGATGGTCTCAAAATCAAAGAGTTGCGGTTGTAAATACATCAGCATAACTAAATCGGCTTGTTTCAAAATTTGCCGATCAATTACTTCTTGCCGTGAATAGTCCGTTAGAATCAACTGACTCCCCGCTTGTTCTTTATATTTTTTTAAATCAATACTCGGTTTTGTTAAGAAGCTATCATCTTGTGGAATCAAACCTGCTTCATTAGGAACCGGTAAGTATAGTTTAGCAAGAAACTCTTCAAACTGCTGATTTAATTCTTCATCACCAGTCGAATGGTCCAAGGCCGCTTGAACGTTATAAGCCGCTAAATAATTCGTATAGGCATTGTTATTGATATGCTCCGTGTATTCATCAGGACCAATAACATCGTGAATCTCAATTCGACCCGCAACTTCTTCGCCCCGACTAAGCCAAAAAAGCGCTGTCTCTTTTAGTAATTCTTTTCCATACTGATCCATAAAAACTTGATCATTAGTGGTTTCATAAAGATCCATCACCGCAAAAGCAATATCAGCAACGATGTGATGCTCAGCCATGGCCGATGAAATCACTTGGCGTTTTCCGGTCCGAATATTAATAGCCGCATACTTTGGTGTTTCTTCGTAACCTGTCAACGCACTCTCCCAAGGGAACAAGGCTCCTTGATAATTGTTTTGCTGTGCTTTTTCTTTTGCGCCGGCTAAACGGAAATAGCGATATTTGAGTAAGCTCTCAGCAATCTCGGGATAATTGTGAAGAAAGAAAGGCAAAATAAAAATCTCGGTATCCCAAAAAACATGGCCTTTGTAGCCTTCACCAGTCAGTCCTTTGGCCCCCACACTAAATTGTGGATCATCTGGTGTCATAATTTGAAGATGATAACAAGCAAAGTCAATCGCTTGCTGATCAAATGGATTCTCACTGGCAATCGTCACGCGATGATTCTGCCAAAAATCCTCCCAAGCCGTCTTAGTTTCCGCAAAAACCGTACCATAAGAAACATTTTGTTGTCCGGCTGTTTTGGCCGCTTCAAACGGCGATTCTGTTTCTAAACCTGAAAAAACATACACCATTTTTTCTAGAATAAAGGGGGCTTCTTTACTACAGATTTCGCTAATGGTTGTTTGAATTTTACGATTCTTAGCAGAAATCACACCTGCTTTATTAAGCCGCATTGCTAAACCAAGTTTCAGCTGACTTTCGATCGTTTCATATTCAGCAACCAACAGGCGCTCGTCAAATACGCGTAAATCTTGTTCAATCAAGTGTTGATTGCCACCGTTTGATACTTGACCATCAATTCCTGTTTTGACCGAAATCATACACGTATCCTCATCTAAAGGTTCCACGATTAATTGAAAAGCCAGCTGACTTTTTTCATTTTGATTGGCAATTCGTTTATTAGTGATCCGAACCCTTTGTCCGGAAGCTGTTTGCCATATCAGTGAACGTACCAGTTCTCCGGTTGAAAGCTCCAAATAGCGTTGGTATTGGCTAATTTTAGAGCTGTTCATTGAAAAGACTTCACCATTTATTCGTAATTCCAATGCTGTGATATCTGGTAGATTCACTAGTTCTGCTGACTCTGTCCCAACCGCCCGATCAAAAATCCCGCGTACAAAGAAGCCACGATCTTGATTGCGATAGTTTTCTTCCTGAACCGCCCGAAGACCTAAGTAGCCATTTCCAATGGTCATTAAGGTTGCTTCTTTATTCAGTGTTTCTTCATCAAATTGATTAAATTCTATTCTCATAGCTCTACTTTTTCACCCGTCTCAGCTGATTGATACAAAGCTTCAATTACCCGTTGAATAATATAGCCTTGGCTTCCGTCGGCAATAACTGCCTGTGGATCTCCCGCCACCTTACGACAAAAATTATCAATACTTGTATAGTGGATTTCTTCCAACGACTCTTTCGCTTCTTTTAAGAGCACTAGTTCTCCGTCTTGATCTGTATAGATTTTCCCTGGATAAAGATTTGCTCCGGCTTGATCCCCACAAAGTTGAATATCCAAAACTTTGGTTTTTTCAATATTTAAAGCAAAAGAAGTATTTATTCGAATAATCCCGCCGTTTTCTAATTCCAACACACCGAATAATGAATCTTCCACCGTGTACTTCTCAGGATCCCAAGCGCCAAAAGTTCCATGATTTTTTTTAGGTCCAATTTTTTGAAAATCATGAGCGAAAACTGTTTTAATCTTTGGAAAATTCAATAAGTACAAAGCTGTATCAAGCATATGAATACCATAATCAATCAGCGGACCACCGCCTTGAAGCTTTTTATCGATAAAATTTCCCCACCCCGGAACACCGGAACGTCTTAATGCCAAAGCATCCACAAAATAAATATCACCTAATAATTCAATATTTTCTTTGAGCATTTGTGCTTCAGCCGAATAGCGATGTTGAAAGTCGTAGCCTAGGATTGCTCCATGAGCTTCCGCTGTTTGCCACATTTTTTTTGCTTGCGCACTGGTCATTGCTGGTGGTTTTTCACAGAACACCGCACAGCCGGCTTCTAAAGCGCATAACACGCTTTCATAATGGAAGCGATTAGGTGTACAGATGCTGACTATTTCTGGTTGTTCTTGCTGCAACATTTCTTCTATTGAAGTATAGGCTTTATTAAAATGATTTTTCTGACAAAATGCCTCGCCTAGCGCCAAATCTGGATCGACTACCGCTACTAAAGAAAATTCTTCTGGTTTTGTTTGATAATAGGCTGCGTGGACCGTTTCTGCCACTTGTCCAGCTCCAACAATTGCTACTTTTTTCATTTTTGATCCCTTTCAAGAAAAGCATAGTTGAGAATCCAACTATGCTTTTTCCATGCATTCTTTTAAATAGTTTAATGAATTTTGATAAATTGTCGGCAAATCTTCCCCGCGTAAACGGCATTCATAAACCAAACAGCCATCATAGCCCAGTTCCTTGATTGTTTTGAAATGCTCAACAAAGTTGATGGCACCAGAACCCGGTTGATAACGATGATTATCTGCCAAATGGATATGACCAACATAATCTTTTTGTTCAGTCAACGCAGTCGAAATGTTATCTTCTTCAATATTCATATGATAAAAATCAGCAGTAATCTCAACATTTTTTAGTTCATTTTTATCAATATAAGTTCGAGCATCCGCTAATAAATTGATCATATGATCTTGGTAACGATTTAAAGGTTCTAAAAAGATTTTTGTACCTGTTTCTGCTGCGACTTTATCCAATTGCAACAACGAATCACTCACGGCTTTGAAATCACCGGCTTGACTTCTTGGTGAAACCATCGGCGGCAAGCGATAGGTAAACATGCCCCAAGCCGCTGGAACGACAATCCCTTTACCACCAATTTCGCCTAATGCGCGTAAAATTTCTGAGATCTGTTCGATTCCCCGTAAACGACGTTCTTCAATAAAATCACCAATCCAACCATCGTAACCATTACAAGCTGTTTCGATGACGATCCCGGTTTCTTTCATTGCTTCTTTTACTTCTTCTGTATGTTCTACTAGTAATTTCCCATCAATTTCATACGCTTCAAAGCCCATGTCTTTGATGTATTGGAATTTTTCCTTAATATCAGTAGGGAAAAAAGCTTGATCTTGTGTTCCGAATTTCATGACAAATCCTCCTTAAATTTCAACGCCCATTTTTACACTAAGATGTGGTTCACGATCGACATATTGCATGAATGCTTCGGCACTTTCAGATAACGGCACGATTGGTGCTACGATTTCTGAACAATCCAAGTAGTCATTCATCAACAATTCCCAACAAGTATCTTCGATCCGCTTACGATCCCAACGTGGATATTCTGGATTAGGTTCACTTGATGCACGTGCAAAGATGATTTGTGCATTGTTAAAGTGTGCCTCACGACCAAAATTCAACCCTGCTGGAAATGGTTTAGCAAAAGCAACATAAGAAATGATCCCGCCATAAGCGATCCCACGTAACGATGCTTGTAAGGCACTGGCCGCTCCACTCGTTTCAATGACTGAATCAACCCCTAATTTATTCGTTAATTCCTTCATTTTCAAGCCAGCATCTTCTTTAATTGGATCGATTGTCTGGAAAGCACCAAATTTTTCAGCTAAAGCGCGACGTTCTTCGATTGGATCAAGTGCAATCACTTTTGCTCCAGCTTTTACAGCGATCTGAACAGCGATCAAACCGATTGCTCCAAGACCAAACACAGCCACAACATCTCCTGCACGGACATTGGCAACACGTGTTCCACCCATAGCAAATTGTGCCGGATCATAGCAGACCGCATTTTTCCATTTATCATAACTAGGCATTTTACGTAATTTGTAATTGTCGACACCTTTTGCAATTACTGTTTCTCTAATAAATCCGTAAGTACAAACAATATCACCGACTTGATATTCGGTTACTTGACTACCGATTTCAGCAATTTCCCCAACGACCATATTTCCTAATGGTAAATCTCCAAATTCGATACCGCGTGGGCTGCCGGCTTCTCGTGGCATAAACATATTCCATTCAGTTGAAAATTCATCATCGATAAACGGACTGATCCCTCTAAAATCCACAACCTCAGTACCAGGTTTAGGTGCCGCATATTTCACTTTAATCAGCACTTCATCTGCTGCAATAGCTCTTTCTTCGTAATCCTTTAAGCCAGCGACTTGTTTTTCAAGTGCAACTAATTTTTTCATTTGTTTCCATCCTCTTTCTTATTATCCTTTGACGCCGCCTTCAATAGCGCCGCCTTTAATAAACCGTTCTGAAATTGCATACATAATCACGACTGGTAGAGCCGTAATTAGTGATGCCGCCATCATTCTTCCCCAGACATAATCCGGTGTACTAAACAGGGTGTTTAATCCAATTGGTAAAGTAAATTTATCTGTTGATGATAGGAAGATTGAGGCAAATAGAAAATCATTCCAAGAAACCATAAAGCAATAAACAAAGACCGAAACAATCCCCGCAAAAGCTAATGGAATCATAATCTTGATAATGATTTGGAAACGACTTAAACCATCGATCATGGCCGCTTCTTCAATATCTTTTGGAATCGTTTCAAAATAACTTCGCAACATGAAAATGGCCGTCGGAAGTGTTTGGACCACCATAGTAATTACAATCGAGGTCCGTGTATCATATAGGCCTAAAGAGGCAATGATTTTAAATAACGGAACCACAATTAAAATACCTGAAAACATATACACGGTATAAAAACTCGCATTAATCTGATTACGTCCTTTGAAATTTAAGCGAGCCAGTGCATAGGCACCACCAATCCCGATAATCACGGCAATCACTGAAGCTGCGATCGAGGTAATCAAACTATTCTTAAAATAATCCACAAACGGGAATATATCTGGATTAAAAATATCAAAAAAATGTTCTGTCGTAATATGGCGCGGCAAAATTGTCGGAGACGTGGAGATTGCTTCGGCACTTTCCTTAAACGCAGTCATTAACATAATCCAAAATGGAAATAAATTAACTCCTAGAAAGCAGATAATTGCAGCATAAAAGAACACTCGTTTCAGCTTTTTATTTTTAGCCATTGTTTAAATCCACCCGCTTTCTTGAAAGTAAAATAACTGCAGCAATAATGATGAATAAAATAACTGATATTGCAGATGCCTTACCCAAATCATTAAAGGCAAAGGCCGTCTTATATAAGTAAACCCCTAAAATATCCACCTTATTGGTTAGTAAATACACATCTGTGAACATATAGAACATCCAGATCGAGCGTAAAACGACCACAGTCGCTAACACAGGTTTAATGGCTGGTAAAGTAACGATTTTAAATTTTTGCCAAAAATTAGCCCCGTCAATATCAGCCGCTTCATAAAGACTCTTATCTACCGTTTGTAAAATCGCTAGAAGTGAAATGAACGCATACGGGTAATAGCGCCAAATCGCAAAAATCACGACTAATGCGAAACTTGAGCCTGGATTATCAAACCATAAAGGAGCCTGTTCAAATAGATGCAACTTATCTACCAATAAATTATTGATAATTCCATAACCATTGTTAAACATATATTTCCAAGCAAAAATCAATGAAATTGATGGCGTAACATAGCTTAAAATGATTAGCGAACGCACAAGCCCGCGATATTTAAATTCACGATTAAAGGCAATCGCTACGATCAAGCCTAGTGCCGTACTACCAAAAACGACTAGTGCCGTATATGCGATCGTTAGCCCTAACGATTTGTAAAAAGCACCATCCTTTAAAATATCCAAATAGTTATTTAGTCCAATAAAGGTCGATTTGAGACTGGCATTCAAAGGAACATCTAAAAAACTGATTTGAATATTTGACAGCATCGGAAAAAATACTAATACAGCCAACAAAATTATACTTGGTGTTAACAACGCCAAAGCAAATTTTGTATCCGAACTTCTTGCTACATTTTTCATATACATCTCCTACTCTTCAAGTGATTTTTGAGCAGCTTTTAATGCTTTTTTCGGAGTTTCATTTCCAACAGTTACATCATTGACTGCTTTTGGTATGGCCCCTGAACTTGTAATGTCTCCCATTTTTGTGAAATTCTTATTCCCGACTAAGCCAAATACTTGAACTTTATCAAAAGAATCAGCAATTTCTTTAGGCAGCTCTCCAAAGGCGCTAATCACTTCATTTGCTTGATAAGACGGACTATTTACAACCTTTTTATTGATTGGTTGTGCTCCTCCTGGTGACATTAAGACCCATTTTTCTAAGTTCTTTTCCTCAGAAATAAATTCAACAAATTTTTCAGCGGCAGCTTTTTGTTGTTTATCTAAACCACCGTTAGAAATTGTTAAACCAGAGACCGTTCCATAGACCGCTTCTTGTTTATTCGTTGGGATGGCAAAACCAATATCCTCAGCATTCCCTTCTTCATAAACGGAAGGCAAGATATACGTTGAATAAATTGCCATCGGTGTGGAACCATTCATAAAGGCATCTTTGATTTCTGTCACATCATTTGATCCAGGCATTGTATATTGTGATAATTTCTGGTAGAAATCTAATGCTTGGGTCATCTGCGGCGTATCCAAAGTGATTTTCCCTTTACTATTTAAGACATTTGCATCATTAGAAAGAGCAAATTGTGAAAATGCTTGCTCACTCATCGTTCCATCTGCAGTTGGCATGGCGATCCCATATTTTTTATTTTTAGGATCGTTAAACTGCTTCGCAATTTTTAAGACCGCTTCCCAATTAGTCGGTTCAGAGAAACCGGCATCAGCCAAAGCCTTTTTGCTATACCAAATGCCTTGGACCCAACCCGTGATTGGCGTCGCGATGTACTCTGAGCCATCTTCAGAACGAACTAATTTTTTTGCCCCATCATAATAGTTCTCTTCACCGACCGATTTCATGACCTTTCCAACGGCTTTTTTATCAATTAGCTGATCTTTATCCATCACCTTGGCAAAATCCTGACTAACCTCAATCACTGCGGGTAATTTATTTGAACGAGCTAATGTTACAACTTTGGTATTATACGCATCTTCTTCTACAGGCATTTGCTTGATTTTAATATCCGGATTTTCTTTTTCAAATTCCGTAACCAGTTGGTTAATTACTTTTAAACGATCCTGTTCGACAGATGAATGCATAAATTCAACCGTCACTTCGCCATCTTTAGCACTATTTCCGCCACAAGCTCCCAGCGTCAATGCTAGCAATCCCAAGGTCGCACCCCAAAATAGCCTTTTCATTTTCATTTGGATAACTCCTCTCTATTGCTTTTTTAGCCAGACAAATTGATAGGGGTCTAATTTTATTGTGCCTTCAATTGGACATTCATTTTTCGTTAATAAGTTAGTATAAAGTCCTTCATCCAGTTGAATCGTTCCTACTTGATTACTCATGTTGTGTAACGCATAAATTTCGTTGTTTCGAACGATCGCGAAGATATTATCTTCAGATGGAAGAACTTCCATTGAATGATTTGGATGGAAAGCGGCTTCACTTCTTCGTAATTGGATCAACTCTTGCAATTGTCGATAGACTTGATTTCTCAACGAACCCGTTGCCAATAACTCTTGTGCGATCTCACTTGCCTCATATTTTTGACGATTAATCGTTCTATTTGCGCCAGTTTCTTTGACACCTTCATAATAATTACGGCTCCCTAAGATACTTTGAACATACACCGCTGGAATCCCGATGATCGTCAATAAGACTGAATGAGCCAATAAGAAACGTTTGATCCGTAGCTCATCTGAATCTGCTTGATTGCTTAAAGCATCCATATAGGTCGTGTTGATCTCATAAGGACTAAATGTACCATCAGGATTTTGTTTATTATTTACCAAGGCCCCGTCTTGTTTCAATTCATCAACTAAAGCCAATATTTCTTCTTCCGGAATGATTCCGCGAATTGGATTGACTCCAATTCCATCATGAGAAGCTAAGAAATTAAAGAAGCTGGTTTGTTGACTAGGCGGACAAATTTCTTGTGCCCATGTTTTTAAATAATGGGTATCCCCAGTCCGAATTGCGTGTAAAACTAACGGCGGTAACGGGAATTGGTAAACCATTTGCGCTTCGTTCGTCCCATCGCCTAGATAGCTGATATTGTCTTTGTGAGGTACATTCGTTTCTGTAATCAAGACCGTTCCTGGTGCAACTTCATCCGCAATACTTCTAAACAGTTGAACGACATTGTGTGTTTCTTCAAGATGAATGCTGCTCGTTCCAATTTTCTTCCATAGAAAGCCAATAGCATCTAACCGAACAAAATCAGCTCCTTGATCGAGATAAAAGAGTAATACATCGACCATTCTCAACAAGACTTTAGGATTAGCAAAATTCAAATCGATTTGATCTTCACTAAAAGTAGTCCAAATATGCCGTGTCTTCCCTTCATTATCCGTAAATTTAGAAAGTAACGGGCTTGTCCGTGGTCTAGTGACCATACTTAAATCGACAGCCGGATCTTCTTCAATAAAAAAGTCACGATAGATGGCTTCATTTTTCAAGTAGCCTTTAAACCAATTGCTTTCAGCAGACATATGGTTGCAGACAAAATCAAACATCAAGCGAGCTTTTTCACTCATTACTTGAACATCGGCCCAATCCCCGATTTCTGGATTTACTTGTTCATAATCAATAACTGAAAATCCATCATCCGAACTATATGGGAAAAAGGGTAAGAAATGGACAATCGGAAAACTATCGGCAAAAAATTTATCATAAACTTTTTGAAACGTTGCCATTTTTGCTTCATCACCGTGAAAGAACTGATCACCATACGTAATTAGGAACACATCATCCTGATCCCAATTCGCTTTTCGCGCACGACTAATTTTCTTTTTATAAGTAGTTATTCTCTCTTTAAGAGCTGTGGTTAAAAAATCTGCATCATCCTGATTAGGATAAATCTTACTAATTAGTTCTTCAATCAAATAAAAAAACTCCTTTCTGTGGGACCGCTCCCAATCAACAATATGATAATAATTCAGTAAGCGGTTTCTGTCAACCCTTTTTAAAAAAGAATTTCTCTGGTTTGTAGACAAAATGAAGCGGCTACAGTACAATGACACTGTTGGTGGTACCGCTACCAAGTTAGGAGGGTTTTTTTGAGACCGACAATTTACGACATCGCTAATAAATCTGGCGTTTCAAAATCAACTGTGTCGCGGGTGTTGAACAATCAGGAGAATATTTCACCTGAAGCAAAACAAAAAGTTCTAGCCGCGATTAAGGAATTAAACTACATGCCTAGTAAGTTAGCGCGGGGGCTAACTGGAAATGGATTCGATGCTATTTTAGCCTTATCCCACCGGTCAGTCAGCTCGACTAGCGGCAATCCTTTTTTCTCGGAAGTCATTCAAGCAATCTCTTCCATCTCGGAGAACTATGACTTTGACTTGATTTTGCAAACCTCTAAAAATTATGATGACGAATTAAAAAAGATAAAAAATAAAATCGATGAAAAATTGATTCGAGGGATCATTATTCTCAGTTCCTCTTTAGATGATCACTATTTGGATGAACTAGATACTTTAAAGATCCCCATTGTGATTATTGGAAAGCTCGAAAAAGAATATAACTATATTTACTCAGTCGATACTGATAATTATGCTGATAGTTATCAAATGACCAAAAAATTAATCGAACTGGGGCACAAGGAAATCGCGTGCCTACACGCACCCTTGGATATCCACGTGTCGACTGATCGACTAAATGGTTACCGCCAAGCTCTGTTTGATAACTTTTTAGACATAAAAAATGAATGGATTATTGATGGGGGCTATTCACTTGAGGAATCAATTGAAGCTGCTCATACGCTATTGGATGGTGAGAAATTACCTTCAGCGATTTTTGCTACTGATGCTTTAAAAGCATTTAGTCTTTTCCAAGTAATTGAAAAAGATGGATATCAGATCCCCGATAACTTTTCTTTGATTGCTTTCAATGATGCTTCTTACGCAGGCTTTTTTAGCCCACCATTGTCAGGGATTAACATCCCGACGAATGCTTTAGGAATAAAAGCTACCGAGCTGTTGTTTCAATTGATTAACGGCGAGACCGCGTTGCCAAAAAGAAATATTATTCCCACCCAACTAGTTTTAACAGAATCTATTTTAAGGAAGAAATGAAAAGTACTTCATTTTTAAAAAGCTCACTTTATATATAAAGTGAGCTTTTTCTCTATTTAATAATTACCTATAGTAATAATGAAACTCTGCCATAGCTTCACAAAATTATTCATAAATAAACAATCATTCAACGAGCAACTTTATCTTTGCGATCAGTGCATCATCTGGATTAAAACATGGAATCTTCGTTCTAGCCTGATATTCTGCTAGAAAGTAGGGAAAATGAGTACATCCAATCAAAATCGCTTCAACTTGATTTTTCATAAAAAAGTTCATGGAATCAGTCAACCCAAATTGATCGACAATCACACTAGGGGCAATCTTTTTTTCCACAGCCTGTACCCAGTCTAAATTTGTGACGTTATAGACTTGGATGGCAGCATGATGTTGAACCAAAACGCCTTCAATCCCTGCGGCGCCTTGGCCGTTTGCAGCTAAAACTCCAATCCGGTCATATTTTTTAGCAAAATCAGCATAGATTTGAAATGGAGTAATGATTTTCATTGAATACTTAACCGCAAAGTAGTCAAAATCGATCGAGGCACTCAATGAATTGCAGTAGACTAACAATAGATCGGTATTTTGTTGTTGTAGTCGTTCTATTATTTCTTCGATCTGCTTCATTTTAGCTAAGGTCGGCAATGTTTGAAAATAAGTCTGCTGAAGAGGATCTTCTGAAACAGCTATTTCCAGTAGGTCATAGGAAAAGGCTTTTAACAATTTGGCTCCCATCTGTGTATCGACTGGGGTTCCTGCCATTATGGCCACTTTTGACATACTGATCATCCTTTCAAAAAGAATTTCTGCCTATTATACGCTAAAAATCATTCTTGACAATAGTTCTAGTGGAAATAGGCCAAAAAATGCGCGACACTTATTTTGAATAGTTGTCGCGCAATTTTTGCTCTTATCTAATCACCTATCAACCAATCAGAATCTCATAAACGATATAAAGCTCCCAATTTGAGATTTTGATTTTATAAAACTGTTCCAATGTATAAAAAATGGTTTGAGCATTTTGGTAGAAAGGTTTGTTATTGATTTTCAGTTCATTGATCT
>WPCI01437604.1_pt1 | contig 19781 bp, 19 predicted proteins | sample 5399871 | NCBI WGS metagenome assembly WPCI01 (sample SAMN12869469, study PRJNA574797) | sludge metagenome | isolation source: wastewater treatment of pH7 | place: China:Beijing | collected 2019-05-20 | reverse complement strand
AGGACGCGGCACCACAGTTGCGGCGATCCCGAGCCAGGCGGCACACATCGCCCGTGACCCGCTCGATCCGGCGTTTCACGACGCGGCGTTCATTGCCGCTTTGCGCACACGTAAAACCGCTGTGAAGCGTGCACTGCTGGATCAAGGACTCATTAGCGGGGTCGGAAACATTTACGCCGATGAATCGCTCTGGCGCGCACGCGTGCACCCGGAGACTCCTGGTGCCCGGTTGAGTGCGCGAAAGGCAGCCGAACTGTTGGCGCAAGTGCGAGAAGTCTTTGCGCAAGCTCTCATCGAGGGCGGCACGAGTTTCGACGAGCAGTATGTGAATGTGAACGGCGAGGCGGGGTATTTCGCGCATTCGCTGAATTCATATGGGCGCACCGGCGAGCCGTGCAATCGCTGCGGCACGGCCATCAAACGCATTCCGTTTGCTGGTAGGTCTTCCCATTTCTGTCCGAGGTGCCAACGCTTGGCCCGTTAGTACTATTTTGGCCTGATCAAGCCACTATTCCAACCTGAGCCTCAGGTAGCTCCACATGTCTCGTGCGAGCTCCGAGCACCCGGTTTCGCGGGCTGCGTGACGCGCGCTGGATGGAAGGTCTTGCGCGTGTCACCGCGAAGTGGCTGGGGGAGACGACGCCGCGATAGGCGCACCGCTGACGCCGCTGCCGGCCCTGGGCTTTCGCCAGTGCGATGCTCGTCGTGTTCATGCCCATGACACTATTCGGGTGCAGGAGCGCGAGCGTAACCTAGCCCGTGAGAGCCCGACAGAGCGTGTGCTACGGTTATTTTGCCTCGATCGCATACTGGGTACTCACTCTTGAGAACACCACCCAGCGGACGTGATTGATTGGCGTGATCGGTGCAGGTGAGTCGGTCCGGAGCAGGCTCGGCCAGGGTCTGTTCTGAGAAGAGAAGTGGTGGGCCGCATCGGGGTAACCCGCGGCATATACCGAGGGGTCAGCCGCCTCCCTCGGTGAAGCAGAGCGGACGATACACGCGTGCCCGCTCGCAGACCACCGATTCTCAAGGAGACAATATGGCCATCACCACCTCAACGCTGGCAACTCGCGACGATGAGACCCGCAACAGCAAGTCAACCGGCACCACCGGCTACGGTGCTCTCGCCCCGGCGGACGCGGCCCGCTATCTCGGTGTCGGATACTCGACGCTCAAGAAGTGGCGCAGCGAAGGAACTGGCCCTCGGTACGCGAAGATCGGCGGCTGTATCCTCTATCGGCCGCGCGACCTAGAAGCGTTCCTCGAAGCGCAGCTAGTGTCTTAGCGACGTCTCTATTGCGCTTTGTTCTTTCAGTACTGTGCGCTCCGCGCATGCCGCGAAGTTCGCCACCTCGGGTTCGGGCGCGTCGATGCCTTGTCATGAACATGCCCAAAATGCGTGGAGAGGCGACGCCCTACTTGGCTTCAGGCAGGTGGGGTCCTGGTGATGTCCCGGTAGCCGAGTCGAACCGGCCAAAGTCTCAGCCGTTTACGCTCAGAGCCGTGTCGTCATCAGCGTCGTCGAACCATTCCAGATCTGCAGTGCCGAGCCCAGCCGCGACAGCCGTGGCGGTTTCCTTCCAGCTCGTCAGTTCGGCGATCGCCAGGTGGGGCTGATTGGTCGAGAACGATGCGCGCGCCGCGTCGACGAGGTCTTGCGCGCAGGTCTCGCGGTCGGCCGCGGAGAGAGCCAGCATCCACGGGTAGACCTTCGCCATGCGCTCGGCGAGAGTGCCCCGGTCGTCCAGCGTGACCGTGATCAGCTGGGCGGCGAAGTTCAAGAGCCGCGCGCGTCCTTCGGCCTCCCGCTGTGACATCAGGACCAGTGCCTCGCCGTCGCGACGGGTCACCGTGACAGGGTGGTCCTCGGCCTCGGCGAACACCTCCGCCGAGTGCTTGCTCAGATCCGAGGAACGCCTCGTGCGCGTCATGCTCATGCATTGATCCTATTCGGAACGTGTTCGGAAATTTAGCGAGGCGAGCCTACCGAGAAGTACCTCACTTACCCGGGATGATCGTCTAACGTGCGCTCGGAACGCTTCGAAGGGCGGGTGGTCCGGTGCTCACAGCTGCGTTCCTCTCGTCCACCGATGGGTACATATACGAATGTGACTGGTACGGGGCAGGCCGATACCGGGGGAGAGGATCACACGCCATGAGCTTGCGTCCAAAGAGGTGCTCGAACACAGAAGCGGGTGCTCGTTTCGTAAAATGGGCTCTGAGACCCAATGCGCGGGAGCCCCAGCTCGACCCGCGCGGAACCGAGACTGAGAATGCCTGTCCCTGCGTCGAAGGATGACCTCCTGGCCGTCATTGAGAAGACCTTCGCGCAGCTGGAACACGATCTCGACAGGGTGCCCGTCGAAGCAGCACGGCAGCTGGTTCTTGAAGGCCATGCGAAGGGTACGGTGATGAGCCCGGCGGACCTGGTGGCTTACCTCATCGGATGGAACCAGCAGGTTCTCACGTGGCATCGACGGCGTGCTGAGGGCCTCCCGGATGAGTTTCCTGCCGCCGGCCTCAAGTGGAATGAGCTCGGGCCCCTTGCCTGGCGCTACTACGCCGAGCACGCCGAGGAGTCCTGGGACGAGCTGCGACAGCAGTTGCGCGATGCCAAGGACGCGATCGTCGCCTTGGTGGAGGGCCGCTCGGATGCGGAACTCTACAGAGCGCCTTGGTATGGGAAGTGGACGATGGGCCGGATGATCTCGTTCAACACCTCCTCGCCGTACGCCAACGCGCGACGCCGAATCCGCTCCTGGCTCCGCAGCGCATGAGGCAGCCTCTGCAGGCCCGGGAAGCCTCGTTGGCTGTCACATGGTGGCCGCTGTTCCTCGCGCTCTACGTCGTGCTCACCGTGTGGATCTTCATCGGCCGTGAGCTTGTTCCGGAAGCTGTGTTCACCGGCATCAAGAACGGTGGATACGTCGTCGTGATGTTGCTCGGGGTCTGGGTGTTCCGAGCAAGTTTCGCCAGGAGCTGGCGCACAGCGAGGCAGCGACCTGTGCTGGCCATCGGAATGGTCGCGGTAGGACTGGCGCTCATGGGCGTGGCCTCAGCGATCAGTCAAGCAGCACTCCTCGTCGCTGGGGACACGACGACGGGCGGCAATCAGGCGGCGATCTCGACTGAAGTGCTCACCGCGTCGACGTCGTTTGTCGGAGCGCTGCTCTTCGTCGGGCTCGGCGGTGTGGTGGCTCCGATCGTCGAGGAACTGGTGTTCCGCGAACTCCCGCTCGGACAGAGAAGCCGGACGCTGACGACCTGGATCGCCGTGACCGTCTCCTGCCTGGTGTTCGCTGCCATCCATGCGAGGGGATGGGATGAGTGGCCGCAGATGATCCTCTACGCCGGATACGCGGCAGCGTTGTCGACGGCGTACTTGCTTTCCGGGCGGAACCTTCTCGTCAGCACCTTCGCTCATGTGCTCTGGAACGGAATCGGCCTAGTGTTCCTCATCGCTATTGCGTGATGACGAAGCATGCACGCATGCTGAGTGCTCCCCAGCCGGCAGATCTGGGGTCGATGCACGGGAACGTTTGGAGGCATTTGCTGTGTTGGAGCGGAGGATTGATGAGTTGACTCGGTCGGGTGGTTGTCGGGTTGATGTGTGTGGTGCGACGTTCAAGAAGCTGTCGCACCGGTCACAGTTCCGAGAGTTGGAAGAAAGCCTCGAAAGTGTGTCATGGCGCGGGTGATAGACGAGATAGCGGGGTGTTCTGCTGGCCGAAAGGCTGGCGGGGGAGTGCGCTATTCATCTTGTTCATTGACACCGAGCTCAACCTGAATAAGTCATGCGTGCTTCCGCGCTGAAGTGAGCCTTCTTCCGTTGACCTTGGAACGGTTTGAATCCCGTCCGATGTCTGGCATTCTCAAAAGAAAACGTTAGGTCTCAGAGGAGAAAAATGAGCACGCCAATTATCGATGCTGATGATGACCTTTACTACCAGGAGCTCGACAACGGCGCGAGCGATCGGAGCGGAACTGTTACCTATCGTGAGGAAGCGGATGAGATAAAGGTCCTCTGGACTGAAAAGCCCGATGGAGAAGAGCTTGAGATGCTGAGCTTCGTTCTAAGCGACGAGCTTCTGAGAATTTTCCCTAAATCAATCTCCTCGGGCATTCTTCAACCGGCCTTCACTCAGATCAAAGAATTGCAACTCGAACAGAGCAAATGGGCTACTTATGACCGGAGCCAGATGAACGATAGATTCGGACTTCTGCAGGCGAACGGTTTGCCTAGAGGCTTCTCTGGTGTCTACGCGTTTGGCATTGGCATCAAGCGTGACTTCAGAGGTTTTGTTCATTTGATTGAAGAACATACGGCATGCAGCGTTGTTCGCTTTGTGCGCGCGGGGCGTGAGGGAGTCAGCGATGATGGGAGTACTTTTACTGTCACGTATGACCTCTTCGACGAGTACCGCAGTGTCGTAAAGAGGAATAAGGGGCGTGGTTACCAAGCGGTGGCACGGGTGAGGATCGCGCAAACCCACAACGTGCTTGCCAGCGTTTTAAACGTAAAGCCCAAAGAAGTGAAGTACGGTCGCAATCCAGTGATCAACGCTATGACTGAAGAAGTAGAACATGGATACGTGATAACGGCGTCCGATCGAGATCTGCTCGTAACCAAGGTGGCTCAAGAAGCAAAGAAAGTTGCAGTAGAAACGCCTTCGACGTTCTTCAAGCTGAGATCCGACATCGAGCTAGTTTCGTTGGACACACTGATCGAGAAGTTTGAAACTGACTTATCTGGGCGGTTCAAGAATGACGAGAAGCATTGGCAGGCTTTCTTTGAGGAAAATCCGTTTGCGCTCAAACAGCTCTTCGCGATGCCCCTGACTATCTTTCAGCGTGAGGCAGAGGTTAAATCAGGGAATGTGTCAGGAACAGGAAGGAGAGTTACGGACTTCTTATGTCTAAATCCCGTAACGCGTGTCGCGATGGTGATTGAAGTAAAGTCGCCAGCTACACAGTTAATGCAAAAGGGAAGTTATCGGGGGAAAGAAGACGCGACAGTCTTTGCTGTTAGCTCGGACCTGTCAGGAGCGATTGCCCAGTTGCAGGGACAGATGATTTCGACTCAAGCAGATCTTCCTGCACGGCTGAAATCCAAAGATGAAATAGACGTCTGGGGCGATGTTCGCGGTGCAATTATTGCAGGGAAGTTCGACGATCTGTCAGAAGAACAGAAGTCTTCATTTCTTAGGTTCAGAGCTGGACTAACGAACATTACGATCTTGACTTACGATGAGGTACTTGCTCGCTTGAAGGAGCTTAGAGACGAAATGCAATCAACAGCGTTCGGTTCGACCGAGAGAGAATAGGTCGCCCCCACCCCGCATTTATCCCGCTGGTTATACGCCTAAAGGGGGCGATTAGTCTGATTGGCGATCTACTCACGCTTTCCGCCAATTGTTGGTAATTCTCCACCACTACGCCCAACTAACCTAGTGTGCATAGAATGTTTCCGATCTGTTTTAACAGTTCTTCTCAATTAGCTGCAACTGGCGAGAAGTCCTATCCGCTCTCGATAGGCTCAGGAAATCACCGAGACCAAGGATGTGTGGCGATCACGACACGTGCGAAGTTCTTCCTGGGATCAGCCAGTGCCGTCGTCGCCGTCGGTGCTCTCCTGGGCATCGGAGCCCTGACCTCGGGAACCGAACCCCGGCCGGCTGAAGCTGGAATCTGGGACGTCCCGGCCGATGCCTGTGATGATCCACAGGTTCTCGAGGCAGTTCAGGCTGCTCTGAACGAGCCGGAGGGCAGCGTCGCGAACTCTGCGCTCGCGCGCCCTGACGAGGTCGATGCAGCGTTGAATGCGCAGCAGAGAACCGCCTGGAACGCACTGACACCCGAGAAGCTCGCTTTCCAGCACTGCCTCGCAGCACAGAGCGGTAAATCCTGAGCGAGAGCTCCGGCACGGGTACCGGCGGGTTCGACGCCCTCGGCATCGAGGCTGAGGCCAGTCCGAGCGCCGCCCACACTGCAAAGCCGAAGCTCCTCTGGCTGTGGACCGTGGGGGTCCTCGCTGTGCTCGTCGTGGCGGTGGTGCTCACGGTACTGGCAATCACCAGGCCCTGGCTGTCTGAGGTCGAGAAGATCGAGGCTGCCAACACCAGCTGCTATGACGCGACGGGCGAGACCTGCGGCGACCACCACGCCCTGCTCAGCATCATTGAGAGCGACACTGGCATCGGCCTGCCGGAGAACGCGCAGCTCCTGTACTCGCGCTCTGGCACTGGAGCGCTCGACCACCGCACCAGCAACGCCATCATCAGGATGCCCGTAGGCACTGAGGTTGTGTTCGCCGATCAGTACCGCCCTGTGGAGCCCGAGTCGTTTGAGCTGGACCCGGATCAGCCGGCGCGGCTGCGCTCGGACGTGGCGGTGCTGTTGGAGTCTCAAGGTCTTCAGCGTGTGGTCGAAACCCGCGATACTTGGGTATCCGGTGGCCCCCGCAAGTCGTCGAAGATCTCAGTCGTGAAGCTTGAACTTTCAGATGACCGACTGATCGTCGTCACGACGTCCGAATGAACCAGAGCAGGGAATCTGTACATGCCTGCTCTTCGCCTGTACATCCGACAAGGCAAAGAGTGAGAGCGATCGCTCCTATCACCGCGAAAGAACTGCGTGACGACAGATCGCTGGCCTAGCTGCCCATCTTCTAGGGCCCTTTATGGCCACAGCAGTGTTTCCCAAAGATCCAGCTAGACTTGGGGTATAGACCAAGTAACGCTCAGCACGAGCCAGACGGGCTGTGGATCGTTCAGGTTAGCGCCACCGATGACACTCTCTGCCCTCTCTACGGAGAGTGTCATTCACTTCAAAGTCTAATAATGCGCCCGTATACGATGCATCAACACCTCGCGAGAGTCTCCGAGGCTTCTGCCTTCTCGGGAATGGGCAACCCCTCCCGTTATCTACAGACGGGTTCAGCTAAGCGTCCGCCGCCAGGTCTGTTGCTCGGTGGTGTCTGGGAAGCCCCAGGAGACGATGATTGTGGCGGATGCGGGGCTGCTGAGGTTCTTGGAGTAGTCGAGATAGATCGACTCTCCCGGGTGTAACTGGTCAACAGGCATCTCTACGAACGCGGTCACGTCGTTGCCACCATCAGCCTGGACAACGCTGACCGCCCACAGAGTGTCCGGGCTGTCGTTCCTCAGCTCGTACTTGTTTTTGGTGTGCTGGGTCAGCGTCCAGGGGGCGCGAGGCAGTGTCTGTCGCGCGATGTCGTTTGCTTCTTCGAGGGCGGCTGCTGATCGTCCTGCGGCTGAAGCGGACTCTTGCGACGCGGCGAGCGCAGCTTTCTCATGTGATTCGGCAGCATCGCGTGCATCCCGCGCATCGTTTCTCGCGGCTCGGGCTTCCTTAGCCTGGTAGATCGCGACCAGGACTCCTACGGCAGTTACCGCCAAGAGCCCGAGATTGATGATGTTTGATGAATCCACACCTAAACAATACCGCTGACTCAAGCCCACCTACGGATGAGCTGGCGAACGTAAGGACTAGCTGCGTCCGATTGCAGTCCAGTCAACTTCGAGTCCCACGTGGCTGATTTCTGCTGCGAGCTTGCCCTTCCAAGCCCCTGCGGAATCTAGCGCAATGTACACAAGACCATTGATGTCGCTAGGAAGCTCGACGCCCTCGTCATACAAAACGGCCACACGTTTGCGTCCGATAAGTCCAATAAAGAAGCCCATCTCGAAGACCACGTTCTGTCGGCCGCGAGGCCGGTCGTCCTGCGATTCCAGAGAAGCCGGACGACCCACGTCGTCTGCAGTGAGCAAGACCACCGCGTAACCAACCGCTGCTGCACTTTCCTCAAACTTCTCGATGAGGACACGCCCACCGTTAGGCTGCTGATGCAAGATAATCGGTGGCTCAGCGACGAGCTTATGTAGATACGCCTCTAGTTCATACTTCTTCGCGTCGTCCTGCCCGTGCACGATAAACACTCGCGTGGACGCGAGAACTGGTACCGTACCGGAGTCATCGCTCTGGCCGGCAGCCTCGGTGGAAATCTCGATCTCAAGTTTTGCCGATTCTAGGATCGAGATCACCTGACGGACTCCAGCGGGTTGGTAGCCACTCGTATCCATTCCTGAGAAGTAGACGCCCGGCGAGTATTTTACGGATCCAAACTTTTTCAGGGTGACGCTACCCTCTCCAAACACGGTTCGGAGAACAACTTCTGTTCGGTTGCGCCACTCTCCGAAGTTGCCGGGAGAGCCGTTATTGGCTTCCTCGATCTGCCTCTGGATCAGCTCAGTCGCGCGCGCGGGTTCCATCTCGCCATCGTATCGGCTGGCGCTGACGCTCAACCGCCGAGCTCTACGTTGATCTCAGCTCACATAAATCACTTCTGCCCGGCGGGCTCGGATGGCGCGGGTTGCCCTCGTTAGTCTACGGGTCCCAGGTGAACACCCGAACTCCTATCCTGTCGAGCAGCGCCTGCACGTTGAGCTTCGCGCGCTTCAGGGTCTTGTGCGCCAGGTTTCCCCGGACTCCCGAGTACCTCAGTCGAGCTGTGCCTGGTCGAGAGCCAACTACTGATTGGTCGTGGCGCACAGCACGAAATCGTCATGCATCTTGAGGACGAGTGAGACCGTCAGCCTGAGCAGCAGCATGTACGCCGTTCGATGAGATTTCTCGTCTTCAGGATTCGGGTTGGTGCCGTGAAGATACCTGTTGCGCAGATCGTGGCCGTCGCTGAACTCGCTCTTGTTGAGAAAGAAGTTGAAGTAACTCGCCTCAGTCGGGCTCAGCAGCGTGGAGCGGAAGTCGAGCCATCCAGCATCGACAAGGTGCTCGGCTGCAGTCTTTTCCAAGTCGTAATGCCCGAAGGGCCCCGCCTCATACATGTTGATGTCGCGGAGGACGAGGATTGGCAGCAAAGAACGGAAGCTGATGATTCCGTCGTCGACGGCGACAAGGCCCTTCGCCGTAAGCCAGTCCACCGCCCCCGTCTGGTAATGGTGAAGATCGCCGTAGTGAAGCTGATGGTTCAGCACCAGCTGTACGAAGTTGATCGCATTGAGATCCTTGTTGATGAAATGGATGCTCGATTGGTCGCTGAAGAGCAGATTGAGCGCCGCCGCGCAGTCGTCGCTCGGACGCTGGACCACGTACTTTCGCTCGATGAGGCTCGGGATCGTTGCCCAAGGCCGCGGAGCAGACGTTATTTCGAGCAACTCACGATCGATCGCACCGTCGTCGCAGTAGAGCGTGAACTGCTTGGCGATGCTTTCCATCTCCGCGCAGATGTGTCGGCATCGTTCGAGGAAAGAACTGCCTGCCGTCGAAGCTGCATAGGTAAACCCCGCTATGCCGAACACCTCAGTGATGTACTCGCGGAAGTACCAAGCCACGACGCCTTCGACATCAGTTCCCTCCTGTTGGAGAAAGTCGAAGTACGCCTCGGTACTGAGCACCGTCATACTGTCGCGACGAGCGAACTCGCTTCCCCGCGGGTAGGTGGTCTTCCCGGAGATCCGAAGGCGTTCCAATACTCCGATGTGGCTCTGGAACGACGGCAGCGTCAGCAGACTGCGCTCTTCCAAGTACCCGATAATGGTCGTGAAGTTCGCAAGGATCTGATCCGGCATCAAGGACGTCTTGAGATACGCGCCGCCGAGCGTGCGTTGGCGGAGAGTCCTGTCGCCAGCACGCCTGACCAAGTCCTTCACCGGCTCATGCTGATCTGGATCGATCCCGACTGCGTAGCCGGTGCCTCGCACAAAGTTGCTCTCGTCGGCAAAGAGTTCCTCGATGAGCGCAGCCACGCGGCGCTGAGCTGCGAGCCTGATTCTGGGCGTGATGCCAGTGACGGAGTCGTCCTGCGCATTCGCGATCGCTTCGACGTAGTTGAGGTGCGGCGATTCGCTCTCGATGTACTGCCTGAGCACCGCTTGCGAGTCGTCAGGGCTCAGGCTCGCGGGCAAGAAGTACGCGTCGGAAGAGTTCCGGACGAGACGCGCGTTCACCAGCAGCTCGCCGTAGCTGGCCTCGCTCATCATCAAGTCTCGTAGCCGCTGATCGTGGGCTTTCACGAAGCCTCGGTCTTTGAGCATCACAGAAAGACGAATGCCCGCCTGATTCAACGCTTCGAAGAGGTCCTGCTCGCCGATTTGCTTGGCAACCTTGAACCTGTCAATTAACTGCAGCAGATCCTGCGCGTACTCTTGCTCAAGGCCCACCAGCTGCTCGCCGATGTTAGAGCTGGTGATCGTCGAGAAGAACGCGGCGATCTGCGCGCGGAGCGCCCGGGCGGCTAACTTGAGCGCATCGCGCTCATTCTCACTCAAAGCGGTTGGCAGGACGCTATGTCGCTCGAACTCGAGTGCGTTGTGCATCTCCAGCGCATCGTTCAAAGACGTGATCGCGTCCTTCTCCGCCTGCACGCGCATCAAGGCGACTGCCGCATCGGCAACGACGAAATTGCCGAGGTCCGCCGGACCGTAGAACTTTATCCGGTCGCGTGGTGGGAGATCTTCCATGCTCCGAGGTTATCTACTTTGCTCCCTCAAGCAGTTTGTAGGCCCACCCCAAAAGCGGCGTGTCCCAACCTCTACACGCAGGAAATCTGTGGCAGCAGTAAGTCCGTAGGACCAGCAAGTCAGTTTCTGTGGTGATCACTACGTGTTCAGTTGGTGCTTTTTTGCGGTAGTGCGCTCGGCACCGCTCGGAGGGAGACCAGATAGTCGTCGCCGGCCTGGGTGAGCTTCCAGTAGACGGTTCTGTCACCGACGCCACGTGGACGGGTGCCAATAGTGATGAGATTTAGAGCTCGGAGCTGCACAACTATCGACCCCCAGGCTCTGTCCGACATGCGCACGTCGTGGTCTTCCCAGTACGTAGCCCAGGTTCCAGTCACATCTTGTAGGAGCGACCCAAGCAGATGATTGTCCATGGTTCGACGGAGCGTGTCGTCCGGCGTCTCGTCGATCATGAACGGGCCGAGAACCTCAACGATCTCGTCCCAGGAGCAGGTGAGCGTGCCGGACTGTTCGGCTGTTTCCACGCCATTCCAGCCCGAGTGCACTACGTCCAGGTCAATCTTCTGCGAACCGTGTGCGAAGCTCCGATCGAGTTGTTCCACGCCGCCGCCCACGTTGGCTTCCAGCTCATCCTTTTCGAGCTTGGCGATGTGCGCTTCCAGCTCGGCGATCTTCACACGGGTGTCGGCCGTCATCGCTTGGTCGCCGCGCACCCAGCCAGGGCGGGGATTGTTTTTGATCAGGTGCATCAGCCCACGCGTAACCTTCGAACCGAGGTCCTCTGCGTTCGTCCAATGCTTGACCATCTTCTTCTGGACCTTCGCGCGGAACTCGTCGAGCCTCGCGGCCGCTGCCTCATTCTTGTCTGTCTTCTTCGCCGGAAGCTCGTCGGGATCCGCGATGACGAAGCCCATCACTGGGATGCCGAGTTCGGCGGCGTATTCGTACTCCTTCTCGGTGTAGCTGATGCCCTCCTGCGTCATCGAACCGTACCGGCCGCCGAGGATCACGAGGTAGTAATCGCTCTGCTCGATAACGCCCTTGATCAGCGTCCACTGGTCGTCGTTGCCCGCTGGGAACAGTTCCATGCCGGCAGGCATGCAATCCATCTCGAGCAGCGCCTGCATCACCTCGCGCCGCTCGTCGACGAGGTCAACGAAGGTCGAGCTGATGAATACCTGGTACCGCTTGTCCATGCTTCAGATACTATCGGCGGCATACGACGCTGATGCGTGGCCGCTAGTTTCAGGTCATGCAAGTCCATGCAAGATTCTTCGCCTTCAAGCCGGCCACCGTCGTCGTGACGATCGTGGCCATCGCGCTGACGGTCTACAAGTAGCACGAGGCGAAGGTCGAGTAAATTGAAGCTCACGGCGACGAACTTCGATTGCAGCTCCTTGAATTCCAGAGGTAGTACTCGTCGCTGAACCTGCCATAACCGACGTGGCTGGGCGTGCGCTAGCCGCACACAACACGTATGAGACGCCCCGTCGCTAGCGGCTGCAGCCGGGCACCATCTCGGGCATGACCTTCGACTGGGTCCCTCCAACACCAGGCATCCAGGGTCCTTGATCGCCCGACACAGGGTGTCCGTCCTCTCAAGCACCTGGTCATGCGCGGCATCCTTGTAGGCAAGGTGCAGCCAATAGACATCGGATCTGTCGAAGCGGACCTCAGGGAAGGTCCTCAGCGAGGTAGCGTGGTCAGCGAAGCTTCGGGGCGAACAGGCGGAAGACCTTCCTTGGGAGGCGTCCAAACGCGATCTGATGTCGTGCGAGGGGAGACTGACTGCTCCTGGTTTGGCCCTGAAGCGCGCCAAGGGAGCATGCAGACACTTGGCTATGCGGGATCGCGTGCTCGAAAAGATCGAGATGCTTGATTAAGACGTCTCAGAGCGAAGCTTAGCCCAACTCGTTCAACGCATTTACTTTTGGTGTACCTTTGGTGATCTCTGAACTCACGTGCCTTTATGAAGTCGGCGGTTCTCGGACCAGAAGAGGCGATTAACTCTTTTGAATTGAAGCGTGGGCAAAGGTCTGGACGGCCATCGCTGCTCGAACCGAGTACTCTAGAATTTGGCTAGACATCGGACTCCCGCCGTTGTTCCTTTGAGTAGCTGTGGTCAGCATCCAGGTGATGCTCGGGTCCATCGTCAATGACTTCTTGTCCGCATGGTGGGCCGCCACTGCGTTACGGATTAAGGACAGTGCTGTCATAAAATCAGAATCTTGACGAATCGGACGAAGGTCCTCGCGGAACTGTCGAGCGGCTGCCTTATGGAGCTCAGGATCTGCTTTGGATGCGGTGCCAGGCTTACTCATCTCGCGGATGGCCTCGCTGATTGCGTGTGGTGCGCGTTCCAACACTTCGTAGAGGTGTAGCGCGAGGTACTTCTCCCAGACGTACCGGTCTTCGGGCGACTCCAAGAGGCGGTGCACGAGCACTTTTGTCTCGTAGTCGATTAGCGCCAGGTAGAAGACGAGTTCAACTCCAGGACGGTGGGACTCCCAGTCTGGGCGTTTCTTTGCACTGACGATGAAGTATGCCGTTTGTTCGACGGTTTCGCGGGCGCTCGCTGCGCCCTCGGCAAATCGTTGTGCATCCCAGTTCTCTGAATCCTTAGTCATGCGACGAGTATAGATAGCCCCGCCGACAGGTTAGCCTGGCTCGAGAATGGAAGGTTAAGCGACCTCGGTAGGCACCATTCCTGGTCGTTCGCAGTCGTCGGAGTTAGCGACGCCACCAGCTGGGCCGATCGCGCATGCTCGGGTGCCACGCCCGCGGCTCGGGCACATGCTGAGCCTGATTCTCTCGTGGGTCGCGACCGATGCTGTAGTCCTTGTGCGGGGCTGAAGGGTCCCAGCCCTCCATGTGCGGTCGCAGGTCTTTCGCCGACGGTTCCGCGTCGAAGACTCCGTCGTCGAGATGCTCGAGGTTCACGATCGGGTCGAACTCGTCCGCGCGGCTGCGCGCCCATTCCAGCCACTCCCGCAGCCTGGGGCGGTCTGCCAGCAGCCCCTTGGCGGTTGCTTCCGCATCGAGCTGCCTTGCGAAGTCTCGGAGCTCCTGCGCGCCTCGCCAACTTTCGAACGCACCTGCGAAGATTACCTCTCGCTGAACGACGAGGGCCTTCGCTCGCGCTCGTTCGCGCACCTCTTCCCACGCTCGTCGCTCGGCGGCCTTCTCACGCTCGTAGGCTTCATGCGCCTCTGCACGTCGTTGCTTCTCGCGCGCGGCCGCATCCGCGTCGTCGACCACGCCCTTCTTGATCACGCGCGCGATCTCGCCGACTCGGCTCTCGAGCGGCTTCTTCTTCTCGTCGGACCAGCTATCGCTATTGCGTTCATACGAGTAGCCCTGGCGTCCGAGATCGACCTTGTGCGAACCGTCTCGTTCGATCTTCAGGTGCAGCCGTCCGGACGGCACGCTGTCGAACTTTGGAATCTGCTTCCATGGCGAGCGCCGGATCTCTCGCTGCTCAGCGTCTGTCGGGACGTGGGGCACATCTTCCAAGAGCTCTGTCAGTTCGAGACTCCGCCGGCGGGTATCGACCTGGATGAACAGCTTCGGCGTCTTGAGCTTGACGTTCACCCCGAGTCGCAGTTCGTGCGCGCGTAGCTCCTCAGCGAGAGCGAGCACCACCTCGATCGTGCGGGGACGAAGCCCTTCGTTGACCGAGTTCAGGATCGTCGTCGTCTCCAGTGCGCTGCGGAGCGCCTCGAGGTTCGTCATGACGGTTCGCGCCGTCGTGCGGATGCGGTCCCAGTTCGTGATGTCTGTGGGGGAGCCCGTGCTGAGCATGATGACGATGTCACCGGAGCTGCGCCCGGTGAAGCGCAATTCTTGCCCGTGCGGCACCAGATGTTGGACCCTGCACGCGTGCAGCACCCGTCGATAGCGAGCCCGGACCGACTCCTCTGGGTCGGCGACGGTGAGTGGCCCTTGTTCTTGGAGCTGCTTGATCAAGGCCTCCGCCTCGGCAAGCGTGTCCGACGCGCCCTCGCTCAGATCGAGCTTCGGTGATGTCTTGCGTCGTGAGCGCCTGGCGGTGGCTGCGACTGCTGGCTCATCGCTTGGCGGGTAGCTCCCGTGCTCGAGGTAGTGCGTGCCCGCGTCGGTGATCGTGGCAGTCCAGGTCTTTCCGTGCCCCGTCATAGTTGCGAGTCCCCGTGACTTGAGCGCAGCAGCACTGATCTTGTAAACGTTATCGTCCTCGGGCCACTTGCCAGTAGGGCACCCGTCAGCGATCCACCGCAGGACTTCCAGCTGTCGGTCATTGATGGGCTTGCTCATAGGAGAACGGTATCGAAGGCCTCCGACGATCGGGATAGTTACCGGATTCCCATCACGTCATTCAATCACGGAGGCACCCGAATTCTCTTCACGACGCTTCGTATCCCATGATCTCGCGCCGCATGGTCTCGATTACATCTGCCGGAACATCGTCGACCGCCAGGTTGAACACGGCATTCAGCCGCGGGTTGAAGGCCCCGATGTGAGTCTGCGTCGCGAACTGGGGGAGTCCTGACTGCTTGCCCATCAAATGATGAACCAGAAGCTGCAGCAGGTTGTCCTTGTTCGGTTTCGAGGCTGAGGCGTCGAAACTCCACAGGGTGTCTTCGGTCAAGAACTCGCCGTCTCCATTGCCGAAGAAGATACTGTATCCGCCGCGCCCACCGTCTGCACGCATTTCCTCATTGTCCTCGTCAATGAAGAGGAAACCGACGTCCAAACCTGGCCCGTAGTCCTCGATGAAATCCTGTGACCGCTCTACCATGGTCAGGATGTGAGATGTCGTCGTCTCATCCGGCGCGCGCAAGGTGGAGCAATCTGCGCCCACGTGTAGCGTGGCATCGCCGGCTGCCAACTCGCATGCGATTCGAACGGCATCGTCATCAATGACAAAGGTCGCGCTACCGTCTTCATGCTCCAACATGTTCAGGCTAAGTGCTGCTTGGGCCGCTTCTTCCTGGGTGCAAGCGTAAGTGCCAGATTCGCCGGGGCGTCGTGCTCCGAGCAGCGACCCTCGGAAGGCCTTGCATGCCAGTTGTACAGGACTGTCGTCAACGCCGAGGTGGATATCCGCTAACCGGCTGAGATAGTCGACCGCCATGACGACGGTGCTGGGTTGCTGATTCTCGATTCGATGATCTAGCTCGCCGGATCCGTCGTCGAACTGGGTCACTGTCAACAGCTTCGGGTTCACCAGTCCGCCGCGCGGTTGGCCTACCTCTTTGTTGTACTGCGCGATGCGCTGCGTTGCTGAGGTCAATGAGAACCCCGCCTGTTCAGTTGTAGTGCGCCACCCTGTGGCCTTAGATCAAGGGTACGCGTTAGCGATCTTGAGGAAAAACCGCCACGCGCGGCGTGAGTCCAGCGTTTTATTGGTCAGCTGACGGGGGACACGCCGAAGGAAAATGAAGTGCTTATGCGCGTATTTCATGCAATACTAAAGTTAGATGGTGGGGTGCAGGCTGGCACTCCGGTTCAGATATTTGGAGGTCCCGATGGTTCCGAGCTCGCCTTTTGAAGCGCTTGGCTCTCATGCTGAGGGTGCACGTGAGCTCGTTATCGAGGTCGTGCGGGCGCGCCATGCTCTGTCTGCGGATGCGCATGCGGCAGCGGAGACGCGGTTCACAATCGGCTTCGGTGGGCAATGGCGGGATCTGCAGGAGGACACTATCGACGCGTTCAAGGACCGCGGATACTTGCCTTACAAGCTCAAGCCTGCCGGTTACCGGCTGCCGATCGTCAATGGGTGCCTGTTGTTCGTCTGGAGAGTGCCCGCGACGCCGGATGCTGTGGGTGGTTTCGCGTCGAGTAAGACGCGACTGAATGGGTTCTTCGCGCAGGAGCCTATCGGGCTGTTCGGAACCAGCTTCATCGAAGGCGGTGAAGAGTTCCACAATGAGAGTGAGCGGGCTGAGCTTGAGCGTGCTGTGCGTCAGGCGGGCGAAGTCATGCCTGTGGTGCTTGTCATGGTCCACTCAACCCCTCGTCAGTTAGCGTCAATCGAGTGGGCTGTCGCAGAGTACGAAGACGGCACGGTTCGTTTGCATGGGCAGGACTCCATTTGGGAGCCGTCGGTCGAGAGTAGCGATGCAACTGACACGGTCGAATCGTTCGACAGTGGTAGTCCGGTCGAGCCGGCGTTGGAGCTGCAGGCACAGGATCGGACCCCAGATGCGTAACGATCCTCCCGGCTTGTTCGATCTTCCTGGCTCATCGGATATCCACGGGAGATTCGAACCGGCGCGCCTGACTCAAGCTCGGGTGCGTCAAAGCCTAAGCAAGGCGGAGTTGGCGGCCGAAGTTGGCGTCTCCGCCGCGGCAATCGGTCAGTACGAGGCAGGGGTGAACTCTCCTCGAGCCGATGTGATCGAGCGAATGGCGACAGCGCTGAAGGTGCGCCCCTCGTTCTTCAGTGTGGGCAGACCTCTCGCGCGCATCGATACAGTGAATGCACATTTCCGTAGCCTGCGCTCGGCGCGGGCTGGTGACCGGCAGCGAGCGCTCTCGACGGCGACGTTGGTGTGGGAGCTGACTTTCGCGCTCGAGCGCTACGTCCGCTTCCCCGAGGTACACCTCCCGAAACTCCCGTCAGGGACAAGTCCTGGTGAAGCAGCGGTGGCGCTTCGTCGGCACTGGGCGCTCCCAGATGGTCCGGTGAAGCACTTGGTCGCCACCGCGGAGTCTAGAGGCATCGTGGTCGTCGTGAGGCCACTCGGAGAGATCGAAGCCGTTGATGCATTCTCCTCCGTCATTGTGGATCGACCTATCGTCATCACCACGCCGCGCCGCACTGAGAACGTCTTCCGACACCGATTCTCGATCGCTCATGAGATTGGTCATCTTCTACTGCACGCTGATTCTGGTGAGCAGAGCGTCTCCATTGAGCGTGAGGCTGATGAGTTCGCGGCGGCCTTGCTTACCCCGGCAGCGGCGATGGACAGCGTGTTGCCTCAGCGTCTCGATCTGGCGGCTCTCGACCGAATCGGACGAACCTGGGGTGTCTCGCCGCATTCGCTTATCCGGAGAATGGTCGAGCGGGGTAGGACCACTGATTCATCCGCACGCCGCGCGTACCAGCGTCTCGCCGCCATCGACGACCCGTCCGCAGATCCGACGAGCTCATATCCAGGCGAGATGCCAACGCTGCTCGACAAGGCGGCCGAGCTTGCGGCCGACCAAGGGGCAACGATTCCGGTTCTTGCTGAGATACTCCGGTTGGCTCCGGCACAAGTTCGTGATCTGCTCGGGCAACAAGATCAGCGACCGGTGTTGCGTCTTGTGGCCAACGATCGGTAACGCACGATATCCGTCAATCAATGCGCCCTCAGTTAAGGCGGCGTCATTTATCAGGATCGCGCGAGCTTCGCTGTGTTGCTTGCAGCGAAGCTCTCGCTTTTCTTTTTCGCAAAGACCGGCCGTTGGCGCTCGGTTTCCCCACGCTGGTAATGCGGGTTTTGGCGCGGGCACCCGGTGTTCAAGCGAGCCGCTTTACGCGAAGTCTTGTTGACTTGCGCTCGCGGCGAGTTGAGTCCCGCAGTGTTTCCGGATCGGCAGGCCTGCCAAGTGAGATCCGGGCTTGCAGTGGATCACGGCATGCGGCAGCTGCGGGCGGCGCATCCGAAGGGTGCCTCTACTCACTCAACCGTCGCAAGCAGGTCCGCGGGTTGGACCTCCAATGCGTGCGCCAGCTTCACGATCACGTCCAGTGTCGGGTTCCGGCGACCGCGCTCGATCGAGCTGATGTAGGTGCGGTCGAGTCCCGCGTGATGAGCAAAGGATTCTTGTGATGCCCAGCCGTGCTCCTGGCGAAGTCTGCGCAGCTGATCACCGAAGGCGATCCGATGCGCAGGGGTAGTCACCCTTCAACGATGGAGTTAGAGTGACTCATAATCCACGGACTATGAGTCACACTTGTTCGTGGCGACGGCAAGTTCTCGACAATGACGTTGAGAAGGGCGGAGTCAATGGAACAACCCGACGAACGAATCGACATCACCGCCGCCGCAGAGAAACTGGGGCGACCCGTCTATGCCGTCTATCACCTGATTCGAACGGGGCAGCTACCTTCAGAGAAGCTTCAGGCTCTCGGGCACGATGGCCGGTATGTGCTCAAGCACATGATCCGTGTTCAGGATCTTGACGCGATCGATCAACGCCGGCGACATGAAGAGCATGTTGCCGCGATTCGAGCTGCTGCGACACCGCTCACCGAGACGCAGATCTATCGGATTCGGCACGCACTCGAGTTCGGAGGACCGCCGCGTTAGCCCCTCGAGGGTGGACAGGCCGGCGGCCGTTCTCGCCTCCAGGGGTGGTCGCTTTCGCGCGACGTTTTTGCTCGGCTCCGACGATCAGGGTCGGGCTACGTAGATGAGCGCACGGCGCGAAAGTGCTACTGAGCCGGATCTCTAGTTGTGAGAAAGGATGGTGCCGGATCGGGGCGGAAGGGTGCGCGCGGCGCGCTGTGTCAGGGCGAGTGGGTGGATGCCTCGGTTGGCCTTGGTTTCCGCATCCGACCCGCTTAGCGGTAGCCGCTATTATCAGTCAACGTCTCAAAGTGCGGTAAAGGCTCATATTCCGTTGATGGTGTACCCAGCGGATTGAAAGTTCGTTGACACGCGTACCTCGTCGACGACGGTTGGACAACTGGCCTTAATCGGATTGGTCTTTTGCAGCTCTCGCCGCGTAATGACGGCAGTTTCCTACATGCATTCATGTTGGTTGGACAGGGCGTGTGTCTCCTGCGATCGGTTGGACACGTAATCGAGCCGTTTTGCGTCCCTGAGGGCCCCGCCGAGGCTCAGAGCGCTTCATCCCACACTTTCTGGCCTTGAGGACGAAAAGCTCAGGATTCGAAAATTTACGATCTGACCAGGATGTTTACTGGTTATGCTGTCGAACAGTACTCATTAATGACAGTCAATGTGTCTTACTGCGGGAGTGGGGGTATTTTGCGCACTCGCTGAACGCCTACGGGCGCGGTGGAGAGGCCTGCCCGCGCTGCGGCGGCGAGATCAAGCGCGTGGCGTTTATGAATCGCTCGTCTCACTTTTGTCCGCGGTGTCAGAGGCACCCTCGTCGAACAACTCGGGTGTGAGGAGAGGCTCTTCGCAGTCGTTCTTGCGATTCTGCCCGCGGGATTAACTGCAGCAAGGTGAAGAGGGTGATGGGCGATCCCGCGCGAAGGCAAGGTGCGGCATCGTGACTCCCCGATAGTGCTTCTCGAAGCGGCCTCGCACCGTCATGCCGAGCCGGATCGCCACATTC
>WPCI01082102.1_pt1 | contig 19952 bp, 16 predicted proteins | sample 5399871 | NCBI WGS metagenome assembly WPCI01 (sample SAMN12869469, study PRJNA574797) | sludge metagenome | isolation source: wastewater treatment of pH7 | place: China:Beijing | collected 2019-05-20 | reverse complement strand
ACTCGGTAAAATACGCCAGTAGTATAAAATTTGTGGAATATGAGCGATTCGATCAGCTGTTGTTTGCTCGGTAAAACGTAAGACCAAATCATAATCTTGTGAGCCCTCATATCCGACCCGAAAACCACCGATTTCTTCCATAATCGAGCGACGATAGACTCCTAAGTGCGAAATGTAATTTGTTCCTAATAATAAATCTGGCGACCAATCCGGCTTGAACGCTGGATCAAAACGTTTTCCAGCCATATCGATCTTATCTTCATCGCTGTAGATTAAATCAAGCTCGCGATTTTTATTTAACAGCTTGGCTACTTCATACAAAGCAATCGGAGCTAATTCATCGTCATTATCCAATAATGCAACAAAATCCCCTGTTGCAATTTCTAAGGCCGAATTGGTAGCCTTAGAGATATGTCCATTCTCCGTACGAAATACTACTTTGATGCGTGAATCTTGTGCAGCATATTTTTCCAATAAGGGTCTGACTGAAACATCGGTCGAACGGTCGTCCGCCATACAAAGTTCCCAGTTAGGATAAAACTGCTTTTGCACGGATTCAATACATTTTTCTAACCATTTCTCTTCGACATTGTAGACAGGCATCAAAATTGAAATGAGCGGCTGATAATCAAAATTCGCGATTTCTGCTTCAATAGCCTTTACATCCCAATTTTCATTATCAGTAATCCATTGCTGATAACGCTCATCGGATTGTTTAGTTTGATCTAATTTGATACGTCGCAGTGTATTTTTTAAGCCATTGCGTTTTAAATAGCCGAATCCTTTACGAGCCTTGCCGTAAAAATTATGCAATTGTGAAGGTTGTCTTACTTCCTTCACAATATTTTCTTTTGGAATAAAGACTTGCGTCTGCTGCTCATCGTTAAAGTTAAACGCGACAATAATTGGTTCGGCGGGATCATTGACTTCGACTGTTATGCTAAAGCCCATTTGCAAACTGGCACTTGTTTTATGCGCCGCGGCCACATCCGAACGGGGATAGAATTCCGTTTTATCATTAATCACATTATCTGAAGCAAGTTCAATTTCTGGAACTTGCTTTGAAATCAAATCAAGCGCCCAGCCTTTGATTTCTAGCAGCTTTGTTTTGGGCTGATAACTGCATTGATCAATGCAAACTTGTTGCTTTTTTGTCATCAAAATTAACCCCCTATGCTGAATTGATTTGGATTGATTAATGGATCATTCAATTCTTGCGAATATTTATTAGTTAAGGTAGCGTAAGCTTCTTGTTTTACAGCAAAATGATTTTCTCCTGGATAGCGCATTTCAAAATAAGGATCGAAAACCATTTTTTTGTTTTCTTTGGCTAAGCGAATCGAGAAATCAATTCCTTTGATCTGAGTTGGCAATGACAGATCAAACCCGGCTAGTGCAAGAAAGTCCTCTTTACGCAAAATGAGCATATCCTCAGTCGCCGTATAGATTTCACGCGGCAGTGCGGGACGGAAATAAGTTCCGATCGTCTTATTTGAAAGACCTTGTTGCTCGTAAACAACTCGTTCATTGGCAGGATCTAAAACGACCCCACAATTTAAAATAGCCTCATCTTTACTGATAATTTTCCCCGTAACTGCTCCGACTTCAGGCAAGCGAACAAAATTCAAGGCTTCTTTTAGCCAAGTAGGCTTCGTTGGGGTTAAATTTTCACCTAAAAAGACTAAAAATTCGCCCGTAGCTTCACGAGCTAATTCATTCTCATTCTGACCAGTAAACGTCCGAATCCGCGAATCTACCAGATTTGAACGGTTCGTCAAAATTTCGAAATCATTCCATTCCGTTGTCAACAATTCTTGAAGCTGTTTTTCATTGGCTTGTCCAGCTAAAATTATTGAAACTTTTGGTTCAGTTTCATAGTTGAACTCAATTTTATAGGCGCCATAATTTTTCGTCATCGTGACGGTACCATCAAGCTTCCGCCGTTCAAGGGCCGCTTGTAAAGCATTTTGACCAGCGATATAAGCATATTCCTTACTTTGAGGATCCATCGCCACTGAGGTTTCAATTGTTCGCCAATGATAAAGAATGTTAGGGATATGATAGATTTCTTTAGCAGCTTCGGTTGCTCGTAACACAAAATCATAATCTTGGCTGCCGTTAAACTCTGTTCGTAAACCGCCAATGGTGTCTATGATCGAGCGTTTGACCACGACAAAATGAGTAATGTAGTTATGACCTAGTAGTAAGGTTTCATTCCAATTTGGTTTGAAGAAAGGATCAAAGCGTTTACCGCTCATGGATAATTTGTCCTCGTCGGTATAAATAAATTCACGCTTTTGATCTTCATTCAAGGCATTCACGACTGCCAGTAATGCCGTATCGGCTAAAATGTCATCATTATCTAAAAAGCCGATGTACTCGCCCGTCGCAATTTCAATCGCTGAATTGGTCGCTTCTGAAATGTGACCATTTTTTTCTCGCAAAACAATTTTGATTCGTTCATCAGTTGCTGCTAGTTCTTGCAATAGCGGCTTGATATGCGCTTTAGGTGACGCATCGTCTGCTAAGCAAAGTTCCCAATTAGGATAGATTTGATCCGTCAGAGACTTCACACAAGCCCGCAACCATTTTTCATCAACATTATAGACTGGCACGACTAATGAAATTTTAGGCTGATAGGCCAAACTGTCCAACGTCGCGATCAATTGCGTCCTCGTCGGTTCTTCAACTTTGAGCATCCACTCTTCGTAGTTAGCACTTTGCTGTTTTGAGCGTTGATAATTTTTAAGCGCTCCAGAAAAGCCATTGCGTTTGATTGAGCCTAATAAATGGCGAACTTTTCTCGTGACCGGTGTGTTTTTAGTTTTCGTTATTTTAGCTAAAACAGGATAGATTTGATCTTGATCATCTACCGCAAATAACTTCAACCCATCCATCACTTGCAGATTTTTCGCAGTCAAAATAAAACCAAATTTTTCTGTTGAATCAATGCCGAAAACTTCATTGACATCTGGGCGATAGATTGGATTGACTTGCAACGGATTAACCGATTCAGCTAGCAAATAGCTCAACGGTAGCTGGCTAGCTTCTGAGAATCCCCAGCCTTTAATGATTACTTCGTTTTCTGACTCATTATTTTCGATTGATTCAACGGTCAATTTGATGCCTGCGATTTCACTTCCCGCTTCAGTGTAAGGAATCTTACTTAATTGATACTCATGTTGATCCAAGTAGCTAAGTTTCAAGGATAGCAACCGATTTTTTATCTGCTCCTTCGCTACATCCTTCATGACCTTCACTTCTGATGGAAAAAATTCCTCTTCATTTAAGACATTTACGTTCACCGTAAATTCTTTACCGGCTACCAATGCACCGTCAATGATCACATACGGTTCTTCAGTAATTTCTGGAAACATTAGCAGATCTTCTTGGTACCACGAAGCGTTCGTTTCTTCAATATCCAGTAATTTATTATCAACGACTACCGATAATTGGATTGTTGCTGGAACTTTCCCGATAACGATTCGTAATTTCTCCGCATTCTCAGGGGCCTGATGAACGGTCGTTTTATTTTCACCGCTTTGATTATTAAAGATGTAGGGTTCTATCGAGAATTTTCCGTCCAGCAAATAGGCCAACTGCATCTGTTTATTATAATTCGAATTAATTGGTTCCACTCGTTCAGGAGTTTTAACTGATTCTTTACGCAAAGCATAGAAATACTGATACACTTCTCCAAAAGGACGCTTTTTAAAATCATACCGCACCATTTGCGGTAATTCTTCATAACTAGCAGGTAATTCATTTTGACCAACTTGCGAATAAGTAAAGTCTTCTCTGCGAATCGATAAACCTAGCCGTTCAAATAATTCTTCAAAACCCTTTTGTGTGTAAAAACTGTTGTGGGTTCGGTCTAAGAGACCATATTCTTTCCAGTCCAGTTTATTATTAAACAAATCAATCAAGACCGAGTTATGAGCCAAATTAGGGAAGGTCAGTAAAATTTCACCGTTTGGTGCTAAAAACTTACTGGCTTCCTGCAAGGCTTTTTCCGAATCTGTTAAGTGCTCTAGAACATCTGCGAAAATAATAAAATCAAACTGCTTATCAGCAAAATAAGTACTCCATTTGTACTCTTCGATATTTCCTAAAAAGCCGTCCTGGGCAAAGCCCATGACGTGCTCATATAAGACCGAATCAAATTCCACGATCGAAACTTCACATTTTTTTTCATTAATCAAATATTGGGTCATGCGGCCATTCCCTGGACCAAACTCTAAAACAGTGGAACCTTCCGTAATTTGACTAATGATCTTTCCAACACTTGTATGCTCTTCCAGTGACAAATCAAAATCATACTTCATAATTAAATCGTATCCTTCCACTTGTGATCCAAAACAACGATGCCTTCGCCGACGTATTTGCCAGAAATGAACATAGTCAAATAGCGGGTCTTATAAACCAACGGCACCGTGGCATTTTCTTCAAAAAGGGCTACGTCAAAGTAATACTCCCCGCCTAAAAGGGCCATTTTTTCATATTCTAGATAAAAGACATTCTCACCCTTTTTCCAAGGAATCGACTCTTCATCTAATAAAGTGTTTAGTCCGCAAACATAATTATTATCGACGGTTCGAATCGCCACTCCCAAAACTGGCTGCTTGATCGAATCATCCTTCACGTTATACGTTACTTTCACCACGACTTTACTGTCCTGTTCGACTATTTCCAAAGGCTGTAGGTCCCCATCTAATAACTCAGCAGATTTGACTTCTACAATATCGTAAGCAGAAAATTCCTCTGAAGTAGAATTATCCCGATCCACAGTTTTTAATGATTTTTTCTTTAAGAAGTTTTCGTAAGTCTCGGTGATTTCCATCGTTTCACCTTCTGCTTCAACGACTCCATTTTTCAACCAATAGACCCGGTCGCAAAAACGGCGAACCGCATTAACATCATGAGAAACGAATAGAATCGTTTTACCAGCGTTACGCAGCTCGGTAAATTTTTCCATACATTTTAACTGGAATTCTAAATCCCCGACTGCCAAGGCTTCATCAACGATCAAAATATCAGGATCAACATTAATAGCTACAGCAAAGGCTAAACGCACAAACATCCCGCTGGAATAAGTTTTAACTGGCTGATACAAGTGATCGCCAATATCGGCGAAATTAATGATATCATCTACCTTTTCCTGCATTTCTTCGCGGGAAAAGCCTAAAACCATCCCATTAAGGAAAATATTTTCGTAGCCGCTATATTCAGGATTGAATCCTGAACCCAATTCTAACAACGCAGCAATGTTACCGATGATTTTGACCTCGCCGGCTGAGGGAGTTAAAACTCCTGTGATGATCTTCAAAATGGTCGATTTACCTGAACCATTTTCCCCGATAAACCCGATCATCTCACCTTTTTTAACTTCGATATTTACATCGTTCAATGCATAGAAAACTTCATGATAGGTTTTTCTAGTCAGGCTAAGCGCTTCTTTTAAACGATCCGAAGGCTTTTTATACATATCATATTTCTTTGTTAAGTGGTTAATTTCAATTACTGTTTCAGTCATTTAATTTTATCTCCTTACAGAACATCAGAAAAATGTGGTTTCAAGCGCTTAAAGACGACACTGCCGACCACTAATAGAATCAAGGTCACAACCCAAAAGTAGATTGTTAATAATGGTTTTTCCCAAAACCATTGTTCCCCAAAGAACGCATCACGATAACCTTGGACAACATAAAACATTGGATTGAATTTTAAAATAAATTGGATCGTAGGATGTGCCGCAAATTGGTTGATACTCCATAGTACCGGTGTTCCCCACATCAATGCTTGCATGATCACGCCGATAAATTGGTTGATGTCTGGGAAAAACGGCTGAATTGAAGAAGTGATCCACGTCAAACCGGTCAAGAACATCATCATAGCGAATAGGTAATAAAGCAGCTGCAGCAAATGCAGACTAGGAATTGCATGATTAAAAATTGCTACAATCAAAGCAATTACAATGAAAAAGACATGCATGAACAAAGCTGAGAATAACTTGACCGATGGCAAGATTCGGATATTGAACACGACTTTTTTGACTAAATAGCTGTATTCACGAAAAACATTGGTAGCTGAACCTAAGACTTCAGAAAAATACATCCATGGAACCAACCCGGTTAATAAGAAGACGATAAAGGGATATTTTCCATCTGTCATCGCCGCTTTAAAACCGACTCCAAACACAAACCAATAGGTCACAACCATTACCAAAGGATTAGCAAAAGCCCAAAAAATCCCTAAGGCGGAGCCAGCATAGCGTGCTTTGAAATCATTGACTGAAAATTGTTTCAATAAGGTGCGATTTTGATAAATCTCTTTAAAAAAACTCAGTAAGTCTTTGAACATTTTTTTACCTCTCATCTAACGCTTTAATTTATTATTTCTACAGTTGATTAACGTTATTATTCTACAGAAAGATATATGTAAAAGCAAGGTCACACAAAAAAAGCTTAGATGCTTATAAACATCTAAACTTATTTTTAACAATTAACGATATCGACTGCTACGGGTAGGTCGTACTTCAAACTCCTCTTCATCCACCTCTGGATCAAAAATATTCAGCGAATAATCATAAAACTCTTCTGGAACCTGATTTTGTTGCCAAGCAAGTCCTAATAAACAAAAAGTAATTGGGATCCAGTAAGGTGCCATCAAAGTATCTTCCATCGTTGACTGAAGTAAAACCGCAAAAAAAGCGATCAAAAAACTCAGTTGAAAAGCAGCGGTCTCTTTTTTTATAATTAAACGCCAAACATTATATAAAATAAATGAACTCATTAAAACTAATCCAACTAAACCGAACTGTCCTAACGTTGCGTTGTAACTATTGTGATTGCCTAAAATTTGCGCCCCACGTTTAAACGTAAAAGGTGGCATGCCGACCCAAAATTGACCCTTTACCTTAAACAACGTTTCATAGAAATGCTTCCAAATATCTTCTCGCCCGGTAAATAAATCAAAATGACTAGAATTTGCTAGAAACAGAGATAAAGGAAAAATGCCGATTAGGAAAATGCTATAACCAATCCCATAGGCCCACTTGACTTTTTCCTTTAAAAAAGCTGGCCACAAATCAAAGAAAACAAAGAAAGCGACTGCGATAAAGGCGGCCTGCGATTGCACAACCCAAGTACAGGCTAAGGCGATCAGATAGATGGGATATTTGATAATTTTTGCCCATGTCCATTCTAATGATTGAAATAATGTCGCACTTAAAAAGCTCGCGCACATGACACTGCTGCCAATCGTGTTCGTATTAATCCAAATTTCCTGCAACTTATTGCTTTTATCCCAAATACTCATTCCAGCCGCTGGAGCAGGAATTTCCGTAAAAATCCGATAGGCCGTGATCAATAAAACCACAACCATTAACCCAGCAAAAAGCCCTCGTAAGCCTTTAGTAAATTCAACTAGCTTAAAATCCAATACAATAAAAATAATCAATGCCAGCGTAATATCTGACCAAATCCCCGCTTGCCGCATAACATCAAACCGCTGAAAGAAAAATACTGACAAAATTGCGATACCAATCCATACTAAGTCTTCTACTTTCAAACGATAGCAATTCAGCAATAAAACAATCGTCGCTCCGATCGGCATATAGCGCCCCATATTGGCATAAATATTAAACATCCCTTGTGTCCCAATTCCTTTAGTCCATAGGAAAAAACACAACAATGTCATCCCAATTAAAATGACGGCACTGATCGTATTCAACGTCGCTGACGTTCCTTTTTTCACTCGTTCCATTTTCTTCCTCCGAAACTCAATCAATTAATATTGTCCATAATAATCCGGTACTTGTTGCGGGATTTCTTAGTAGTTTTCGGTTCCACCGACTGGATCTATTGTCGCCTCTGTTTGATCAGTATCAGAGATAAAACTTAGCTGATAAATGGACCAACTGTCTTTGTCGGGACCATAGATTTGTTCAAACTGTGCATAGTTCAACGCATTGTAATCTTCTAATGGTCGTTTACTGATTACATATTTAAAGCCCAGTTTCTCACAATCAGTGAAATTGATATTTACCGTAAAATTATCTGGACGATCTAAATGAAATTTAGTTTGATCTGCCGTAACAAAAGCTCGCGTATGGGCATATCGATTGTAAATCTTTTCATTTTTATGTTTAGGATCAATTTGCTGCCATAATTTCATATCAGGATAGAAGCGAACCGAATTGATCGTTTTCACGCCCAATGCTGGAGTAAAGTTGTAAAGATCTCCTTCGGATAACCAAAATGCTTCAGGATCTTCTTTTTTGATTTTAACAATTTCTTGGGCTAATGTTTTCTTATCAATCGCACCCGTCCCCTGGACGACCGGATTAACAAACGCTCCCGAAGCCAAAACGATCAAGCTCATTGCAATCAAAAATAGTTTTTTCAACTTGAACAGCAAACTAAACAGGATCAAAGCAAATACCACTAGCGTTATAAAGATCTCAAAATTATTAAAGTACAGCCCCATCACCGATGAAACCATCGAATGTGTAGCTAAACCAATGATTAAGGCTAGAAAAATCAGTTTGATCCAACCAGGAATTTTAGTATACTCCCAAATAAAATTGATCATCCAAAGTGATAGCAAGACGGCGGCAAATCCAAGTGTCACAAGTCCCCGAGTACTAGTCACATAAGTCAGCAGAAAAATTTTTGCAATTCCGTGACTATAACCAAAGAAGGTCCACCCAAAAATAAAGCAGCAGAATAAACCTAAAATTGCCCCGATGTATTTCTCCTCTTTCCCCCGCTTAGAAAAGAAAATAAATGGAGACAACAGAATTGTTAATGGAAAGAAATTGAAATATGAGGCTACTTCGCCATTGTTTGTGCCATGAAAATTGAAATTTTTAAATGGAATCTTCCAATTCGTTAAAAAGAGGAAATAATCTGAAGGTGGTCGCCCGCCACCGCTAGCTTCCCGGTGACCAGGATAAATTGTATTCATTGTCGCTTCAATCGCTTCTTTTGAGCTATTATAAAAATGCAACAGTACAAACACAATAATTCCTAACCCGCCAACAATCACTGGCAAATCCCAAATATCTAGTACCAGCTCTTTGCGGAAATGAATCAAATTTCCAAACAACCAGAACAATATCAAATAGGCCAGCGGCACTTGGTGAGCTGGATACAAGACTAAGACAAAGCCGATCCCACTGATAACAATCAAGCCCATCATCAATAAGCGTAATAATTTATTTTCATGCTTCGCAAGATAGTAATAACTGGCAACCATGATTGCCAGAGTAAAAAACATCAAATCACCGACGTGCTGCATAAACCACCATTGAATCGATGGTGAGTAGGTAATCCATAGAGCCCCCAATAGTGATAAATATTTATTGCGTTTTGTCAAAATCATGACCAGTTCAAAACTCAGTAACAGCATCCCAATAATTTTAAAGCCCCAGTAAAAAGAAAGTCCCCGTTCTTTTCCTAAAAATAAAAAGCCCCAATTAAAAGGTTTACCAATAAGCGTTAAATCTTTTACCGGCGCGTTATAGGCAACAATCATGTTTTGCCCTTCTTTGCCATACTGCTGATTGACTACTGGATAATCACTTTCCGCCTGTGAAAAATAAAAGGGGGTTTGAACCATCCACTCATCTGAACGGACTTGACGATTCTCACCAAAAATCACATCAGAACTCTTACCATCACTGCGTTCCGAAACAATTTTATCCCAAGAACCAATCGAACTCCCATTCAAGTTTAGCGCAACAATCATAACCAAAAAAAATACGCCAATCAGATAGCGAAAACGAATGATTTGATCAATGATCCAAACAAACGGATTCACTCGTTTAAACGCTCCCTCACTCGTTCGTTTTTGTGCTCTTGTCTCCATTGTTTCCTCCTAAAAATAAAAATTTGAATGTCGTTTTCCCATAGTTAAATTTGCCGGTAACCAATTGCTTGACCCCACGCAGGAACAAATGTTTCCGATAATCTGTCAGCCGTGTTTGTTGATAAAAAATGTAATAGCTTTTTTCGGCTTGTAAAATTGCCTGATAGCGAGCGACCGTCATTTGTTCGGCATAGTTCAAGACAGATAACTGATGCTGCAATGTTGCTTTCAAAATTTTGACTTGTTTTTTTTCAGTAAAGACTCGCCAACTCAACCAATGGTCCAAATAATCTAGCGGAAATTCTAAATTATAACCGCCAATTTTACGCAAGAAATTCGTTCGAAGAGCTGTTGCGGAATTGATAACCATAATATCCTTTGAGTACAGTTTGTTTCCAGCGGGTAATACATTATGTAATGGCCGCAAAGTATCGCTGCGAACAGGGGATACTTGCTGCTGATGATCCATAATTAGTGGAGCAATCGCTACCACTGACTCTGGCAGTGATCTAGACTCCCTAATTAATTCATTTAAATATTCCAGTGTAATCACAGTATCTTGATCCAAAGTCACCAGCCACTCCGTTTCTGCAGCACTTTGCTTCAACGCGGTATTATAGGCTTGCGCCAAACCTACATTTGAAGGACTGTGCTGATAGTCAAAACATGGCGCCAAATTCTTCGGCACAGCCGCTTGGGAACTATTGTCGAAGATCAAGATTCGTTTGATTTCTGGGAAAGCAGTTGAGGTCAGCAGTTGATTCAAGCTTGTGATTGTTGATGACTCTGAAGCAGCCAGATTGTATAAGACTATCACAAATTCAAACATACTACTCACCTCTTTTTTTTATTATTTTTCTTCTAACTCAAGAAAATTTGCTAATGCTTCTTGCCAAGTTGGGATTTCAAAGCCTAGTGCTTTGGCTTTGCTTAGATCCATAATTGAATATTGCGGACGTGTCGCTTTTTGTGGGTATTCTGCCGAAGTGACCGGCGCTACCTCCACGTCCGTATCTTTTAAGATTTCTTTTGCAAATTCATACCATGAACAGCTGTTTTCATTTGATAAATGATAGACACCAAAGGGCGCATTCTTTTCAATCACAAAAGTCATAAATTCAGCCAATGTTCTAGTCCAAGTTGGGCGGCCGAATTGATCATTGACGACGGTTAAGCGATCGTGGGTCTTAGCTAAATTTTGCATCGTGTAAACAAAATTATGTCCATAGATTCCAAAAACCCAAGAAGTTCGGATGATATAGTAATCCTCCATAATTTCTTGTACCGCTTTTTCTCCTAAAAGTTTAGTCCGGCCATATTCGCTTAGCGGATTGGTCATATCATCAACTTGATACATTCCATCCTTTTTTTTGCCGTCGAAAACATAATCCGTACTGATATAGACAAGTGTTGACCCTGCTGCTTTGGCGGCTTCCGCCACATTGCGTGTTCCTGCAACATTAATTGTTTCGTCCAATTCTTTGCCTTCATCTTCGGCCTTATCCACTGCAGTATACGCTGCACAATGATAAATGATGTCCGGTTTCATTTCAGTAATGAATTTATAAGTACTTTCTTTATCTGTAATATCTAGTTGATCAGCGTCTGTTGACACATATTCACTGTTCTTTTCGTCTAACAAATGACGCAATTCTGTTCCTAGTTGACCATGTCCACCTGTGATTAAGATCATTCGTATCTACTCCCCGTATCCTTATAGTAATGCGATTTCAATATAAAAATTCTTGTACCCATCTCAGCTCGCTAAGCAGATTCGCTCAGTAAAACAAATACATTCTGGTGCTGTGAAAAGAGTAACTGACAAAAAGGCAGGTTGCACCTGCCTCATTTATTTTGTATTATTGGCCGTTTTTCGCGTAATTGCTTTCAACTGCATCTTTTTCCGCCTGCCACCAAGCTTCATGATCGCTGTACCATTGAATGGTATCCTTGATTCCAGCCCGGAAATTGGTGAATTCTGGTGTCCAACCTAATTCTTCTCGCAACTTAGTTGAATCAATTGCATAACGTAAATCATGGCCAGCGCGGTCTTTGACGTGGTCATAGGCATCTTTGGGTTGACCCATTTCTTCTAAAATGATTTCCATCACAGTTTTGTTGTCTTCTTCGCCATCGGCACCAATCAAATAGGTTTCGCCAATTTTTCCTTTTGTCAAAATCAACCAAACAGCAGAAGAGTGATCGTTGGTATGAATCCAGTCACGAACATTTTTTCCGTCGCCGTAAAGTTTTGGTCGAATACCGCTCAAAACATTCGTAATTTGACGCGGAATAAATTTCTCGATGTGTTGGTAAGGACCATAATTATTTGAACAATTGGAAATCGTCGCTTGCAACCCAAAAGAACGGATCCAAGCCTTCACTAGTAAATCAGAACCTGCCTTCGTTGATGAATACGGACTTGATGGATTATACGGTGTTTCGGCAGTGAATTTTTCCCCTACGCCTTCTCCGTGACCCGGTAAATCTTCTCTTAGCGGAAGATCGCCATAAACTTCATCGGTTGAAACATGGTGATAACGAACATTGTGTTTGCGACAAGCTTCAATCAATGTATAGGTGCCAATAATATTGGTTTGGACAAAAGGAAAAGGATCCTTTAATGAGTTATCATTATGAGATTCTGCCGCATAATGGACCACCGCATCTGCTTCTTGGACCAAACGATCCACCAATTCTGCATCAGCGATATCACCCACTACCAACTCTACTCGGTCTTCTGGTAGACCAGCTAAGTTCTCTTTATTTCCAGCATAAGTCAATTTATCTAAAACTGTCACATGGACCTCTGGATGATTATTCACCACATAATGAACGAAGTTAGAGCCAATAAAGCCCGCTCCGCCGGTTACAATAATATTTTTCATCGCTACTTTGCTCCTCGTATTAAAATACTCATCTGTTTAAAAAATTTTTCAAAAGAGAGATTGTTTAAATTTCACCATAGACAAATGGATTTTCCGCTTCAAATTCCTTCAAAGTTGGTTGTTTTGCGTCTTTTTCGGAAGTGATAGCTTTATCGATGTCGATTGGCCAATCAATCGCTAAGTCTGGATCGGCAAATGAAATCCCGCCGTCTGCTTCTGCATCGTAGTAGTTATCACATTTGTACAAAAAGTTGACGTTAGGTGTCAATGTCACAAAGCCATGGGCAAATCCCCGAGGAACTAGTAACTGACGGTGATTGTGCTCAGAAAGAATATAACCTTCCCATTTACCATAAGTCGGACTGCCTTTGCGAATATCGACAATTACATCAAGTACCGCCCCTGTTACTACGCGAATTAATTTGGTTTGTGCGGATTGCCCTTTTTGGAAATGCAGTCCTCGTAAAACACCAGGTTGCGTTGAAAGTGAATGGTTGTCTTGAATAAAATCAAAATCGATACCGGCTGCTTTGAAATCTTCTACTGAATAACTTTCAGTGAAAAAGCCCCGATGGTCGCCAAAGACAGCAGGCTCAATGATTTTGACATCTGTTAAATTGGTTTCTGTTACTTTGATTTTCCCCATGATTATTCCTCTTCTGCTAAACGTAATAAGTATTGTCCATATTGATTTTTCTTCAGCGGTTGCGCTAATTCAACCAATTGTTCTTTCGTGATGTAACCCATCCGATAAGAAATTTCTTCTAAACAAGCAACTTTTAAATTTTGACGTTTTTCAATCGTTGAAATAAATGTTGATGCCTCTAATAGCGATTCATGCGTGCCGGTATCTAACCAAGCAAACCCACGACTCATAACTTCAACTGATAATTTATTACGTTTCAAATATTCTTTGTTCACATCCGTAATTTCTAATTCGCCACGCTCTGATGGTTGAATATTTTTGGCAATTTCGACTACATCGTTGTCGTAGAAATACAAACCAGTGACTGCATAATGTGATTTAGGCTTTGTTGGTTTTTCTTCGATCGAAACAGCCTGCATCTCGTCATCAAATTCCACCACACCAAAACGTTCAGGATCGTTTACATGATAACCAAAGACAGTGGCGCCTTCTGTTCTTTGCGCCGCTCGTTGCAACATCCGAGATAGACCGTCACCATAATAAATATTGTCACCTAACACTAAGCAGACGCTGTCATCGCCGATAAATTCTTCCCCGATAATAAATGCTTGAGCCAAACCGTCAGGACTTTCTTGAACGGCATATTCAATATGAATCCCTAATTCATGACCATCGCCAAACAAATTCTCAAAGCGCGGTGTATCTTGCGGGGTTGAGATAATCAAGATTTCATCAATTCCTGCCAACATCAATGTCGACATTGGATAGTAGATCATTGGTTTGTCATAAACTGGCATTAATTGTTTTGATGTTGCTTTGGTTAGAGGGTATAAACGGGTGCCGCTTCCCCCTGCTAAAATAATTCCTTTCATCATTACGCTCCTTATTATTGATAGATGGAGAATCTTTCTTAAAAATAGGCCATCATTTAGAAAATACACACGAACACATTATACCTGATGTTAGGTATCAGCAGAATCGTTTATTGCTTTTTTTTATTTTCTTTTATTCTTTTCCTCACCAATTGCCAGGCATTCCAACGCCATTTAAATTGCTGAAGCTTAGATGCAGTCGTTTTAATCTCTGAAGCATTCAAGCCGTGACGCCGATAATAGACCAACTGTTCCGGAATAAAAACTACTCCTTGATAATAATCTGCTAACAAACCAATCCACATGTCGTGCATCGGAACATCAGAAGGAATCGGTAAAATCAGTGCTTTTAACTCTGCACGAAAGGCCATGCCTGCTCCGATATAGCTACTCCTCAGCAAATTATGCCAAAATCCTTGGTGCGTCTTACGCATCGCTTGGTAAGAAGAAGCTAAGATCTCAAAATCATTGTCCACGATAATCAAATCAGAAACGACGACTTTCACCTTCGGATCCTTTTCAAAATATGGCAAAGTCCGCTCCACTTTATCCGGTACCCAAACATCGTCTTGGTCACTCAAAAAAATAAGCGGGTACTGGCTTTGTTGGATCGCGTTAGCAAAATTAGCGATCAGCCCTTGTCCTTCATTACGAAATAACTTGATTCGTGGCTCTTGTTTTTGCAAGTCTAATAAAAATTCCCACGTACCATCGGTTGAATGGTCGTCGGAAATAACCAACTCGTCATCAGTGGAAAGTTGCGGGAATATGCTATTTATTTGTTCTTCAATAAAGTGGCGTCCGTTGTACGTTGCCATACAAACCGAGATTCGCCCCTTGGACTGTTGGTCCATTCCCTTACCTCCAAAATTAGAAAAATTGCCAGCCCCACTTTTGAAAATATTTCCCCATGGACTGTAAAAAAATAATAAAAAGTTTGCCGCTTTTGACGGCTCCACGCTCGTATAAGTGAACAACCGAAAACCGTGGTGCGTACAGTGCCTGATAACCTGCTTGTTCCATCTTGCGACAAAGATCATTGTCTTCAAAATACATAAAGTACCGTTCATCAAACCCTTGAATTTCATTAAACTTAACTAGATCAACAACCATAAAACTACCGGAGATCATTCGAACATAACTATCTTGATCCTCTGGCAACGCGCGACATTCAAATCGAGCAAGTCGCTTTGCAAACAGTCTTTTGACAAACTTGAAGGGAATAAAGCGTAGCATATAATCAAACACATTCAAGTGATCGCGAATCAAATATTGCATGGTCCCATCTTCATTAAGAACTTTGGGTGCCAGCAACCCACACTCGGGATGTTTTGCTAAATGAGCTGCCATCGCCTCTAACTCGTTCTCATCCAAAATGATGTCTGGATTAAAAATGATTCCATAACCAGTCTGCCCAAGCAAATTGGCGTTGTGTCCATAGCCAAAGCCTTTATTTTCATCATGGAAGGTAATATCCACAAATGGGTACTCAAGATACTTTTTTAATCGCTCTTGATAGCTGGGATCAGACGCATTATCAAAAATTTTGATTTGGATCATTGGTTGATCACCTAGTATTTTGATCAATGCCTCCAAACTTAAAAAAAGTTTCGTACTGTTATAGCTTACGATGCTGACCGTCACTTTTTTATCTTTCATCTTCATAACGACGGATAACACTCATTTCTTGAAATATTTTTGCAATACTTGCGAACGGTATTCCTTGTTTCCGAAAAAACGGAAAGTCTTGGTGATAAAACTATATTTTTCACTGATCAAACCGATTAATTCTAATAAAAAGGTCAGAGCAAACACCATGGCCACAATCAACACGATCGTTCCGACCCGACTCGTGTAATTTAGCAGCAACGCTGAAAACGAAAATAGAACCGCAATAGCATAGATTGTCAAAACCGCTCCACGATGAGTGAACCCCAGATTCAACAGTCGATGATGCAAGTGTTGCTTATCGGCTACTGAAATTGGTTGATTCTTAGCTTTGCGTCGAACCATCGCAAAGAATGTGTCGGTCACTGGGACCCCTAAAATGATCAACGGTGTGATCAAAGAAATAAACGTCACATTTTTTAAGCCTTGTAAGGTCAAGACAGACATCATGAACCCTAAAAATAATGCACCTGTATCTCCTAAATAGATTTTGGCAGGATGAAAATTATAGGGAAAAAAGCCCATGATACTTGCGACTAAACAAAAAATCGCCAATGAGATATAGACCGTGGATGAATGCAGGAAGAAATAGCCGATTACTCCAATTGTTGTTAAACTGATAATCGAAACCCCTGCAGCTAAACCATCTAAGCCATCAATTAAATTGAGCGCATTTGTAATCCCAAAAATCCAAAAAACCGTTGCCGGCAGGCTCAGCCACTCAAGATTGATCCGACCTAGCAGTGGTGCAGTAAAGAAATTAAAGCGAATTCCCGCTACATAATAGATTACTAAGGCAGCTAGTAAGATCCCGATACTTTTTTGTCTAGGCGACAATTCAAACTTGTCGTCTAACAATCCGGTAATGACGATGATCAATCCCCCTAATAAAATCCTACTAATATAATCGAAAGGAATTGCATCACGGAATAAAATCAACGAAGAAATCGCAAAAGTAATAAAAATCGGCAAGCCACCGGCACTAGGCATCGGTACTTGATTCATACGACGCGCATTCGGATTGTCTACCAAGCCCGTCTGGACTGAAATTATTTTAAAAATCGGTGTCAAAATCAACGCGATTAAAAATGTTAAAAAGTATTTAATGATCAACCCGAAGGAAACTAACATACTGACACCTGCCTTTTTTTCTAATACATTATTATAGCGGAATTCCCTCTCTTTACAAGATTCTTCAGAAATCTTACAAAAAACATTGAGGTTATTTTCGCTTTTGGATCAAGCGGTCTTTCAATTTATTGAACCAGCGATTGACTCGATTCGAACCAACCTTAACTTCTTGACCCGTGTGGTATTCTTCGATTGCAACATTTAGCACGCCGCCTAAAATGATAATTGTTGCAGCAAAATTTAGCCAAAACATCAACACAATAAAACTTCCGATGATTTGATATCCGGAAACACGTTGCGCAAAGGTTCTTGCGTAAAGACTAAATCCCTGCGCTAAAGCAATCCAACCAACAGTTGCAAAGATAGTACCAGGCAACGCATATTTAAAGCGAACTCGAGCATTAGGAATAACAATATATAATCCCCCTAAAATGACGAGTAGGCCAATCAGAGTTACTGGCCAGCGCAAAGCTAGGAACGTTTCGATAATATCTGGTGAAAAATGTAATAATTGCTGTAATGCATCCAAAATTACCTGACCCGCACTGAAAAATAAAGCGACTGCAATGATAGCCATCATTAAAATCCCGACAATCCCCACTGAGACAATCCGGCTGATGACAAAATTACCACGATCTTCCACACCATACGCTCGATTTAACGCCGTTTGCAAGGCATTAATTCCACGGCTGGAAGACCACAATGCGGCTAAAACCGAAAGTGACAACATCCCACCCGAGGTATCCTCCAATAAACCCGTGATCGCCGGTTTTAAAAAACTAAACACATTCGGCGGAATCACCTCGCTTAAATAAGGCAGGACCGTTTCAGGCGTGATATTGAAATAGGGCAACAGATTACCGACAATGATCAATATCGGAAAAAAGGACAGCAACAAATAATAGGCGACTACCACAGAGCGGTCGCCTATTTCTGTTTCTGCTAGATGTTTTTGGATCGATTGGATAAAATCCATTAGTTTTTTATTCTCTTTAATTTTATCTATTGGTCCCATAAAAACCTCGTCATTCTAGTAAGTCCCTTCTTCACCTTGTGAAGTCAAAATTTGCGGCCCTTCTTTAGTAATTGCTAATGTATGCTCATATTGAGCACTCCAGCCGCCATCGCGAGTATAAGCCGTCCAGCCATTGGGATCCATCTTCATTTGCCAAACGCCTGTATTGATCATTGGTTCAATTGTGATGACCATCCCCTCTTTTAAGCGCAACCCTTTTCCGGCTACACCATAGTGAGGGATTGCTGGTTCTTCATGAATCGTAGGCCCAATGCCGTGTCCCACAAAGTCACGAACAACTGAAAAGCCTTCACCTTCCGCATACGTTTGAATCGCGTGACCAATATCGCCAATCCGATTGCCAACTTGGGCTTGCTCAATACCTAAATAAAGAGCTTTTTTTGTTACTTCCATTAAACGTTCAATCTCAGGCGACACTTCACCGACTGCATAAGACCAACAAGAGTCAGACATTGCGCCCTTGTATTCGACACACATATCGACTTTGATCAAATCGCCATTCTTCAAAGGTTTCTTTCTAGGGAACCCATGACAAATTTCATCATTGATACTGCAACAAGTTGCATATTCATATCCTTCAAAGCCAATTTGAGCGGCGATTCCGCCATGGCTTTCAATAAAGTTTCTAACAAACTTTTCAATCTCCATACTTGTAATTCCCGGTTTGATAAAATCACGTAAATGACGATGAACATCAGCCAATAATTCTCCTGATTCATTCATCATTTCAATTTCACGGGGTGATTTTAATGTAATCATGCACTCGTCTCCTTATTTTTCTGTCAAGTTATCTTTCTGGTGAAAATATCTTCGTTAATCGTCTAGCAGAATCATTTATCAATCCATCCAAGTCAAGTGAGCTAGCCGAATCACCTTTTTCATCCTGTTTATTTTAACATAACCCTATTAAGCGAACAAATGGTAGGAAGCGGTGATTTCCTTTTGATTTTTATTTTGATATAATGACCATAAATTTAGCTTAAAGCTAAGGATGTCTGTTGCGAGTTCCACTTCGTATTTCTAATACGTTAGTGAAACCGTATGCCAACGACGAGAAGAAAATTTGGCTCAAATTTTAACATCTTCGTTAGAGTTGGCTCAACTTTCTATAGCACACTTAAGAAGAAAAACTTGTTTCAAAGAGTGGGAAAATTATCTGAGTGTACGCTTTAGTTGAACGATATACGGCATTCGAATTGAACTAATTTTTTCTTGAAAGATTAGTTCATTCAAACGAATAAGGAGGAATTTTTTTGACATTAGCAAAAATCGTTTATGCCAGCATGACAGGAAATACCGAGGAAATCGCCGATATTGTGGCCGAAGCCTTTGAAAATTTAAATCTTGATGTAGAAATCGACGAGTGTACCCAAGTAGAGGCAGAAGAGTTTGAAGCTGCGGATATATGTGTCGTTGCAACTTATACTTATGGCGAAGGCGATCTGCCAGATGAGATCGTTGACTTTTATGAAGACTTGCAAGAATTGGATCTTAGCGGAAAAGTCTTTGGCGTCTGCGGATCAGGGGATACTTTTTATGACCTTTATTGTAAATCAGTGGATGATTTTGATGCCGCTTTTGCAAAAACGGGCGCTACTCGCGGTGCAGATAGCGTAAAAGTTGAAATGGCGGCAGAAGAAGAAGATATCGAAAATTTGGAATCTTTTGCCAAAAAATTAGCAGAAGCAGTCGCTTAAGTTGGGGCTGTGACATAAGTCCCTTAAAAAAGCCCATGAAATGACGAAATTCCGTTCATTTCATGGGCTTTTTTGGGTAAAATAAAAGAAGCATGGGTGGCTGCCCATACTTCCACTTTAATCCTGAAAGGACTAAACAAATGT
>WPCI01058547.1_pt1 | contig 20002 bp, 19 predicted proteins | sample 5399871 | NCBI WGS metagenome assembly WPCI01 (sample SAMN12869469, study PRJNA574797) | sludge metagenome | isolation source: wastewater treatment of pH7 | place: China:Beijing | collected 2019-05-20 | reverse complement strand
ATTGCTTAATACATTAAAGACATACGAAGAATATGCTTCAGAATTTGCATAAGAATGAACATAAGTAAAACTGCGCTCTATAAGAGGCGATTTTCATTTAATAGAAAGTCACCAATTAATAGTAACCATTCGTTGTGACGTGACCATCGAACAATTTGAGCCTGATGAAAAAAATCGCACAAAGATTATTGCGATGTTTACATGTAGGAATCAACTTGAAAAAGAAGTTATGAAGGGGAGATAAGGCTAGGTAGCATAAAATATATCACTATAGGTGGAGTGGTTAATGCAAACATGTGGGTTCATTGGTTTTAAATGATGAATTTGCAGTGGTAGCGGTAGTGGAGGGGAAAGAATATGTTGAGTATAAAGATAAAAAGGTATTTTTGCTTTGTTGTTTTTCAAAAGTAACGGATAAAATTTTCATATTTACGAACTTAGTGCATAATGATTGTTGGATAAATTGGAATACCACGTTCCTTTAGAATTTCAGACATATTATCTTTTTCAAACTACTTTTCTTTAACATATCTTATCTATTATGCTCCTTAGTTGGTTTTTCGGAGTTTATTATAGTTTAAAAAAGCTGCACGAGAACCTATATTTATACTGTTAAAATACACAACAATAAGGATAAAACCTACTTTGTAATTGCAAATGAAGCTTATGTATATGTGAAGTAAGGTGAAAGAGGGTCTGCACATAATCAATCACCCTTTTTTATAACATTTCTTTGCAGAGATACGTTATAAAAAAGGGTTGTTATTTGAAAGTTGAAAAATAAATTCTATTAATCATTCATATTTTATTAAATTACTTTGACCTAGTTATAAGTCAGCTGAAACTGTACTTCTTCCAACTTGGATAGTGTTAATAACAGTATATAAGTTGTGGTATTAGTTTATAGGAGTAGAACCTAATTTTCATTTGATGTATTTATTGAATGATTGGTTATAGTACTATACTTCTTATTCATAACTATATAAATCCAACCAATAACTGATAAGATAACTGGATAGAAAATAGCCCAACCACTAAATGAGTATACAATAATACATATAATTAGAGATAGGAAGGCCATCCACCAACCTATATCACGCACTTTTAATAATTTAAGAGCAGCTAGCATTGTAAAAATATATGAAGTAATAAATATTACACTAGGACCTTTAAGAAGCATTTCTAAATTTGGTCGTGCCATACCGTAAAAAATTAAAATACAACTAAAAATGCCTCCTAGAACTAGTAATACCCTAGTTGGAGTTTGAAATTGAGAGTGTAACTTAGCAAAGAAGGAAGGGAAATGTCCTTCTCTAGCTTGAGCGTAAATCATTCTTGAAAAACCTGCAATGTTAGCATGTACAGCACTAAACGAAATGAAAATTGCTAAAATAGTTGTTATATATGTACCTATCGGTCCTAATCCTTTTGATATTAGAATACTAAGGGAAGCTATCTGATCCTTATCACCATATGAGTGGGTCCCTATTGTTACAAAAGATATTGCAATGTACATAATGGAGATACAAATTGCTCCTAAAAATAAACTAATCGAAATATCCTTAGCGGGCCTTTTAAATTCTTCAGCTAATGGGGTTATCATTTCCCACCCTACAAATGAGAAAAAGATAATTACAGAAGAAGCGCCAACAGAAGACCACCCGTTTGGTACAAATGGTGTAAAAGAACTTAATTTTACATATGGTATAGAAACGATAACAGCGACAACTATTAAAAGTGAAATAATACAAATTACAAACACACTAACTTTTGATGATAGCTCGATCCCTTTTATATGTAAGAGTAAAGAGGTAATTAAAATTAATGCTGCAATTCCTATAACACTAAGATTGCTTATTGGAAAAACATATCCAATATAATGGGCACCTGTTAAAGCAATAATAGGTACTCCAATAGGAATAGAACCTAACATAATCCAGCCTAGGATGGCACTTGTATTTGCATTAAATGCCATTTGAACATAAGCTGTAATTCCTCCAGCACTGGGAATCATTTTAGCAAGACGCGCTAGAGTCGCTACAATAGGAAAAGCTAATATAGACATGATAACCCAAGATAAAATTGAAGCTGGTCCAGCGCTATTTGCAGTAATTGAAGGTAAAATAAGGATTCCACAACCTAACACAGCTCCGATGGTTAATGCGGTCCCCTGTACCCAAGTAATTGAACGTTTCAATGATTGTTGTGTCAAGATTCTCAGCCTCTCTTTCGTTAATTGATATTAATTATATAAAGTTTAAAAAAAAGATAACATGCTATAATTTATGTATTAATTATAATTTTCTTAAAGAATTTAAGAATTATTAAATGTTTTCTTAATTAATCAAGGGGAGGCCAAGCAATGGATGATACAGATTTAAAGATTCTTTCTCATCTTCAGGAAAATGCACGTTTAAGTATGGTTGAAATAGGAAAACTGGTAGGTTTGAGTTCTCCTTCTGTTACAGAGCGAGTTAGAAGACTAGAAGAACAAGAGGTAATTATAAGTTATCGCACGATTGTTAATCCGAAAGAATTAAAAAAACATATTACTGCGTTTGTTTTGATGGAACCAAGGGATTGCAATAAATATAAAAAGTTTGCAATGGAACATTCAGATGTGGTTGAATGTCACCGGATTGCCGGTATGTATAGTTATCTAACAAAGGTAGTCACGGAATCTGTACATACACTCGAAGACTATATTAATTTGTGCTTAGAGTATGGAAAGCCTACAACCTTAATAGTGCTTTCTTCTCCAGTAGAACATAAATCATTTTTTACAGAGAGTGAAAAACTTTAATTACATATGAGTGATTATTCAAAATAAAAAGCGTTAAATTAATACCTAATAGGAAATAGAGTCCTATTAGGTATTAATTTTCAGAAAATTATTTAGAAAATTTAGATAAAAAATAATATTTGACATATTCTTACTACTGGTGGAATAATGAACATTGTATTTTAGAAAAATTAAATTCTTAGTTAATTGGAGGTAGGATTATTATGAAATATGCAGTGCTCACAAATGATTTACAGTACGATTTGGTTAATAAAAATGAGGATAGAATTGCAGCTGTGGAGGCGTTTACGCCTAAAATGGTGTCTTTCTTAGATACTATGAGAGAAAATGATGTTTCTATTATTCACCTGCAGTTAATTAACTTAGAAGATGATCCGAAAGCTGAACGATATGGTGATTTTTTACCAGTCACAAAGGGATCTAAAGGTGCAGAAATCTTACCTGAGTTTCTTCATGAAAAAGATATTATTATGGAGAAAAATAAGGATAGTGGCTTTTTTGAGACAAATCTTGATGAAACCTTAAAAAAATTAGGAGTAGATACAATTATTATTACGGGTATGCAAACTCAAATTTGTGTCCAAACAACTGCAGCGGATGGATTTTTCCGTGGTTATAATGTAATCGTACCAGAAGATGCAGTTGTTTCAGCGAAGGCTGAAGATAAGGAACGAGCTTTAAAATGGTTAGGTTCATATTGTGCAAAGATTATGAGTATCGAGGAAATCTGCAATTCAATTTCTAAAAATGAAGATATTTCTTTTGATGGAGTTGCAATTCCGTAAGTAAATACGTTGTAATATCACTTGTTCTATGTAGCAAGTGATATTATTTTTCAAAAATAAAAATGAAAAGGAGTTTTAATAAATGAAATTAACTAAAGATTTAGAAAATATAATTTTAGACCATGGAACAGGAGGACTATTGAGTCAGGATTTAATTAGTTCAATTATTACTGCAAAACTAGAAGATGTTCACCTTGGAAAAATGGAGGATAGTGCCATTCTTGAGGTAAGTAGTAGAAGATTGGCGATGACAACAGACTCTTTTGTTATTGATCCTATCTTTTTTGGTGAAGGGAATATAGGTAAAGTAGCAGTTTGTGGAACGGTTAATGATTTAGCGGTTAGTGGTGCAAAACCACTTTATCTATCATTGGCATTAGTACTAGAAGAGGGTTTTCCAATTAAAGATTTGGAAGAAATATTAGATTCTATAAGAGAGACCGCGAAAGAAGCTGGAGTGTATATTGTTGCTGGTGATACAAAAGTTGTTAAAAAAGGTGAAGTAGACAAAATCTTTATTAATACAACTGGAATAGGAGTTTTTGAAGGAGATGTATCACCGTTTTCGGTAAACTCTATTCAAGAAGGTGACGATATCATTATAACAGGACAACTAGGAAACCATAGTATACATATCCTTTCTATCAGAGAAGGATTAGGGTTTGAACAGAGAATAAATAGTGATTGTGCACCATTAAATCATATGATATCAGAGTTGAAAAATCTTTTTGGTGATTCTATACATTGTATGCGAGATATTACAAGAGGCGGGCTAGGTACAGTTTTAAATGAAGTCTCAGAAACAATTAATACTGGAATAAAAATACAAGAAAGAGATATTCCTATGTTAGCAGAAACTATTATGGCTGCCGACATGTTAGGTGTTAATCCAATGTATCTAGCTAATGAGGGCAATGTTTGTATGTTTGTCTCTCCAGAGGTAAGTGAGGAAGTCGTGAGGGTATTAAAAAATACTAAATATGGTAAAGAAGCTGCGGTAATTGGTAAAGTTAATCAAACAAAAGAAAGACAAGTGCTCATGGAAGCAAAATCAGGTGAATTGAAACTCATTGAGTTATTATATGGGGCAGAATTACCTCGATTATGTTAGGAGACAATTTATGAAAAAAGTAATAAATATGTTTATAAAAAAGTATCAAGTTAAAGGCATTGTGCAAGGTGTTGGTTTTAGACCTTTCGTATATAGGATAGCAAAAAAGTATCATCTAAACGGATGGGTGTTAAATGATTCAAATGGAGTGCTTATAGAAGTAGAAGGGGAACAAAATAATATTACGCATTTTATTCATGATATTGAATTTAATTCCCCAGAATTGGCTTATGTGCAAGAGGTTAAATTAATAGAGGAACAAGAATCCAACAATCGTTATAGCTCTTTTGATATTTTGAGTAGCCAAAAACATAGTAGTAGGCAAACTTTAATATCTCCTGATACTTATGTATGTAATGAATGTTTAGACGAATTATTTGATCCAACGAATAGAAGGTTTCGTTATCCATTTATTAATTGTACAAATTGTGGACCTAGATATTCAATAATAAAAGATATTCCTTATGATAGACCATATACTACAATGGCCAAATTTCCTATGTGCAAAGAGTGTGATAAAGAATACAAAGACATATTGGATCGGAGATTCCATGCCCAACCAAATGCTTGCTGGAAATGTGGACCACAAGTTCAATTGAAAACAACAGATGGTACAAATGTCTCCACTGATAATCCAATAGAAAAAACAATTGATTTGTTGAAAAAGGGGAAAATCCTAGCTATTAAAGGGTTAGGTGGATATCACTTAGTTGTAGATCCAATGAATCATGAAGCTGTAAAAGAATTAAGAAAAAGAAAAAAACGGGATGAAAAACCTTTTGCTTTAATGTCATCTCAATTAGATGATGTGAAAAATTTTGCTGAAATAACAAAAAATGAAGAAACTTTATTAGTTTCTAAAGAACGACCAATTGTGTTATTGAACAAAAAGGATAATGAGTTTATTTCTTTAGATGTTGCACCAAATAATAATAATTATGGGGTAATGTTAGCCTATACACCACTTCATCATCTTATTTTAAGAGGGAATTTTATTGCATTAATAGCTACGAGCGCCAATGTTTCTGATGAACCTATTGTATATAAAGATGGAGATGCAATTGAGCAGCTAAAGGGAATTGCAGATTATTATTTAGTACACAATAGGGAGATATTCACTAGAGTAGATGACTCTATTGTTAGGGGTATTGATTTAGATGATGAAGTAATAAAACTACAAATAATTCGTCGCGCTAGAGGTTATGTACCAAACCCAATTGATTTTAAAGAAGGATCAACTAATGTACTTGCTTTAGGAGCAGAATTAAAGAATACGATTTGCCTAACTAAAGACGAAAAAGCTTTTATTAGTCATCATATTGGTGATTTAAAAAACTATAAAATTTATGAATCGTTTAAAAATACTATAGCTCACTTACAAAAAATCTTTGAAATTAGTCCTTCTGTAATTGCAAGTGATCTTCATCCTGATTTTTATAGTACAAAATATGCATTTGATCAAAAAGTTTTACCAGTTGTACAGGTTCAGCATCATCATGCCCACATGGCTTCTTGTATGGTTGATAATCAATTAGATGGTCCTGTTTTAGGAGTTATTTTAGATGGTACGGGTTATGGTGATGATGGGAATATTTGGGGTGGAGAGTTTTTAATCGGTGATTTTCTTAATTATCAAAGAGCGGCATATATCGATTACTTTCAGCTGCCAGGCGGTGATAAAGCTGTTAAAGAACCGTATAGAATTGCTTTAGGAATATTGACGCAAATATATGGTGAACAAGTCAAAGAATTACCAATAAAGATAATTTCAGAGCGAAATAGTTTTGAACTAGATGTACTTATAAAAATGATTCAAAAAGGAATTAATTCTCCTCTTACTTCAAGTATGGGAAGGCTTTTTGATGCTGTTTCAGCACTATTGGGTGTCCGTGAAACAGTCCAATATGAAGGACAGGCTGCTATTGAGTTGGAGCAAGCGATTGATATCAATAATTCTTCCAATCCTTTATTATCATATGAAATAGTTGCTTCGAATGGAATTAGAAAAATCGATATAAAACCTATGTTTAAAGAGTTGGTATCTTTGATACTTAAAGATAAGTATACCAAGGGTGAATTGAGCTATCGTTTTCATTATACAATGGTTCAAACGATTACAGAAACCTGTAAACAAATTCGTCAAGAAACAGGGATTAATAAACTAGTTCTTAGTGGGGGAGTATTTTTAAATAAGTTTTTACTTGTAGAAACCTATAAGTCACTTAAGGCTTGTAAATTCGAGGTTTACATGCACAAACAAGTACCTACCAATGATGGGGGAATCTCTCTTGGTCAAGCAGCAATAGCAGCTCATCGCTATAAAGATATGCATTCGGTATAAATTTACAATAGCAATTATATAACTTTTCATTATTCTTTGTGAGTATAGTAAAAACGAAAAATTAGGAGGTGCTCTTTTATGGTAGTTAGTTCAAAAATGGATATATTTAATGAACTAGAATCCCAAGTTCGAAGTTATAGCAGAAGCTTTCCAACGATCTTCACTAAGTCTAAAGGATATAAATTATGGGATGTAGATGGAAAAGAGTATATTGACTTTTTCTCAGGTGCTGGTGCTCTTAATTATGGACATAATGATGATAAAATGAAACAGGTATTAATAGATTATCTTTTAGAAGATGGTATTATTCATAGTCTTGATATGGGAACAAGTGCTAAAGTGAATTTTTTAAAGCACTTTAACAAAATTATTTTGGAACCACGTGATTTAAACTATAAAATTATGTTTCCTGGTCCAACAGGTACAAATTCTGTTGAAAGTGCACTGAAAATTGCTCGAAAAGTGACTGGACGAACAAATATCATAAGTTTTTCAAATGCTTTTCATGGAATGAGTTTAGGATCACTTTCGATAACGAGTAATCATTTTAAGAGAAAGGGTGCTGGAGTACCACTAAATAATAGTATTATCATGCCGTATGAAAATTATTTAGATTCCCTTAATTCTTTATCCTATTTAGAAAAAGTATTAGGCGATAGTGGAAGTGGAGTGGATTTACCTGCTGCAATTATTCTAGAAACAGTTCAAGGTGAGGGTGGTTTAAATACGGCTAGTTCCCAATGGTTAAAGGGAATTGACAGACTGTGTAAAAAATATAATATATTATTGATTGTCGATGATATTCAAGCAGGGTGCGGACGTACGGGGACATTTTTTAGCTTTGAACCTGCGAGCATTAAACCAGACATAATTTGTTTGTCAAAATCTATAAGTGGCATTGGCCTTCCGATGGCTATTACACTAATTAAACCGGAATATGATAAGTGGGAACCAGGAGAACATAATGGAACGTTTCGAGGGAATAATCTAGCATTTTTAGCAGCTACAGAAGCATTGAGTTATTGGAAAGATATAGAGTTTATTAATGCTTTAAAATGGAAAAGTGAAAAAATCACTAGCTTTCTTAATGAGATTTGTTTGAAATACCCCCAACTTCAAGGAGAAGTACGAGGGAGAGGCTTTATGCAGGGCATAGCGTGTAATACTTTTGGAATAGCTAAAAAGATTTGCTCAGTTGCATTTGAAAATGGTCTAATTATTGAAACATCTGGACCTAATGATGAAGTTATTAAGTTGTTACCTTCTTTAACAATAGACTTAGAAGGATTAAGTAAAGGATTGGAAATGTTAGAGGATAGTATTTCTACTATTTTAAAAGAGGTAACTCACTAAGTTTGAACGACTCGCACTTAATAACCTTGCGAACCGTTTGCAGTAGTTGCGGTAGAAGAAGGAAAAGAAGCGGCCCACAAAGTGGATCTAACATTCTCATCTATTATGAGAGATTTAGATAAAATAATAAGTCAAATTCAAGAAGTTTCTGCATTAACAGAAGAGATATCTGCCGGCACAGAAGAAGTAAGTGCATCTCTTTCGCTAGTATATCATTCTAAATAATATATGATATTTTAAAATTCAAAACACCTTTCATTCACCATTAAAGAAAGGTGTTTTGAATTTGTTTTTTTAATTGCTTTTATAAATTGCACGTTGATGATGATATTATTTATATATAATCCCCTTATTTTACCTCAAATCGATAGGTGGGGAGAGAATTAATAAATGAGGGAATAATATATAAGGTAGTTGAATTGTAATGATCTATTCAACTATTAAAACAGCAAGTGAAATTTCTATTTATGAAGATAACACTTCTAAATATCCAATTTCATTAGGGTTTTGGGATAAATAATATATAACCTATATAGAAGAGTTAACATCCTGTTTTATAGTAGTAGATAGTTATAAATTAGTACTTTAGGATTCATCAAGAAAAGTTCTTTTTTTCTGAATAATGTATATAAATTCGTGATATTTTATTATTAAACAAAATGTTTTTATATTTTATTAACTTATTACTTTCCATCTTCAATAATCATTTATTACAACAGCTTTAACGTCCAAAATAAGATGTTCCAACATAGGACAATATAAGTATCTTTATAATGATTTTTCAATATAATCAATGTGTTAATGAAAGTAATTCTGTGTTATTTTTACTTTTCTATTAACTAATACAGCTTCAAACAAAGGACATAATTGCTACATACTAAGTGAAATTTATTACCCATTCAAAATTCTGCCTATTCAATCTTTCTAAAAATAAAAAAAGATTGAACTCATAAATATACAAGTTATAATGAGGGCGTCGAGAGATAATATATGACCTCTAGCGAAAATATCAAACCTCGTTTTGGTTCGAAAATTCTAAAGAACTTGCCAGTGAGTTTCTAAAATTTTACATACTGATATGATTACTATATGGAGGGTTGTGGAACAAAAGGAAAGTCTATTCAACTCAAGAAAGAAAGCGCTATCAAAAGGGGTCTTATTTTGAATTGATTATGCTAATAACTTAGATTCAACAGCAATTAAAAATAATAAACCATGGGGGTGCTTATATGAACATAAATGTAGCATCTATTAAAGAAAAAAAGGTTGTTAAATACAAAAGTTGTTTTGATGTGATTGGGCCCATAATGATAGGTCCTTCAAGTTCACATACTGCAGGTGCTTTGTCTATTGGAACAGTTGCTAATAAATTATTTCAAGGTCTTCCAAAAAAAGTTGTGGTAACGTATTATGAATCATTTGCTGAAACCCATAAAGGTCACGGAACTGATTTTGCAATAATTGCTGGTATATTAGGCTTTGCTGCCGATGACAGCAAAGTGCCAGATGCTATTAAAATAGCAGAATCTAAAGGGATTGACATTACTTTTATTGAAAAATCAGGTGATAGTCCTGCGGGTCATCCAAATACGGCAGATGTATATGTAGAGGATGACAGTCGAAGTATTAGAACGATGGGTATTTCAGTCGGTGGTGGATTGATCGAAGTCAAACATGTTGAAATTGACGGATTTAGCTTAGAACTGCAGGGACCATTGCCAGTTGTTATTGCAATTTCAGAAAGAGCTGACTTTGAATTTGTCTTACGCAGGATCTTTAAACAATATGATGTTGAAATTAACAACTTTCATAGTTTGAAAGATAAAACAAAATATTTATATGCATTCGCTTTGGATTCGCTATTGCCTGGTAATGCTCAGAAGGAATTAGGGAATTTAAGCAATATAGCTAATCTTATTATTCTTTAGTTACATTAAGGAGAGAAAAAATATGTATATGGCCATAAAAGAAATTGTGGATGCAGCTAATAAAAGTCAAAAGACAATTTATGAATTAGCAATTGAACAGGAAATCGAACAAACTAAAACTTCTTATGAAGAAGTTTGGAGTAAAATGGAACAAAATTTAGCGACTATGCAAAATGCTATAAATAAAAGTATCGAGGGCGACGGTGTATTTTCTCCAACCGGTTTAACCGGAGGTGATGCAGTTAAAATTAAAAACTATCGAGAAAATAGGAAAACTCTTTCTGGAGATTTGATGGTGTTAGGGATTCAAAGTGCTATCGGCGTTAATGAAGTAAATGCTGCATTAGGAGCTATTTGTGCAACTCCAACAGCGGGTGCGAGTGGGACGATTCCGGGAGTCCTATTTAGTATTAAGGATACGTTGCAGTTAAGTCATGAAGATATGATACATTTTCTATTCACATCAGCGTTATTTGGAACGATAGTAGCAAACAACGCTTGTATTTCAGGAGCGTATGGAGGATGTCAAGCTGAAGTAGGCAGTGCCTCAGCAATGGCGGCTGCAGCTGCGGTAGAAGCTGCAGGTGGAACGCCACAGCAATCTTCTGAAGCTTTTTCGATTGCATTACAAAATTTACTCGGTTTAGTTTGTGATCCGGTCGCTGGTTTGGTAGAAATTCCTTGTGTAAAGAGAAACGCCATTGGAGCGACAAATGCTTTAGCAGCAGCGGACATCGCATTAGCTGGCGTAAACAATATCATCAATGCTGACGAAGTTATTGAAGCGATGTATAGAGTTGGAAGACAGATTCCTCGCGAATTAAGAGAGACAGGTTTAGGTGGAATTGCGGCTACACCTACAGGGATTGCCATTAAAAATAAAATATTTGGGGAGAAACAATCAAATCAATGAACAGTTAACGTCTATATTGTGAAAAAGTTAACAATCTATTCTCTATTGTTCGCTTAAGGATTTCTGGATATTGGGGGAATTATCAATAAAATATCCTACTATATAATTGAAATATTTTGTAAGTGGTAACAAACTCGTCAGGTTGATGCTTCGTTAATTTTTTGAGTCTGATCAACTTAGAAGAAGGATATACGATGTGGCGCACTTTATAAACAAAAAGAACGGTCTATATTCCTATACCTTAAATAAAGACGTAAGAATAGGAAACAAGGAGGAATTAATATATGAATGGGAATACTGCAAAAAACATAGAATTTCAAGCTGATAATACGGCAGTAAAAAATGAAAAATACCTAGACCCTAAAAAATGGCATAAACAGGATACTACCTGGGCATTGAGCCTTTTTGGAACAGCAATTGGAGCAGGGGTACTCTTTTTACCGATTAATGCAGGTTCAGGTGGTTTATTATCATTGCTGTTAATTACCATACTTGCATATCCAGTTATGTACTACTCACATAGGGCGCTTGCTAAAATGATTTACGCTTCGAATTCTGCCGATGAGGGGATTACAGGTACAATAAGAGAATATTTCGGAAATAAAGCAAGTATCATTTTTAACATCGTATATTTCGTCTCCATTTATACGATCGTGCTGATGTACTCGGTCGCACTTACAAATACTGCAAGTAGTTTTATTGTACACCAATTGCACATGCCGGAGCCTCCAAGGGCTATTTTATCACTTGTATTAGTACTCGGTCTTATCACTATACTAAATTTTGGTCAGGATATTACTGTAAAGATAATGAGCATGCTAGTATATCCTTTCATTGCTTCTCTACTTTTTATTGCAATATCTTTAATTCCACAATGGAATACTTCAATGCTAAGTTTTTCAAGTGTTTCTACTGTTTCAACTGGAACAGGGTATTTCGGAACGATTTGGATGATACTACCAATTATCGTATTCTCGTTTAATCATTCTCCTATGATTTCGTCATTTGTTATGAAACAGAGAGCTACGTATGGAATAGACGCTACTGATGCCAAGTGTGCTCAAATACAAAAAGTTTGTTATATTATGACATTCGCTGTTGTTATGTTTTTTGTTTGGAGCAGTACTTTAAGTTTGACTCCAGATGATCTTAAGGTAGCAAAAGAACAGAACTTGTCAATCCTATCATATCTTGCTAATGAGCTTAATTCGCCAGTAATCACGATTGCAGCTCCTATCATTGCGTTTGTGGCTATTACAAAGTCTTTCCTTGGCCATTATATAGGAGCATATGAGGTAATGCGTGACATGATTATCAAGTCTGGTAAAAAACGTGGGAAAGATATAGGAGAAAAAACAGTTAAGACAATGATTCTTACTTTTGTTGTACTAACATGCTGGTATGTCGCTTATACAAATCCAAGTATTCTTGGAATCATTGATGCTCTTAGCGGTCCGTTAGTCGCTGCTATCTTATGTCTATTACCGATGTATGCGATTCGTAAAGTACCAGTACTAGCAAAATACAGAGGGAAAATGAGTAATGTATTTGTAATTGTTATAGGGATACTTACTGTTCTAGCAAGTATTAAGTCATTATTCTAATTTACTGTAGTTAGTTCTGATGCAAAAATAATAGGATATGAAATGAGAATGAAAGATTCCTAGCGGAACTAAATTATATAGTGTTAAACCAAAGAGATTCTGGTTTTGGACAAACTATTCATCTGGGATAGTTTGTCCTTTTTTGATTATATGCATAACTTCTATTACAGCAATCTTTTTTTAGCTGGTTGTTATGATTTTAATCCAAGCCTATTAGGGTGCTGATCCATGTGCATCAAGCTAATATTTTGAAGTATCCCACATTTGTTTTCTTAGGTTGATGGGAATGGGCCGGTACCCCATGTATGGCGGACAACTAAAATGGCTTTATTTCATCACATGTCCGAAGTCATTGTATCTCCCACTTACTCATTTCGCGTTCCTTGAGGAAGGAGAATTTTTTCGGGGAATAGGTTAAATTAAACTCGGTTTTTAGCACATCATAAATGGTCGGAAAATAAAGGTTGCATAATATATAGTTGCAAATTTCTCATTAATTCTGATGTTAAAGACTATATGAAAATAGTACATTTACAAATAATTAAAAACTGTATATTTAAATTAAACAATATTAAACGAGGTGTAATATTCCGATTATTCATATTGATTATACAAAAAAAAGAAAGAGAATAATAGGCTTGTTATTAATTTCTATTGACCTTAGTATTTAAAGGGTCATAAGAACTTTAACTTTACTACAAAATGTATGCCCTTTCATTTTAGGAGAAAAAATATTTTGGGACATACAAGATAAAGGAGTGATGTTTATAAAAAAAGTTTGTTCCATCAGTATAATTTGTCTCTTTTTTTTATGTTCTTGTTTTAGCTCAAACAGCAAACCCGCATCTAAAAAAGAGAAGAGTGACGAAGCAAAGATTACTAAACAAAAGAATTGGGGATTTAAAGCAATATATTCTGATGAGACTAAGATTAATGACTATAAGTCATTACCTAAAGTCAAAGTAGCAATATTGGATAGTGGGATTAATAAAAATCATCAAGATTTAAAAGGAAAAATTGTAAAAGATTATAATGCTATTAATCCAGGAAACGAAAATGTTGATAATTATGGACATGGGACTGCAGTTGCTGGAATCATAGCCGCCCATGATGATGATTTAGGTCTCACTGGAATATCCCCTAATGCAGAGATTTATGACGTTAAAGTTCTCGATGACAAAGGTTTAGCAGATATTGATACATTAATTAAAGGTATACAATGGTGCATTCAAGAAAATGTGAAAATAATGAATATTAGTTTCGGTGTACAATCAGATAATCCGAAATTAAAAGAAGCTATAGATGAAGCATTAGACAAGGAAATCATAATTGTTGCAGCTTCAGGAAATACATTAGGATTATCAGTTGATTATCCAGCTAAATATGAAAATGTAATATCTGTTTCAGCAATAAAAGAAAATTTAAAACGATCTGGTGTATCTGCAAAAGGGAAAATAGATTATGCAGCTCCCGGAATAAATATCTTAACTACTGATAATAAAGGTGACTATTCATATTATAGTGGTACCTCTTTTGCTACTGCGTATGTTACGGGTACTGTAGCAGTCCTATTAGCACAAAAAGATATAATTTTCAATGGTCAGAATATTAAAACTTATTTAAATGATAAAACTAAAGATCTAGGTGAAAAAGGATATGATTCTGAATATGGTTCTGGATTAATAATGATAGATTGAAAGAGGAGATCGATTAATGAAAAACGTAATTGTTAAAATATTAGTGTTTTCTATGTTACTTACTTTACTTCCTAATATACAATATGTAAAAGCAGATACAGGAATACAAGATAAAGTAACTTCCGTTGATGTAAGTAAAGTGGAATCTGAAGTAAATAAAGAATTAGGAATTGAAGTTTCAAATGAATTAAAGATTAATATAGAAAAAGAAACAGACGAAAAGGTCGTAGTTAATACAACTTTAGACACAACAGATTTATCAGTTTCAACAGATATCGACATGAACCTTGAAACAGGGGGAATTACTGTATTCGGTAAGACGGTTGATGAAAATGGTGAAGAAACCCAACAAAACTTTGATGTTTATGTACAAGAAGTTGAAGGAAATGACTTTATAGCTACATTCGTTGATCAAGAAACAGGAAAAGAATATGAAGTTAATACCCTAAAAGCAAGTGCTTCTATTTGGCCTGTAGTAGTAGCGGCTGTGGCTAGATATGGTATACAATATGCAATAAAAAAGTATGGAAAACAAGCAGTAACTTCAGCAATGAAACAGGTTCCCAAGAGTATAAATAAGGTTGATGATAAATTCCTTAAAAGAAAAGGTATTGATGCTCACGAATTAAAAAGAGACTACTTGGGTAGAAGTGTTAGTATTTCAAAATATGATATCTATGTGGATAAGAAAACAGGAAGACTTTGGATTTACCTAAAAGGTGGAAAAGGAACTCCGATACCAACTGATTCATTTATAAAATAAAAAAATCTAAAGTCATTTGTGAAAAAATGACTTTAGATTTTTAGTTATAATGAATTATAAGTATGAAGTAAAGGATAAAATTTATTATCCTTTACTTCAAATATTAATAGGGATGTGTTAAATAATTTGAGTACATTAATAAATGTAGAACTAGCCATTTTCGGAGAAATATTTAATCCAGAAGAGCTAACTAAACAATTTAATTTAGAACCAACGATGACTTATAAAAAAGGTGAGTTTATTAGAGGTAATTCGTTATTTATTCGGGAAGAAACAAACTGGAGTATTGAAACAGGGTATGAAGAATCTCTTAATGCAGAAGAGGTTGTAAAAAAGTTAATTTCCATATTGGAACATAAAAAAAATGAAATAATTAATATGCAAAGTAAACATAATCTAAAATGCAAATTATCTGTTGTTGTAAAAATAGAAAATAATGAAGTCCCTTCTTTATGTTTTGATCAACATACTATTGGTTTTATCAATAGTATTGGTGCGGAAATTGATATTTGTCTATACTTATTGTAAGTCTAGCGGTAGGATTAAAATATTTGTTAAATGATGCAATGTACCTTTGATAGTGTCTGCGATAAAATGTTTGCCCTAAGCATTAAATTGAATTCTACTTCTGATAAAAGATAGGGCCTTCCTTAAGAGGAGGGTTCTTACAAACTAATTGTATAGGTGAAGATGGACAACAGCAACCAGAAAGTAGCTTTTAATATTAATTGAAGATAGTCTCTATGAACGAAATGATTCTACTAGTATTAAAATAAAGAGTCTAACTTTATGGATAAGGAATTGAAGGCTAATACATCGTATAAATATGTAGTAACAGCGGTTGATTTAGCTGGAAATGAATCTAGTAGAAGTGATGTATTGGATGTAACAACAAAGGCAGAGGATTCCACATATGAAAAATGGGATGCGAGAAAAGCATATACTAAAGGTGATAGAGTAGTATATGAGGGGAAAGTGTATAAAGCAGTTCAAGGTTATCAAGGCAATGGTGACACAAATTGGATTTTTGCCCTATCGCTTTGGAAGCCAGTTTTGAGTAAATGATAAGCAGGAAAATGTAGTTAATATTTTTGGATTTTTCTTTGGAAATAAACGGCCGTTCAAAATATAAATTCTCAAATGGTTTAAATGATTTGCAAATAAATTTAATCTCCATCTATTGTTTACGAAATGAAATCGAAAAAGAATCCTAATGGTACTCCATTGGGATTCTTTATTTTCTAATTTGTAATAGCATAAATTTGCACAGTGAATTTGTTAGTGGCACCAATTGGACTTGCGATATAATATTTGGTATTTGTGTAAGCTTCAGTCCTAGATTCATGTGAAATATTTTTCCAACGAATAGAATCAGTACCTAGGGGAACATCAATCATTACATTGAAAGAGATAGTAGAAGGATGATCTTTTTCTGAAGGCACAATAACCCATTTCAATTCTTTGGTACCTACAGGTAAACTATCAATTTTAAAGTTTTGACTGGATCGATTTTTTTGTCCGGATAAAGGACTAGATATGGTTGCTTGTTTTATTTTATTGTAGGAATAATACATGTTTGCATAGGTAGTTTAATTCCTTCATTCATACAATATTATGGAAGAACCCCTGATCAATTAGGCGTTTTAATATTTTTTCAATTTACGGTTTTTTTATTTGGTGTTCTAAGTTCACCCATACTAGTAAGAAAGTATCATTATTTTAAAACAATAACATTAGGTGTTTTAGTAATGTCCATCGTTCTAGGAGGTTTTATATATATTAAAGAATGGGCATATTTAACTGTTATTTGCTTTGTATTAGGGGTTTGTTAGAAACTACGGTGGGTTCCTTTATTATTTCAGCAGAAAGGAATAGTGCTGCTAAATTTAGCATTCTCGAAGTATGGTTTGGGGTTGGGACGCTAGGGTTTCCGTTACTAGTTAATTATATTATAAAATTTTATGAATGGTATTTTATTCTTTATGGGATATTACTATTCTTTATTTTTACACTATTTGTTTGGTACATGTTTGGACGTACAAAATTTCTAAATTTTTCTCCTCAAAATAATGGAAAGGGAGGAGCATCCCTTTCCTCATTTACTCTAAAATTTAAAAGATTACAGTTATATTATTCATTTCACTTTTTGCATTTTTATATGCAGGCATAGAAACTAATCTTGCAAATTTTTTATCTACAATAATGATTCTTACCGAGAATGAATTAATCAGTTCAGTAAGTATATCTTGTTTTTGGCTAGCAATAGTTATAGGAAGAATACTTGTAGGTAAGCTAGCCCATAAATTTAATTATTGGACATATATTACATCTAGTTGCTTTACATTAGTGATTCTTTTATCTCTCTTTCCCTTTGTTCGAGGTACAGGTATGTATTTGTTTGTCATCTTCATTATTGGTTTAGTCATAGCGGGTGTTTTTCCAATAACATTAATCATAGATTCCCGTATTATGGAAAATAATATTGATCAAGTGACTAGTCTATTTATCGCATCGGCCAGTTTAGGGGGGCACTAGTATCTTTCTTAATTAGCTGGAGTCTATCATTAAATACTATAACTGTTACTTTTGGGATATTTGCACTTTTTGCATTGAGTCTAGGTTGTATTATTTTAAAAATGAGGAAAATTGCAACTTACGGTAACGAAAGTGCCAAAAAGGTAGAAGGTATGAAAAATTTATAGAAAAAATTTAATAATATGAAAAAGTTAATTTTATTTGGAATTCCTAAAAAAGTTGATAAAGTTAAAAATTCTGTATTTGGGCTTTGTTTTATATATTGTGCTGTGTAATATATAAAACAGAGATACTTCAAAAAAAGATATGCAACAGTGACCAGTTCTCAGGTAATAAAAAGTTATTTTAATTAGCTTTTCAGATTAATCTAAGAGGGGTTTGTTATCGAATGGAGATAAAAATTAGTAAAAAGGATAAGATTGATATCTCTAAAAAATTAAAGTCTTTTTTAGCTGAACAATATTCACTGGAATTGGGTGAATACATAAGCTATGAGTTACTTGAATTCATAATAAAGGAATTAAATCCACATTTTAATCAAGTTACTAGGGATAGGTTGGAAATGTTGTTAAAGAATATAGAGAAAGATATATACAGTCAATAGACTTTATATGAGAATTGAAAAACTATAATATCATTTTTTTTAATTATAAAAGGAAATATGTTACTGAAAAGTAAGGAGACAATCCATTACTTTTCTAAAAAGCAATTAGATCCGTACAATGATGTATTAAAGTGATTCCGAAGGGATTTTGGATGCTGAAGAGAGTACAAGTGAGTTAAAAAAGAAAGGTGCGTAGGCGCCTTTCTTTTTTGAAGGAGATTTTTATATTTTGGGATAGCGCCACATCGCTATCAACTTAAGAAATTAATTGTTCCCTAAAACGAAAAAATAAACTAAATGTCCTTGGTTACCTATGAAAAGAATAAATTTTTGTTTTGGGAGTACTTCAAAATGTTAGCTTGATAGCGATGTGAATGGACCCCCCACTGATTAAAGTTACACTTCATTCCACGCCACTCTCTAAAATAGAAAAAGATACATTTTCACAATCAATTTCTGCCAACGCGCCGTAAGGTAAAATAAACTTCGGTTCAGTATGGCCGAAATTTAAATTATAAAGAATCGGTAAATCTTCTAAATGATGTTCCTTCATAACTTGCAGTATTTCATGTTTATATTCTTCATAATATTGTTTATCTTTGGGTTTACCGAAGATAATACCTTTTGCTTTTTGCAGAATGCCTTGCGCTGCATAATTTCGTAACCAATACTTTATATAACTTGGTTCTGGATGATCTTCAGAAGTTTCAAAGAAGAGAATACTATCCTCCCAATGTTTTCTCTCAGGCCAAAGCTCCGTTCCTTTTGCAAATTCCAGTACTTCAATGCAACCACCAATTAAGTGCCCTTGTACAGTGGTAGAGCCTTGAAGTAACTCATATCCATTGTTTTGCCGCATTGTACGCTTTGTATCCTTATTTATCTCTATCCATTCTAAACGCTCACTCGTCCATTCATGAGCTGGTTGAATTTCGCCAATCATTTCATTGGAAAAGAGAGTTCGATTTACCATTTCAATTGTATATGGATCCATCTCTACATTTTCAGCAAAATCCGTTAAAATGGCTGGACCGTAAAAAGAGGAAAGACCTGCTTTATGGCAAAATAAATGTGAAATAGTAACGTCAGAGTACCCCATAAAAATTTTCGGGTTTTCACGTATCACATTAAAATCTATATAGGGAAGTAAGCGAATGCTATCTTCACCGCCAATATTCGCAATAATTGCTTTCACGCGGGAATCTTTAAATGCTGTCATTAAGTCTTCTGCACGGGCCTCTGGGTTGTTATAAAGATATCCGCTACCTTTTAAGCTATTTGGCATTGGAATAACAGTAAAACTGAAAACTTCTTCTAATCTTTTTACGCCTTGTTCATAACGCCATCGTATGTCAGAATCACCTGCGCCGCCCCACGAAGGACTTACTGTCGCCACGATATCTCCTGGCTGTAATCTCTTTGGTTTTATTAACATATGAATCCCGCTCCTACATAATGTAATGAACTACGGCTATACAAACCGTAGAGTTGAAGAACATTGTACATGACATTAGTTTCTCCGCCTTCAATAAGTTCACCTGCTGTAATTTGAGAATTTAGTATTA
>WPCI01319607.1_pt1 | contig 20006 bp, 18 predicted proteins | sample 5399871 | NCBI WGS metagenome assembly WPCI01 (sample SAMN12869469, study PRJNA574797) | sludge metagenome | isolation source: wastewater treatment of pH7 | place: China:Beijing | collected 2019-05-20 | reverse complement strand
TTTATTGATTATTCTCAGGAGCCTGGAATACTGAAAATAGGAATTATTGGTTGCGGTTTTATTGGCGGACAGATTTGCAGAGCAATTGACAGCGGAGAGATTGATGCTGAGCTATATGCCTTATGTGACTCTTCTGAAAGCAAAGCCTTTGGTCTTGCAAAGTCCCTGAAAGCCTGCAAGCCTGCATATATGAAGATTGAAGAACTTATTAGCAGTGTAGACCTTGTTGTTGAAAGCGCTTCTCAGAATGCTGTCAGGTTTATCGTACCTCAGGCCCTTAAAGCCGGATGCAGTGTAATGGTGCTGAGTGTGGGTGCTCTTGCAGATAAAGAATTGAGAGAAACTCTTTTCGGGCTTGCAAAAAAGCATAACTGCAAGCTTTACTTCCCCTCGGGTGCCGTTGTCGGAATCGATGGTATTAATTCAGCGCATGCCGCCGGGATTTCTTCTGTTACCCTGACAACCAGGAAACCTCCTTCCGGACTTATGGGGGCCCCTTATGTTGTGGAACATGGCATAGAACTTGAGAAGCTCGAAAAAGAGACCATTCTTTTTGAAGGGACTGCCTCAAAAGCCGTAAAAGCCTTCCCCGCAAACGTTAACGTTGCAGCCACTATAAGCCTTGCAGGTATAGGTTTTGAAAGGACGATGGTGAGGGTTATAGCTGATCCATCCCTTTCGAGGAACGTTCATGAAATTAATGTAGAGGGAGAGTTTGGGAAATTCTGTACAAAGGTAGAAAACCTTCCTTCTCCGGAAAATCCTAAAACAAGTTATCTTGCAGCCCTTTCTGCGATCTCAACCCTGAAAAAGATACTTAATCCTGTCCAGATAGGAACCTGAAGCCCGTTAATATTTCATTCCTGGTGAACATTTGGGTTCTGGTCTTATCTCCAGTACAGGTCCTATCTCCAATACAGCCTTGAATTGGAAGGGATAGAGTTCATAAACAAGAGATAGAAGTCATAAACAAGAGATAGAGTTCATAAACAAGAGATAGAGTTCATAAACAAGAGATCGAAGTCATAAACAAGAGATAGAAGTCATAAACTATAGAAGACACGCAGGGTTATTTCAATTTGATTTTCCCTTTCGTTTTTCCTCTTTTTTCTTCCCTGGCGCGGGTCCGGATAATTTTTTCAGGATAGGAGACTGGCTGTGTTCACAAATATTATATAGGACGGAAGAGTTAAGCAGGTACATCCCAGGAGACAGCTATATGCGCGAAAAAAGCTTTATGGATTAAATCTTTTCCTTACTGCACTTTTTTACGTTTGATATGCCCCCTCTATTAAAATGCCAGTAAATCAAATATCACCGGAGCTTCCTGAGCTTGAGAACCTCTCTGCTAAAAAATAGCTCTGTTTAATTACTCTAATATTATGGTGGTCCCATGCAGCAAGCAGACCTTACAAAAAGGATCAATGAATTGAAGTTAAAACGAAACGCAGTAATTCTTTCTCATTATTATTCACGCCCCGAAGTCCAGGACATTGCAGATTTTGTCGGTGACTCCCTTGCCCTGAGCCAGGAAGCCGTACGCCAGGACGCTGATGTCATTATCTTCTGCGGCGTCCATTTTATGGGGGAAAGCGCTGCAATCCTTTCCCCTAATAAAACGGTTTTGTTGCCTGAAATTGATGCTACCTGCCCGATGGCAGATATGGTCAATGTTGAGGGTCTTAAAAGATTGAAAGAAAAACACCCTGAAGCCCCTGTTGTCTCTTATGTGAACAGCTCGGCTGCAATAAAGGCAGAATCCTATATATGCTGCACCTCTGCCAACGCTGTGGAAGTTGTAAACTCCCTGGACGCAGACGAGGTCATCTTTGTGCCTGACAAGAACCTGGCTGCTTATGTTGCGTCCCGGACTGACAAGAAAATCATTCCCTGGGAAGGGCACTGCCCGACACACCACCAGATCCTTCGGGAAGATGTCCTGAAAATGAAAGAAAAGCATCCTCTGGCTGAATTTATAGCTCATCCCGAGTGCCGCCCTGATGTCCTTGAACTTGCAGACCATGTGGCAAGCACGCGGGGCATGATCGTACACGCAGAGAGATCGCCTGCAAAGGAGTTTATAATAGGTACGGAGTGCGGGCTTATTCATGGGCTTCTTAAAGCAGTTCCTGAAAAAACATACTACTGCGTCTCTGAATTTGCCTGCTGCCCGAGCATGAAAATGGTCAACCTTGAAAAAGTCCTGACTTCCCTTGAAAAAATGCAGCAAAGAGTAATTGTTCCCGAAGATGTTAGAGCCAGGGCAAAAGAAGCCCTTGATAGAATGCTTGCAGTAAAAATAAATTAATTATTTGAATCTTTTTTCGCTACATTTTGCCGCGTCTATTTTGGCGAAGGCTATTTTTTATCCTTTTTTCCTTAGGGCATAACTCATCCAAGATTTCATAATGTGTCTTCAGAGGAGGATTGTACGTCCTCTCCATTAAAATTTACGATTTTTTAAGACAATGATTGCATTTTAAGCCAAAAATGGGATGTAGTTTTTTAGGGGAATTATTATCCTGATTTATTGAAGGAAAAAAGAAGAAATAAGTTCCAGTTAAAGGATGAATTTCAGAAAACCATATCTTTTTATTTCTTTGCGGTTTGCAGGAAAAATAACATTAAATAAGTGAGGCAGGAAGACCTCACATACTTTCATGCTGACAGTGTTTTCATGCTAACAGTGGTTTTTATATTTTTTTCTTTAACACACAGTATCCTGCAACAACCAAAAACAGTGGTAGAGCAATTGCCAGAAGCATTTTAGCTGCTTTCATAGGTTCTCTGGCTGTGCCGTCCTTTTTTGAACCTGCCAGGCTTCTCAAAGTTTTCTGCAATTCAGTTTCCTCTCCCTCATACTCTGTTATTGCAAAGAAGGAATAACCAGGGGTTTCCGATTCAAAATAGACGTATTTTTCGTCCTCTCCTGTTTTTATAGTATCAAGAGGTTCCCAGCCTCTATTATACCATTGAAGGGTTATAAAGGATTCACTAACATTATTCTTTTCCATCCATTTTTTCTCAACTTTAAACCCTACGAGTCCGTTTTTAAGGGAAGTTGGGAGTCCTGCTGCGTTTTCTCCTACCCAGATATTTACGTGCTTATATACTTCTCCACGAGGAAGTACCTTGACAAGAGTGGATTTGTCTCTAAGGACTTCCACAACTGTTGTTGTTTTCCTGAATGTCCTTTCAGCATCGTATTCGATATATGTTATGCATGTAACATTTTGCGGGAATTCGTATTTGACATGATAACCACTCATCACGTTTCTGGTAGCAAGCTCCTTTATAGCAATATTTGTGGCAGGCTCGGTAGAGATTCCGCTTCCCATGCCGCTGGAGCCGGAGTCTGAATCTGGGCTTGAACCGGAACTGGAACCGGTATCCGGATTTGCAGTATCACCGGAATCTGGGCTGGATTCTGGATTTGCGGTAGAACCGGGATCTGAACCTGCACCTGGATTTGCGGTAGAACTGGAATCTGAACTGGAACTCGAACCAGAGCCGGAATTAGAGCTGGAAGTATCACTTACCTCGCTGTTTTCTGTTTCTGGATTGTCAGTACTGGGGCTCCCTGTTCCTGAGTCATCTGTTTCTGAACCATCATCCGCTGGATTATCATCTGTTGAGTCATCTTCATCGGATGGTATATCTCCACCTGATGTTTCATCATTTCCAGATTGATCATCTTCACCTGATGTTTCATCGTTAACTGATGGTATATCTCCACCTGATGTTTCATCGTTTCCAGATTGATCATCTTCACCGGATGTTTCACCGTTATCTGATGGTACATCTCCACCTGATGTTTCATCTTCACTGGATGTTTCATCGTTGCCGGATTGTTCATCGTCTCCAGATTTTTCATCTTCTTCTGATGTCTCATCATCATCTGAGGAGGAATCTTCCGGGTCCGAATTCCTCCAGCTAAAGTATTTTGAACCCAGATCTCTCAGGTTAAATTTTTCTGAATCTCCAGAGTCCGAATCTGAGTCCGAACTTTCAGTTTCTGAGTCTGAATCTCCTGTGTCCACGGCATCCGAACTTCCACTGTCTCCTCCAATATCATCTGCAGCAGATGCCATTTGGGGAGTCATTCCAGGGATTATTAGTATTACCAACAATACATAAATTAAACAACTTAAAAAATGGGGTTTCATTTTTACTGGCCTCCGCCCGCCGTCCATAAATAGAAATGTCTACTGTACACCGTAAGTCCTTAACAATTTATTACATTATTCATACGAACAAAATTTAGAATCTTTCTTAAGTAAGTTTGTTCAATACCTGAGATCTATAAGAGTGAAATTTTATTTCAGGTAGATAATAGCTTCGGATTTTCTTAAAAAAACAGACTCCAGATGATGTATTTATGTAATTTTGCATCTGACAACCGGATAAAAATCCTGACCTCCTCACACAGCCAGAGCTTTTTTATATAAACGCTCAAATCTTATTTTACCGGTGTTTTTCTCTCATGAGTATTTTTCTCTCATGAAGCTCTGGATGAATCAGCATGTAAGATTTAATCGTCGTCGTTTTTGGCAAAATTTTAATACTTTATAATGCTGTTTCTTCTGATGTCTGCCGGAATACGAACATATCTTGAGCTCATGAGGTACAAAAACTGCCTGATGGCAGGTTTTGCAGCAGTAATAGGAACTTTAATAGCGTTTAATATCCTCATTTCCGGAACTTCAACTCCAAATTTTGAGGATGCTTTCCCTTTTCTTGATGCAGGCTTAGTATTTCTGGTGGTATTTTTAGTCTCGGGCGCAGGAAATGCGATTAACGATTACTTTGACATCAAAATAGACTCTATCAACCGCCCTGAAAGACCCATCCCTTCCGGGAGGGTAAAAGCAAAAGAGGCTTTTTATTTTTCTTACCTTCTGTTTGCTCTTGGCACTTTGATTGCTTTTTCCATAAATTCTATATGCGGGTCAATTGCTCTTTTTAATTCCCTGCTATTGATCCTCTATGCAAAAACCCTTAAAGGCACTCCCCTTTTAGGAAACCTGAGTATAGGCTACCTTACAGGCTCCGTTTTTTTATTCGGGGCTTCAATTTTTGGATTCGGAGGAATTAAGGCCCTTTCCGTACTTTTCCTGCTTGCTGCTCTTGCCATTACAGCCCGTGAAATAGTAAAGGACATTGAGGACATGGAAGGCGACAGTCTGGAAGGAGCAGACACCCTGCCCCTGAGGATCGGGGCAAAAAAAGCGGGTTATCTTGCGGTGCTTACAGGGCTCCTTGCAGTAATTTTAAGCCCTCTGCCTTATTTCATGTCTGTCCTTGGCCTGCGTTACATTTATCTTGTCTCTCTGGCAGACCTCGGATTTCTTGCAGCCATTATACAGCTCCTCGTCCGAAATAACCCCACTAAATCCTCTAAACTGTTTAAAATAGCCATGTTTTTTGCCCTCATCGCGTTCATTGCAGGGGTATGAACCGAATAAATTTAATAATCTGTCAGGATTTGATCTCTTACAATAAATTTAATAATCTGTCAAGATTTGATCTCTTATTATTCTACCTCTTACTATTCCATCTTTTATTTAGCAGTCAAATTTGACAGAAAAATTTTTACTGGTTTTTTCAGCAGATAGGTCTCTTCCCTGCTACAAGTTCCATTGAAAAGGAATGGATATCGTCAAGTTCTTTTTCTATAACTTCTGCTGCCTCTTTTTCAACGTCATCCGCTGCACCTTTTTTCATTATCAACTGGGCAGTTGCAATCTGGGGCTGGTCAATAGGGGTTCCGATCTCACTCAGGAGCCAGACATATACCTCCGAGACATCAGGCACCTGCCTGTAAATCTCTGCGGCTATCCTGTGGGAGAGGAGATTATAGATCTTTCCTATGTGGCTCACGGGGTTTTTCCCTGCTGCAGCCTCACTGCTTACAGGGCGGTTTAAAGGAATTATCCCGTTTACGCGGTTTCCACGCCCCACCTCTCCGCAGTCTGCGTCTTCTGCAGAAGTTCCGGTAACTGTTGTGTAAATTCCTTCCATCCCCCTTCCAGGCATGTCAAGGGTGTTAAGGGAAGCCGTGGGTCTTGCACATATGCAGGCTTCAGGCTCAGTTCTTTCTTTTTCCGCAAACCCGGCAGTAAACTCTTCTATCCTGTCGTGAAGTTCTATCTTCTTTTTAAAATAGTCATCTTCAGATTCAACATACATGTCCACAAAAGGAGCAGCAACCGTGAGGTGAACATTCTCTTTATGCCTGAGCCCCATGACCTTTATATCTTCTCCCGACTCCGGATATTCTTTCTTGAACCCCCTTGAGTTAAGGTAGCGCTCGGTCTCTAGCACCAGCCTCTCCGTTGAGCTCAGAGGCGCATATCCGACCGCTGCAGAGGTATCGTTTGCCCCGAGTACCTTCCCACCTCTGCTGAAGATGTCAGTAAGTTCTGCAGATCCCTTTTTAAGTTCAACCTGGTAAATGACACTTTCAGCGTCCACAAAACGGAGTTTTTCCGAGAACCATTCTTTTGCCGTGTCAACAGCAAGCCCGGAAACATCGATCTCGGTCCCTTCGTATTCGAAGGTTGCCCTGTCTCCGATTATCAGCCTCATAGGGCTTACAACCCTTCCCCCCAGAAATTTTCCTTCTACCTGCCCTGCAACAAGCATACCCTTGTCTATGTTGTGGTGCAGGATGGTTCCGAAAGTCTCAAGGTATTTCTGGCTCAGGTTTACGGAAATCTGTTCCATAATTGCATCGCAGATATAGTCCGGGTGCCCGAGCCCTTTTCTTTCAACAACCTCTACCTTTTGCCGGTAGACTTCCGAAGCTTTCAACTCTTCTATAACAATATTTCTCAAAGTCTTTCCCCCCAGATTGCCCTTAAGGGCGCAGTAGATACCGATTTGATGTTACGGATATGGTCCAAATAGTTCATCCATATTTGTTAATGACCTGTAACTCCTATTTATCAATAAATATCCCTGTGACGCGGTCAGAGATTCCTTCTGCAAATATAATACATGGTGGGCAGGATAGATAAAGACAAACATGTTAATAACGTACCTCTGGCTAGCAGCTGCCCAGCCAGGCTTCATGCCTGATTACCAGAGCCTGACAAATCCTTTTAGTGCCTGTTAAATGAAGTCCGCGTCATCCGAATAATCAATTCTCTTTCTATCCTCGTCCTCCTGTTCTTTTACAACTTCCGGGCCGTGCCTGAGGTATTCTTTAATCATCATTGGGAAGGTGTTTGCAGGCACGAAGCGTACTCCGAGCTGCTCTGCCCATTTTTCAATTCCATAGTCACTTGCTATGACTGCAGCATCAAGTTCTTTTGCAAGGATCAGGACATCAATATCCGGAGCACTGTCAAGAATCCCGTATCTCAGAGCTGCTCTGTACTTGTTCCTGAATTTGCCGATTATTCCCCCTATAACCTCTCTTTCAACCTCTTCCCTGTACTCTTTTTTCTTATTTTGCGGATTTTCCATAAAGAGACATTCGGTTGCAGCTTCCCATATTGCATCTTCCGCAACTCCCATCCCGCGGTTAATCCTTTCTCTCATGTAAGAGACGTATTCATGGAAAATCTGTGAGGTTACATCCACTCTATATCGGTCAGGAGATTTTTTTACGAGCCAGGTATCTATCTTCGCAACTACCTCTCTGTCGCAACCGTTACGGCTTGCAAATTCGTACATCTCTTTGTATACCGATGGATAAGGGACATAACAGCTTATCCCGAAATGCAGGCGGGCTTCGGCTATAAGGTCGAGTATCGTTTTCATCCCTTCACAGAGGGATGTATAACCCATAACCTCCCTGGTCTGCAGATCCGTCAGTGCCGTTGTGTCCAGCACAAATCTCTGCTTAAGCATTTTTTCGAGTCCTTTTATTATCTTTTACCCTTCTTATATATTGATCAAGGGGCAATAAAATTCTTTGTTTTACGCTAATTCGCTTTATTTGATCTAAATGGATAACTGTATATAGTTTTAAAGCGAATAATTCTATAGGGAAGTTTAAACCAGAGCTGAAAAGCGGTTTGAAACATATTTTCGGAATTTTTTAGATAGGATTACTCTTGTCTGAGCGCTTCAGGCATTTCCTGGTTTACATTGTAACAATAATTACTATGTTTCTTGCCGTTTTGACTTTGCTCAGTCTCGGGCAAAGCTTCTCTCTGCTGAAACCCGGAAATCTCATACTATCCGGCAGGGTGAAGGATTCGGAATAATAGGTGCGCACTGAGTCTGAGTAGAAATCCAGGAAATGGATCGGCTCTATATAAGGAAAACAGGCAAAGAATGGGGAATTTGATGAGTGCAAACGCAGAAAGTTCGGAAACCTTTGTAGACTCAGCACAGGGTTTTGTGAGAAATCCTCTTAGGAAGGGAGGCAGCGCAATGAAAGAATACTGTAATATCTGTGGTCGAGAACTGCTTGAAGATGTGCTAGTAGTTGATACCAGTCTCGATATGAAACCGATTAAATTTAAGGACGTTCAGGGAGATAAATTTGATCTGATATGCATTGAATGTGCAATTGATTCGGTTGAAAATCCACCTTTTGTATGCACAAGGTGCGGACAGCCAATTGAATTTAATGAAAAATTCTATGTGGTCAGGGAAGCGACAACAAAACCAGGCGGACCGAAAGTAGATTTCAAAGAGACATGCATTGGAGATAAATATATCTGCCGCACATGTTTCGATGAAACGATGAACCCCGAATATGATGAAGAGAAAGAAGTCTAAAAAATATTTGATATAACGCCTGCGGTAGAGTACTATGCTCTACCCATAATTTTTTGATGGCTGAATTTCTCAGCCTGTTATCTTTTGTTTCTTTGCTTTTTTATTTGATATTTTTAAATTCTATTTCTCTTTTAAATTATATCTTTCTTTTAAATTGCATATTTTTAACTATATATTTTTGAATTGTATATTTTTAAATTATATATTTTTGAATTATATATCTTTAAATTATATATTTTTGAATTACTCATTTTACTCTATGATATAAGGGCTTTCCTGAGATGCGTGAACTTTAATTCTATGAAGGCATAAATATTGATCCAATAAAAATGTAAAAATTCTCTACTGTGAAAATTCATGTTTTATGAACCTTCATGTTTTATGGACCTGGAGCAAATTAACTCCTGAATTTACTCTATTTATAGTTTTAAGGGGGAAGTTGATTGAACGGAAGCAGTATAATCGAATTTGAGGACATGACCTGGAGCCAGCAGGTTGAGGATTCCAAAAAGCCCGTTGTTGTGATGTTTTACAGCCCTGCATGCCCATATTGCAAAGCTATGGAACCATATTTTGAGGAATATGCTAAGGAATACGGTTCTTCGGCAGTTTTTGGCAGAATAAATATAGCAACAAACCCGTGGACTGCAGAAAAATACGGGGTTCAGGGCACTCCTACCTTCAAGTTTTTCTGCCATGGAAGACCTGTATGGGAACAGGTAGGCCAGATCTATCCTTCAATACTGAAAAATGCTGTCCGGGATATGCTTCAGCACGGTGAGGAATGTATAAGAAAAAGCACCCCTGTAGGGCAGGACATTACAGGATACGTATAATTCAGGTTTACTGTGACGATTCAGACCCACTGTGATGATTCGCGTTTACTGTAATGATTCAGGTTCACTGTGACTTCTTCTTTCTATTTTCTTTTTCTTTTTTCTCTGTATATTTCTTTCTTTACCAGCCCGTATTCGTCAAAAGTGGTACGAATCGTGCTGAAAATACTGAATGCAGTGCTCATGGATGTGGAAACGTAAAGAGCAATCATTATTGAGATCTGATACTTGATTGCAAGCATCGGGCTTGCACCTCCGAGGATCTGCCCTGTCATCATCCCTGGAAGAAAGACAAGCCCTGCAGTTGCAATATTGGCAAGGGTAGGCTTGAGAGCGGAGCGAAGGCATTTTCGAATATAAGGTGTAAGGGCTTCGTACCTGCTCGCCCCGAGAGAAAGGTTGTAAAGGTATCTGTTTTCGTTTCTGCGTATATCCTCGTAAAATTCTCCCATACCAACAATATTGCCCCTCAGCGAATTGCCGAGAATCATGCCTCCTACAGGGATCAGGTAGCGGGCTTCCAGGAGGTTTCCAAGGTCAAGCACGAATTCGTTGAAGTAGAGCAGCACACTTATATTTGCTGCCATAAAGGAAAGAACAACAGGCAGAAGTAGTTTTTCCATTTTAAGCTCTACATTTTTTATAGTCGTGTAACTGGCAATTACAACCATTCCCAGAACCCATGCCATGTTCAGAGCTCCGTTGTTCAGGTCAAAGACATAGGTCAAAAACACTCCTGCCATAACGAGCTGGACTGTCATGCGGGAAACCGCATCTATTGTTGCCCGGGAAATACGAAGCTTTATTCTGTAACTGATAGCCAGAGGAATTATAAGCAGCAGAAAGCAGAGCAGCAGGGAAGTTATCGATATATCGGGGCTTGCCATTTGAAAATTCCTCTTTTCATTTTTTCCTGACTCTATTGACTCTATTTTTGTTATCTTTCCTGTTCTATCATTACTTTTCTTTTATTACTTTTCTTTTTAAGGCTCAAACTGCGTGCATTCAGGAGAGAAACTGCATTTTCTAAACTGGTCCTATGAACTGGTTCTATTTCAGCTATTAATATGATCATTTCCGTTTTTCCCTATTTCCACAATTTCTACCTCCTTACTTTCCCATTCCCGGTCATGAGATACTATGAAAAGCGTCCAGCCCGCTTGTTTAAGGAAGCTGTCGGCAACCTTTTTCTTAAGTCCGGAGTCAAGAGCCGAGGTTGCTTCATCCAGAAGAAAAATATCTCTTTCAAGCAGCAGAGCTATTAAAATCCCTATCCTCTGCTTTTCTCCCCCTGAAAGGTTCTCAAAGTTTTTGTCGAGTATATCCTTTTCCAGCTCGAGCTCATTCATAAACATATGCAGTTTTTCAGGTTTCATCTTTTCCCGGTTGGGCCTGTAAGAATTAACTTCTTCAAGCAAGGCTTTTACAGGTCCCTCTCCGAGGTCCGTGTCCTGGGAGACATAGGCTACCTCTTTTCTGACCTGCCAGGCTACCTGAGGGCTCAGGGGCTTACCTCGGTAATAAACCGAGCCTTCGGACAGTTTCTCAAATCCCATAAGTATTTTTATCAGGGTTGATTTGCCGGTTCCTGATTTCCCTTTCATAAGGACCTTTTTTCCTCTGGGAATGCAAAGAAAAAAGTCGGAAAGAACTTTTTTTCTTCCGAAGCTTATGCCGGCACTTTCATACCTTATTATCTCGTCCTGCATTTTTTACCCTGATTCTTATTCTATTAAATCTATAAAAACATCTCCAATATGTTATTCTGTGTATACTGTCCGCTTTTCTCCAAGTTTTTAAAACAGGTTTCCCGGGTGTTCTTGAAGAGAAAGTTTATCTATACTGAGGTGTTCACTTAAAGCAGCATATAGTTACCTTGTACGAATACTTCAGGCTGGTTAACATGCTACCTGTTTATTTATCCGTGACAGGCTGCAATGTATGCTTATATCCTGCACATTTTATTCATTACAGTTTAACACGATTACATTTAATAATCTTGTAATTTCTGAGGAACAAAAATGGATTTTGGAGCTTCTGCTAAAAATCTCAGCACTCCGGTCAAAGGGGCAAAAATAGTCCCGAATATGACTGTAGACGAACTTGTAAAAGAGTACGCCGGCTGTGCCTTTGGAGCAGGCAGGCTGGCTGAAGCTGTGGACATTTATTATGAAATGCTGGCTTCCGGGAAAACTACGAAATTTTTCGGGCTTGCAGGAGCAATGACACCTGCTGGCATGAGGAATATTATCGCAGACCTGATCCGGGACGGGTACATAGACGTGCTTGTTACAACAGGCGCCAACATGGTTCACGATACCGTCGAAGCCCTCGGACTTCACCATTATAAAGGTTCGGACTGCGCAAACGATATTCAGCTCAGGCATGAATGTATTGACAGGATCTATGATGTTTACCTTCCTGACCAGCATTTTACTGATCTTGAAGAGTTCCTTCAGGGCGTTTATTCCGGGCTTCCGCAGGAAAACCTCTCTATCAGGCAGGTCCTTACCGAAATAGGAAAAAATCTGGACGATGATTCTTCTATCCTGAAAACAGCTGCCGAAATGGGAGTTCCGGTCTACTGTCCCGCCCTTCAGGACTCCGTAATAGGCCTTCAGGCCTGGCTGTACAAAGAAGGAAATCCTCTTCATGTGGATGCTTTTGCGGACATGCATGAATTCATGGATATCTGTTATGGGGCTGAAAGTGCGGGTGCGATGCTGCTGGGAGGAGGAGTTCCCAAGAACTATATCCTGCAGTCCATGCTTGTAACTCCCAGGTCCTTTGATTATGCAATCCAGCTGACAATGGACCGCCCGGAAACGGGAGGCTTGAGCGGGGCAACTCTTGACGAAGCCCAGTCCTGGGGGAAGGTCGGGGAAGATGCAAAATCAGTTACCGTATATGCAGATTCAACAATTACTCTCCCGCTTATAGTCTCTGCTGTGAGGACGCGCCTTTCAAAGAGGTGAGCTTATGGAACGAAATACATGTATGATCCTTGCCCTTGATGTGACTGAGAGGGAAGAAGCGCTGAAGATTGCAGAAAATGTCCGGGAATTTGTGGATGCAATAAAAGTGGGATACCCTCTAATTCTTGCCACCGGGCTTGATATTATTAGAGAGCTTGCCAGATTTGCCCCGGTCATAGCTGACTTCAAGGTTGCAGATATCCCTAACACCAACCGTCTTATCTGCGAACAGGTCTTTAAAGCCGGAGCCGATGCGGTCATTGTGCAGGGCTTTACTGGCAGGGACAGCCTTGATGCCTGCATTGAAGTTGCTTCCAAATACGGAAAAGATGTTTTTGTTGTAAGCGAAATGAGCCACCCGGGAGGAGCCGAGTTCCTGCAGTCAGCAGCAGAAGCGATTGCAAAAATGGCAGTTGAAGCCGGAGCTTTCGGGCTTGTTGCTCCAGCCACACGTCCGGAAAGGGTAAAAGAGATAAGAAAAATTATCGGAGACAGGCTTACCATTATCTCTCCGGGTGTGGGTGCCCAGGGAGGAAAAGCCTCTGACGTTATCTCTGCAGGGGCAGACTGGGTGATTGTAGGAAGAAGCATTTACAAGGCGGAATCTCCAAAAGAGGCTGCCTGCGAGATTGCTGAAGAAATTCAGGCTGAGCTCCGCGGAAAGTAATAAAGAATATTTTTGCTGAATGAATATTTTTTGGATTGATTGATTGATTGATTGATTCCATAGAAATTTTAAACCTAAAATACGTGCCTGTGATGAAAAATCTGGCTGATTCCATGATGAGCCCTATGAGTTCTGAGGCACGAAAATTGAGTACCTCATGATTATATACTAAGAATACCATTTACTTATTATGTTTAAATTAGCGGATGCTGAAAACTTCCTAAAGTCTGAAGAGCTTTCAGAATGTAATCGGGAAATTTTGAGTAAGTATTTCAGATATTTGAGGCATGAAGGGAATAGCGAAAGAACAGCTTTAAACCATATGGAGAATATGATATGGATAGCGAAGGCTCTTCATGAGTGTGATCTAGGGAAACTTGCAGAGGATGACCTTTATCTCTTTTTTGATGCTTTAGAAAACTACACTTACACAGACAGGGCAGGTAAGGTAAAGAAATATTCTGAGCCAACAAAAGAGACTCGAAAAGTATCTTTGAAGAAGTTCTTAAAATGGAACAAAAATTACGAGCTTCACGAAAAAATAAAGTGTAAGAGACTCAAAGGAAAGAAGCTTCCTGAAGACATCAAGTGTAAAGAAGATATTGTAAAAATGATTGAAGCAGGCAGTAATAGTCGGGACAGAGCTATCATAGCTTGTTTTTATGAGTCTGGCGCCAGAAGAGGAGAACAACTGTCTGTTAAGCTCAAAAATGTAGAGCTTGATGAGTACGGAGCTGTGATTACTTTCCCGGAAGGTAAAACTGGAGCTAGAAGGGTTAGATTGATTTTCTCTGCTCCATACCTGCGGGAATGGCTGGACGATCACCCAAGAAAGGACGATAGGGACGCACCTTTATGGTGTACACTGGACAAAAATGCTGGCCATATGTCTGTTACCGGACTTGTAAATGTGTTTAACAGGTGTGGAGAAAAGGCAGGTATTGAGAAGAAGGTGAATCCCCATTCCTTCCGACACGACAGAGCAACCCATTTGGCTGCAAATTTCACGGAACAACAGCTTAAAATGTATTTGGGCTGGTCTCCTACATCCACTCAACCGGCTACATACGTCCATTTGAGTGGGAAAAACATGGATGATGCTGTTTTAAAAATGTATGGTATTAAAAAAGCTGAGGATGACCCTGAATTTTTAAAGCCTGGAATATGTCCCCGATGCCGTGAGTTAACTACAGTAAATGCAAAGTTCTGTTATAAATGTGGGTTGCCTCTTACACAAGAAGCCGCAACAACATTAGAAACCATAAAAACTGAGTACATGCAGCTTTCAGATCTGGACGAAATTAGAGAGATGAAAAACGCATTAAAACAAGAACTTGAAGAGATTTCAAAGTTGAAGGAGATGATGCTTAAAGCTGGGAAATGACTTTCCCAACTAAGCGACTCTCCAGATTTATTTGAGAAGGGACCGAAAACCAAAAAAATCTATTAGACCTTGATATACCTCATCAGATGTGTTGTAATTTTTGCTGAAAATCGATGGTTTTTTATAATAAAATATTATTTTACTTGATTGTTCCAAGTCACTTAAAAACCATTTTAAAACTACTTCCTCGCGGTCTTTCTGGTCTTTCGATTCAGTGAACAAAGCATCACGTATTGCTTCATTTTCTTTTAATTTTTTTACGAACTCCAGTTCGTCGGGGGAGTCAATACCGTTTAGTATATCAAAATAAAGGAAGCTCTCTAAAAGCAAATCAAATCTCGACATCTTGAAGTCTGATTGCTGAAGCGTTATCAATTCCAATATTCTTTCCATTTTTGTATGCATTTCTCGATCTTGACCGATTGTTTTTCGGAAACTTTCTATTGAATTTTCATAATCTTTTGAATGGTCAAGAACCTCTTTTTCTAATATTATATGGTATACTTTATCTATAAGAATCTCCTTCATATGTTCTCTCGATAATCCGGGGTATTTTTCTCCAAATTTCTCATAGAATAATTCTGTCTCAGGATTTACTTCCATAAGTCCAGCAATTCTCTGGACAAGCTCTTCCTTTATTTTCATGAACTTTTCTCTCGTAATTTCTTTGTACAACCCAGAGAACTTTTCTTCCCACATCTTTGAGAATATTTCTTCCGAATTTTCGGCTTTTCTCTGAGCCAATTCTCTCATTGTAACCTGAAATGTTTCACTCGAAATTTCAAAATTCGGATTGTCTTTAATATATAGAGTATAAAATTCATTTAGAAGATATTTGATATGTAGATCCTCCCCAAATCCTTTATCACACAAATAAATTTTCCAAGCTCTTGAAAATAGTTTTTCGATATTGGTTTTTATACACATATCAAAAAAAGATGCTGACAGAAACAACCGAATATAAAATTGAAGCCCAGTGAGTGATGTTATAAAGTGGCCAGTTTCATTAAGAATGATCATTAAAGATTTTTCATATTTATTTAATTCGATATTCTTAAAATAAATTTGTATATTTTTCAAACTTTCAAGTTTTGTTATATCCCAAAGATTGTATGTACGCCGCCCTTTTTTAATAGTTTTTAATTCAATACAGTTAAATTCGTCTCGCAATTCATGTAAATGCCTGTTAACGTTTCCCTGATTTACTTTTTTATTTTTCTTCTTTAAATGTTCTCTAATTTGCGGCTCTTCAACTTGTCCATTATTTTCAAGAATAAATTTTATAATATCTGGCTTAACTCCATTCTGAGAAATATCTCCTTCCTTCCTCGCCATGAATTATAATAAGTTTAGTTGTATTTAAAACATATGTTATGGTATGTGTTTTTTATTTGTAAATATTCAATATGCTGTTATTGAAAATTAAATACATATATGTAATCTATTTCACAAATTACAGATATTTTTTTTATAGAAACACGCCGTATATATTTTAGAGGTAATTATAATGAATCTTTCTTTTGGTGAACGCAAAATTCAAAAAACTGGATACAGTTTTCTCTGCCCTTTACCTGCAACATGGGCGAAGAATGCTAAACTCGATCAGAGTAGCAGAGTGAACATAGAAATGCTTGAAGACAATAGCTTAAGGATAACCCCGGTCCTTACCACCCGCCAAGATGAGAAAGGACCCGGAGCGCCGATCACAGCTTAATGGAGTGTCCGGCCATGGAAAATAATACTCAAAACTTTTTATCATTTTCGGATTGGGCAAAAAGGGTAAGTACCGAGCATCCCGACATCTTAAAACAGATGATGAAAAGCACCGATGTTCTTGACCGTGTAATTGCAAAACGAATTATGCTAATTGCGGGAGAGGAGATGAATGCATAAAATCGAAGTTGCGGAAGGGTCCAGACTTCCGCAGGGAGAGAGACTAACAAACAGTAGTTCGATTTCTAATAATATAAGCTTTTCTCAACCCCTGCTTGACTGCTCAGGAAATGCATGTTATGAATTGGATACCGGCCCTGAAGAGCCCAAGCTCGAAGAATATGTCCTATTTTTTACGGATTAGGGAGAGGAGGAGCTTTGAATTTTGAATCATTGGATTCCGTTTGCTCCCATAGAATGGGATTGAGTCCTAGATATTTGATTGTTCTTAATAGGGCGCCTGATCAGTTCTTTTTGTTTTTCGATCTTCAGGGAGGGAAAGGGCAATATGACTATTGAAGTTAATTCGGCTGACATTCCAGCTATAATCTCAAATCAGCGCCAATGGTTAAAAATACTTCAAGTAATGCAACCAAACAAGAAAGACCCTATAAGAATAAAGGCAATAGAAGGGAATTGGTCAGAGGGTAAGGACTACGACCTTTATGGGTGGAAGCCTTCAGTTGATATTTGGCACAAATTAGAACATCCTTATTACACTCGTGGAATCCTGCCAAATGAACTTCTGTTTGATCCTGATACACCTGAATGGGCAGTAATGAAGGAAGGAATAGACAAACTTTGTAGTTACTGCATGGAGAATAATATTTCTTTCATCCCAGCCTTTTCAGGTGGAAAAGGTATTCATGTTTCAATTTTTTTCAACGCCTGTAACGTAGATGAGGATCTTATCAAGGGGATTGAAGAAACTGGTATTGACGTTTTACGAACAGCTAGAAGAGCTCTAGTTTCTGAAATCGCCAAGAGAGCAGATGTGGATCTGGAAGCAATCCGGGCCGATTGGGGGAAAATCAATTTCCATACCGCAAGTAAAGGCTCACAGGTCAGGGACTTCGGGACCACAAGAGCACCAGGACTCTACAAAACACTGATAGAAACAATCCCTGAAAGCAAACCAGAACCTTACGAGCTACCCTTAATATTCCCTGAAAAGGTGGAACTATGGGAAATTGAGAACACTGATTACAAACAAGTTGTATTAGACGCGCTCAAAAAAGAAGTTGAGAGGGCAAAGAAAGCGAATGAGTACGCGCTCAATGATGCAGACTTTACAGGCATAGAAATTATGAAATTTCCATGTATCAAAAAGCTGTATGAAGCAGGGATTAAAAACGGTAGATATTATGCGGGGCTGTCTGTGCTCCTGATGTGTAAGAAATGTGGAATACCAAAGGAAGAAACAGAAAAACATATGAGAGAGCTTTTTAAGACTTTTCCGGGAATCACACAAACAGAAACCGAACTTCGGATTAACAATGCATTAACCATGTATGAAACTGACAAAAAATTTTCATGCAGGGAATTGAAGGACAACTTCGGAGAAGATTTTTGTAAATTTTCAGACTGTCCAAATGCTGAAAAATTGATTATTGAGCGTAAAAATCAGGAAGACCGGGATACAAGAAAAACCCTGACAGATGCACTGGTGAGCATCAAACCCAGTCCTGACAAATCAATAAGAATTCAACAGATTAAAGAATTCATTACAACTTACTTACTTAGTGTTGATGAAAATCTAGCAGAAGAATTTTTAATAACAAAAATCAAGAAACCATTTGACTTTAACGGCGATGAATTCGGCTTACTGAAACGGTTTTTTAAATCTGAACAGAAGAAACTAAAAGCCTTCAAAATACAGATGGAAAGAGAAAACCAAGAGTATGCGGCAATCACGTTTGGAGAAACAGCAGACTATGCCGCAAATGCTATTGCTGTCCTCGTCGACGAATTCCGAAAATATAACGTACCAGTTTTTAACCTTGGTGGGCAACTGTACGTTTACAACGGTAGGATATACGAATCAGATGACGCAGCGCTCGCAAAAATGAAAACTTTTCTTTATCAACAAGCAAATTTGCACGGCATTAGCATTACGCCAAACAATGTAAATAACGTTTTAAAGAGAATCATAGACGAGAATACTATCAATGCAGCCGACTTAACAACGGCTCCCGAAAGAATAGTCGTAGAAAATGGAATTCTCGACGTGTTAACAGGCGAACTCTTTGACCATGACCCTAAAGAAAGACAGGTAACTGAGCTCAATATAAGATACGATCCAACGGTACAACCATCTGATGATTTCGAGAACTATCTGGCATCAACATTTAAGGGGGTTGAATGGGAAATTGATCTTTTCCAGGAACTTTTTGGATACTGCCTATTAAGAGAATATCGTTTTGAAGTGTTCTTCTTTTTAGTCGGTAATGGTGGAAATGGCAGGACAGTTGCGACAAATCTACTCAACGCGTTTCTAGGCGATAAGAACGTAAGTTCTAAGAAACTGCAGGAAATCTGTAATCCAAGTGATGTATTTTCATTAATGGGCTTACATGGCAAGCTTGCGAACATATGCGGCGAAACAGGGGTTGAGGGAATAGATGATCTAAGCAACCTCAAAGCGGCAACCGGAAGAGACCCGGTAGAATCAAGGTTGCCCCATAAACAATGGGTGCGGTTTTACAGTTATGCTAAGATGATTTTTTCCATGAATCAGGTGCCAATCATAAAGGATTCGACCCGGGGAAGAATAAGAAGAATGAAAATAATTGATTTTAAAAATTCATTTGTGAACGGGCAAAACGCAGACGAAGACCTTCAAAACAAACTCACATCCCCGGAATCATTAATATGTGTTCTTAACTGGGCTATTGAAGGTTTACAACGCTTGATTCGAAATGGAAAGTTCACGGATATACGGACAGAATCACAAATAGCAATAGAGTTTGATAGGAAAAGCAATCCTATGAAACATTTTGTACGTGACCATATAGATGATGTCCGAGCAGAATACGAACTCGATGACCCAAAGAAAGCTGATATTGCATACAATGCGTCGAGAGTCACATTTGCACAGATCATACAGGCATATGTCAAATACGCAAAGGTTCACAATCTACCAACACTTGACCCTATAAAAATCACTGCATCCGTTAAGTACGAATGTGAGTTAGTAGGTATAATGGTAAAAAGATGCAGGGACAGATATAAAAAAGATCCTGAAACCGGAAAAGCAGCTTTACGAGAGGATTTTTTTAAGGGGATTATATTATGTGGGCTTGATGAGTTAGGGTTGGGAGAAAACGAACAACCGAACATAGACAATATCACAGAGCCAGAACCAGAAAAAGCGGAACTGACAGAACTTACGAATAAATATGTAGCCAATACTACCCAGGCTAATTTAGGGGAAGTATAATCATCTTTTCTTTTTTTATATATTAACTGTCTAAAAAGCGTACCAAATGTACCAAATGCGTACCAACAAAATTTTTATTTTTTTTCGTCATCGGAAGACATGCGTACCAACTCGTTTTTTTAACAAAATGTCGAGTTTTCGTTATCGTTGGCAATGTTTTTTACTGTCTAAAAAGTGTACCAAGCAGTACACAACAAATTTTCTATAAGGAAAGAAAAAAAACTCGATTCTTTAGACTGTTCTTTACTCTTATCGT
>WPCI01219555.1_pt1 | contig 20045 bp, 15 predicted proteins | sample 5399871 | NCBI WGS metagenome assembly WPCI01 (sample SAMN12869469, study PRJNA574797) | sludge metagenome | isolation source: wastewater treatment of pH7 | place: China:Beijing | collected 2019-05-20 | reverse complement strand
AAGGATGAGGTCAAGGGTTCAATTCCCTTAGAAGGCTCCAGAGAGCCTCTGTAATGTAAATATTGCAGAGGCTTTTTTTGTGGTAGGGTACTAAGTAAGATACAATCAGGTCTCACGGCATCCGGCTTGTTGAGTATTGAGCACCTGTGTTGATGAGGTGAGCATGACTGATAGCTACAGTTACGATTCCTTTAAAACAACTGCGGATTATGTCCGGTCCAGGATCGGGTGCAGAGTGGATCTGGCTCTGATATTGGGCTCGTCCCTGGGATCATTGTCTGAAGAGATCCAAGATTCTATTGAAATAGATTATGCAGACATTCCCGGTTTTCTGAAAACTACTGTTGATTCGCACGCAGGCAAATTGATTATCGGCGACTTGGGCGGAAAAAAAGTAGTTTGTATGTCCGGAAGATTTCACTATTACGAAGGTTATGACTTTGAGCAGCTGGTAGTTCCGGTCCGGCTGTTCCATCTTCTGGGAGCAAAGGCTGTTATTCTGACCAACGCAGCCGGTGCAGTGAATACTTCCTTTAATGTAGGCGATATTATGCTGATAAAAGACCAAATAAAGATTATGGGAGCCAGTCCTCTGAGAGGGCTTAACCTTCCTGAATTCGGTCCCAGATTCTTTGATGTATCGGATATGTACAGCAAGGACTTAAGAGATCTGGCCAAAAAATGCGCCGGAAGGATCGGCATGACTTTGCGCGAAGGGGTGTATTTTTATATGAGTGGTCCGCAGTTTGAAACGCCTGCGGAAATCAGGGCTATCAGAGCCTTAGGCGGAGACGCAGTCGGCATGTCCACGGTTTATGAAGCAATAACAGCTGCACATAGCGGCATGAAAGTCTTGGGTTTATCTTTGATGACAAATATGGCTGCCGGTATGCTGGATCAGGCAGTGACTGCTGAAGAGGTTGATGAAACGGCCGGCCTGGCAGCAGATAAATTTAAAGAGTTGATCAGAGAAATAATTCAGGAGATGAGTTAAAGAGAGCTTTATGGAGAGACGTGATCAGGGCTTAGCCTTTTTATTGCAATATGAGAATGTTGCCTGGTATGAAGATGCCAAGGTCCGCATACTGGATCGCAGGATTTACCCGACAGAAATATCCTATGTCATTTGCAACAGGCATCAGGAAGTCGCACAAGCAATTGCAGATATGGTCACGCAAAGTGCCGGTCCGTATACGGCAGCAGGTATGGGTATGGCCCTTGCAGCATGTGAGTGTCGGGACATGACGGCCGAAGACAAATGGACTTACCTCAAAAAGGCCGCTTACACACTCTCCCACGCCAGACCGACCACTGCAAGCAGAATGAAGCAGGTCACCGATGCTTGCCTGAAGGTGGCTGAGGAAGCCATAGCAGCAGGAAGGAAACTTGATGAAGCAATATTTGCACACACCATAGCTTCTCTTAACCGCAGATATACCACGATGGAAAGGGTTGGGGAGTATCTGGTGGATATGTTTCCGGACAGAGGCAATGTGATGACGCAATGTTATGGTGAGACTATCGTCGGCATGATGTTGAGTGTCGCCAAAGAAAGAAATAAAGAAATTACGCTTTACGTGCCGGAGACCAGGCCTTTTTTCCAAGGCTCACGTCTTACAGCCAGCGTTGCATACGAGCAGGGATTTGATACCTACGTCATTACTGACAATATGCCTGCATATATCATGGCAACAAAGGGGATTGATCTTTTTACCTCAGCCGCAGACCTAATTTGTCTGGATGGCTACGTAGTCAACAAAATCGGCACCTACCAGCTTGCAATTGCGGCTAACTATCATGGTATTCCCTATTTTGTCACAGGCTTGCCTGATCAAGCGCATCCCCTTGTCGATACAGTAAAAATAGAAGAGCGGGATCCGGACTTAGTGCTTGAAGCAGGTGGCATTAAGAATACTCTCAAAGGTGTCAGAGGATATTACCCCTCCTTTGACATTACTCCCGCCCATCTGGTCAGTGGTGTTGTCACTGATAAAGGCATCTATTCGCCCTATGACCTCCAAGGCTATTTTGACAATAAGGTCGAACAGTTTTATTAAATATAAGAAAATTTATTGCTCATCACATGTAGTGGGTGGCAAATACTGTTGCATAACCGAATCAAAGAGACGGTCCAGTTTGTCCTGCTGGTCCTGAGCTGAAGCGATGCCTTCGCCGGTCCACTGAAATAAGGCAATAAAATGCATGCCCATCAGCAGATCGAGTATTTCGCCTGCGCTTATTTCTGCAGAAAGGCAGCCATCTGACTGCGCTGCCGCTATCAGTTGGTAGAGGAGAGACTTTATTTCGTTTAAAGTGCCATGCAAGGTACTGGTCCGGCTCGAGTTGAGAAACACAATACGGCGAGACAGACCCGGATACTGTAAACTGGCCAGGACCAGCTCTGTAAGAACTCTGCGGATCTTATCTAAAGCATTTGTTTCGGCGGAAAGCTCAGCATCCAGATAATCTTCGATGCCTTCTTCAACTTCTTCGACTATAGCAATAAGCAGACTGTCCTTATCGGGAAAATAATTGTATACAGTGGCCTTTGAAACTTCAGCCAGATCAGCAATCTCTTCGATCAGAGTTTCATCATAGCCCTGGTCGGAGAACAATTTTCGCGAAGCCTTAAGTATGCTTCTGCGAGATTTTTCTTTATTTAACGCTCTTCTGGAATGTTTCATGCACATAGTATACACAAAAATCGCCTTTAAAATAACTATACTTGACACTAAACTTAGAGACGAGTATAGTTTAAAATAACAATAAAATGGCATAATAATATTAAAAACTTAGTCAATCAGACTATACGTCAGACGATTCAGGAGGCGGATCTGTATGAAAGTAATTGCTTATGATGTAGGAACTACAGGGCTAAAAACATGTCTTTTTGAGATCATCGCAGGTGAAAATATCCGGCTTCTGGCCGGTGAAGTAGGTGAGTACTCCCTAACAATTTTGGAAAATGGCGGTGCTGAGCAGGACCCTGGTGAGTGGTGGGATGTAGTTTGTCAAAGCACGCAAAATCTGATTGCCCATACAGGAATCGATCCCGAAGAAATAAAGGGAATAGCCTTTTGCTCACAGATGCAGACAGTTGTCCTGGTTGATGAAGAAGGCAAGCATTTGAGACCCAGCATGAGTTGCATGGATACCCGCGCACAAAAACAGTTTGAAGAAAATATGTGTACGGGTGTTAAGGTTGAAGGTTTAAATATCGCCAAAGTATTGCGCTACCTGCGTATTACAGGTGCTTTATCCGCCAGTGCCAAGGACCCGGCCTGGAAATATCTCTGGGTAAAAGAGAATGAACCTGAGATTTACTCGAAAGTCTACAAGTGGATTGATGCCAAGGAGTATCTGACCTTCAGAGCGACGGGTAATCTGAAGGCGACAAAAGATGATGCCAACCTTACCTTCCTTTATGACGTTAAAAAATCTCAGTGGAGCAAGAACCTTTGCAAAATGATCGGTGTAAATCCTGATCATCTGCCTGACCTGTGCGATGCTACCGATATCGTGGGCGGGCTTAAAGCCGATTCGGCTTGTGAACTGGGACTTCTGGAAGGAACACCGGTATTCGGTGGAGGCGGGGATGTAAGTCTCTGCCAGATAGGGTCGGGCTGTGTTGATGTAGGGGATGTGAATTTTTATTCAGGAACTTCCGGTTGGGTTTGCACCACGGTAGACAAAATGCATCTTGATCTAAAGAACTTGATAGCGAGCATTGTCGGCGCAGACCCGGATACCTATAACTATATTGCAGAGCTGGAAACAGCAGGTAAGTGTATTGAATGGGTGAAAGAGCGTCTTAGCCATACCCCGATAGAAGAGTATGATGAACTGTTTGACTATATCAGGGATACTCCGGCAGGAAGCAACGGAGTGGTGTTTTCACCTTGGATGCACGGCAATCGCTGTCCTTTTGAAGATAGTTACGCCCGTGGTGTGTTCTTTAATGTAGATGTGGACAGCCGCGGAAGTGACCTGATCAAAGCCGTCATCGAAGGTGTCTGTCTGCATATGCGCTGGATGCTTGAGGCGACCGAAGAGACTTTTGCCACCGCACCGGTTGTGCGCTTTACCGGAGGAAGTTCAATCTCTACCAGTGTCTGTCAGATACTGGCGGATGTATTGGGTCGGGAACTGGAGACTATTGAGAATCCGCGCTATGTCGGTGTAATGGGAGCTGCAGCTGTTATGGCAGTCGGCCTGGGTCTTTCACACGACATTAAAGAAATAAAAAAGATTATCCGGGTGACAGAAAAATATACTCCAAATCCGGAGAATACAGCCGTTTACAACAAGATCTATCCGGTTTTCAAAAATCTCTACCACGATAACAAAAAGTCATTCAGCGAGCTTAACAGCCGAGGGTGCTAGGGACCGGAAACAGGAGAAAATCTGACTATTAAATACAAAAACAAGGAAGATAAAGGAGAAGAAACGATGAAAGAAAATTATGGAGTATCCAAATGGCCTGATATTGAGGAAATTAACTCAAAGATGGATAAACTGCTTCAAGCAGATGTTCTGCATATTAAAGCAGATGCCAGGGCCCGTTACATGGATTACTTTGATACAAAATGTAAGCGATCCAAGGAGATAATTGCTGAGGCCCGGCAGTATATTCCGGGAGGTGTGCAGCATAACCTGGCTTTTAACTATCCTTTCCCGCTTGCTGTCGACCGCGCCGAAGGAGCCTACCTTTATGATGTTGACGGCAACCGTTATGTAGATTACTTGCAGGCAGGCGGTCCCACTTTGCTGGGAAGCAACTACAAGCCGGTAACTGATAAAGCTATAGAGGTCATAAAGGAGCACGGAGCTGTAACCGGTTTATTCCATGAATATGAGCTAAAACTGGCAAAAATCATTAATGAATGTATGCCCTGGATAGAGCAATATCGCTGCTTCGGTAGCGGCACGGAGGCTTGCATGGCAGCCATACGTGTAGCCCGTACTTTTACCGGCAAAAAGAAGGTTATCAAAATGGGCGGAGCTTATCACGGCTGGAGTGATCAGCTGGTTTATTCTCTGCATATTCCCTACACCAAAAGATTTGAAGCGCACGGGATTCCCGAAGAGAGCGTAGCAAATACCACAGAATGTGCCCCGGGCGACATCAACTCCTTGCGTAAAGTCTTGGAAGAAAATGAGAAAGACGGTGGTACCGCCTGTGTAATTATGGAACCTTTCGGTCCGGAAAGTGGCACTCGTATGATGCCCTTTGAGTATTGTGCTCAGGCTCGTGAATTGTGCGACGAGTTTGATACCCTGCTCATTTTTGATGAAGTTGTTACAGCCTTCCGCATCGGTCCGGGCGGAGCAGCAGGTTTCTTCGGCGTCAAACCGGATTTGACGGTTCTGGGCAAAATTGTTTCCGGCGGTTTCCCCATGGCAGGTGGAGTCGGCGGTCGCGAAGACATCATGAGCTGCATGGCAGCAGGTGTCCAGTCAGGCAAACAGCGCGCCTATGTCGGCGGTACACTCACTGCAAACCCGCTCAGCTGTGCAGCAGGTTACTATGCGATCAAGGAAATCGTCGAGCAGGATGCAGCCCGCAAAGCCGGTGAAAATGCCGACAAACTATGTGCCGGCCTCCAGTCTTTAATAGATAAATACGACCTGCCTTTTGTGGTTTGGAATACAGCTTCTATTATTCATTTTGAGGTTTCAGGCGTCATGTATCTGTCTGTACGCGATCCTGAAATCATCAACAAAATATCTGAACGCAAAAAGAGCATGGAAGAATTCGGCGCAGCTTTAACAGCTAACGGTGTCATCACCCTGGCCGGCAGCCGCATATATACAAGCATGGCAGACAATGATGAAACACTGGCTGAAACCCTGACAGCTTTCGAAGAAGTCTTCAGCAACGTAGAGAAATAAACAGGAGGTATTTATGATAAAAAAATTGGATGTAGAAAACCTGACGCATGCCTTTCCGGAAGTAGCCTATGATGAGAACTATGTAATTGCGACTTTCCAGATACGGGCAGAGACCAGAAACATGGAAAAACTGGCTCTGGCAGTTGCCAGTGAGCAAGCCACGGGCACCTGGATCAAGGTTAGCGGAGACTCGCTGGACAAGTTGAAAAAGTTCGGCACTAAGGTAGTGGCTATCTATGAAGTTCCGGATTGGGGCGCTGACAAGGTTGAGGATCTGCCATCTTTGTATATCGTGCAGATTGCTTTCCCCATGGATAACTTCGGCGACAGTATTCCAATGATGCTCACTTCAGTCTTCGGCAACATTTCCGCTGCCGGCATGTTGAAGTGGATTGACGTTGCTTTTCCTAAAAAATATATCGATAAATTTCAAGGGCCTAAATTCGGCGTGCAGGGACTCAGAGACCTGCTCGGAGTCCAGGACCGACCCCTCTTGAATGCAATGATCAAACCGAATATAGGCTGGACCCCGGATGAAGGCGCAGAAATTTTCTACCAGGCTGCAAAAGGAGGCGTCGATATTATCAAGGATGACGAGCTTCTGCCTGCAGATGAAAGTTACTGCCCCCTGGAAGAACGCGTAACAAAATTCATGGCTAAGGAAAAACAGGTCTATGAAGAAACCGGTGAGCGCACTCTCTATGCTGTCAATATTACAGACCGCATTGAGAAGCTCAGAGATAATTCCCTGCGTGCGATTGACAAAGGCGCCAACTGCCTGATGCTCAACGTATATACGGCAGGCCACGGAGCCCTGCAGATGCTAGCTGAGGACCCGGATATTAATGTACCTATTCTCGCCCATGTCGACTTTGTCGGAGCCTATGCGGGTTCAAGCTATACCGGTATTTCAGCTCCGCTGGTGATTGGAAAACTAACACGCCTCGCGGGAGCCGACTTCCAGATTAACGGTCACCCCTGGGGAAAATTCCCTGTCCCCTTTAAAACTTTCTACCGCAGCTTCAAGTTCTTCACCCAGCCCTGGTGGCACATCAAGCCCATGATGTATGCCGCTTCCGGCGGGACAACCCAACTGGTGGTGAAAAACATGGTGGACGCAGTCGGCACAGATCTTATTCTGGCAGCAGGCGGTGGTGTGCATGGTCATCCTGACGGCAGCTGTGCAGGTGCCAAGTCAATGCGTCAGGCCATAGATGCTGCAGTCCAGGGTATAGACTTGATCGAGTATGCCAAATCTCATGAAGAACTCTTGCGTATGGCCCAGATGCTGGACCCTGATGTTTTGAAGAACTTTGATTTGTTGAAGTAAAGACAATGTACGATACGATTCTATTTTTAGATTTTGACGGCACTATTACCAGCGAAGAAACTTTGGAAGGATCGATGCAGCTATGCATCGACCCTTCCGTTTATGAAGAAGAAAAACGTGCATTGAGGGCAGGAGAGCGCAGTCTGGCCGAGACCCTGCACCTGGCTTTCAGCATTATACCGTCTAATAAAATGGACGCTATTCTTGATTATGTTGATCAGGTAGCCTTGCGCCCCGGCTTCGAAGAACTGCTGGATACAGCTAATGATCTGGGTATTCCGGTCGTAGTAATTTCAGGAGGTCTGGAAAGCTATATTGAGAGAAAACTGGCTCCCTATAAAGACAAAATACTTGCCTTTCATGGTGTAGATGTAGATCTCAGCGGTGAGTTCATCAAGCTGGAGTCAGCCTATGAGACTGACGGCGAACTGATGCAAAAAACTCTTATCATGGACCGGTATGAATACAGGAAGGCCATATCTGTCGGTGACAACATTACCGATTACCGCATGGCTCTGGCATCGGATCAGGTCTTTGCACGTGATACTTTAGCCAGTATTCTGGAAAAAAACAAAATACCTTACACTCCCTGGGAAGATTTCTATGATGTAGCCTGCTCAATCAGCAGTTCCAAATAAGACTTCCGTGTAAGCCCGGAACGGGAAATACCAAGCAGATCCAGAAGGGAAAGTAGTCGGTTCCGAATGCTTTCCCTCTCTTTTTGACTGATATCACTTTCCGCACAGTATTCGATCTCGATGAAACTACCGAGTCCGGCAAGTTCGTCCAGGCAGATATTGATCTGTGAAAACTCAGCTGTACCTCGATACTCTCTTCTTTTCTTTTTAACAGTCAGAACTGATTTATAGCCCAGAAATTTCAGGATTTCGCGCATCCCGGCAGCATCGCTGATTTCTGTTTCCACTTCAACACGTGTATTTGAGAGCGGGTCCACCTTAGCACCCTTATATGTAAGCATGGTCTGAACTGACAACTCAGTTCTCTGTTCCCTGATTCGCAGGGCTTCGTCACTTTCTGCAAAATTGCGGTCGGGAGCATTAAAGTAATGATCGCTCTCTTCAAGTAGCTGCGAAAAGTAGAAGTTATGTGCGAGGATCTTTTCTTCCAGATTCTGAAAAGACCCGGCATCGATAAGGGCCTTAAGTTCTATTTCCAGCATGACAATGTATCTCCTTACTGGCGCATTTTCAGAAGCTTTTCTGCATCCCTGATATTGGCAGCAGCCAGCTCCAGACGTTCATCCATAGATATTTCACTATCAGTATCGCTGACCAGTTGCTGACCGCCATGGAGAGATTTACTGCGCCAGTTGACAGCGTGGGCGAATTCTTCTGTCTCCTTCCAGAGATAAGGAGTGGGCAGGAAGCCTGCAGCAAAGATTTTGTAAAATCCCTCTGCACTATATAGATCAGGATATGCCTTTTCCAGGAAGCCGATTAACTGCTTTGAATCCCGGTATAGTTTGCGTTCACGTTCGGCAACTTCTTCATTTTTACTCATATCGTCGACCAGCCCGGCTTTTTTTGCACGTCGGTACTCATTCAGTGTGTGGAGTGTTATCCGGATGCTTTCATCAATTATGTCCGGTGTTGCCAGATGGGAGGCCTCAGAATAGCTTACGACATGGATGAGTTCGGGGCTCGAATTATCATGGGCCCGGATATCATCCATGAGGCAGCTGACTGCCGCCAGCTGGACTTTTGCCTGATGCAGGTCGGCAACGAAATACTCCAGCCCGGCACGTGGCTGTAGCAGAACCCTGAAGTTTTCGTCCTCCAGTGAATGCAGTAATTTCAGCATGGCTCTGGACTTAGCCAGATCCTGGACACCCCAGGTGGCGGCAGGTGTGTTCAGCATGTTTTGCAGAATGAAAACTTTGATTCCAAGTTTTTTGACCAACTTTGCTGCCAGATATGAAGAGACAATGTAAGTTATATCGTCAGCACCGCGAAAAGAAAAATGATGTGAGACATTTGCTTCGAAGGGCTTACCTGTTCCTGCAATATAGCGGATGGCGAGAACCTGTTCCTGCAGGCTGGTGTAGAGATCATATGGCCCGCGTCCGTCAAGTCGGTTAAACCACCAAAGTGACATCGCGTGCCAGCAGATGTTGATAGTTTCCTCATACATGCTTGCCAGTCCACTGATGTCTTTCGTGCCGGCATAAGTGCGAAGCAAGAGCGGTCTTCCTGCCTCATATATCCTGATATACTCATCAGGCGAATTGATCGGCACACCGCCGCCATTGATTTTGCCGTGCCAGTTTTCACCAAAATTTGATTGCGACAATTGTGAGGTCCCCAGAGACAAAATGTCGAGCAGGCCACCGGCAGCCAACTGTTTTGCCCAGTCAGCACACTCTCTGATTGCTTCAGTTCTTTTTTGATCAGAAGAATATGGGCCGACATGGGCACGGATGAGTGGCCTCTTGCCATAAGCGCCGTCTCTGCCCGCCTGCAGGCGTTTCAGAAGGGTGTCCTGTCTGCTGCCAAAACCGGGGTAATTGTCAGCGGAATGACTTCTGAGATCCCGATAGTCGCCTTTGTCAATCAGCTCTCGGGAGAAAGCCTCGCGGTCATTGTCATATTGACTTATTTCCAACATATCAGCAGGAATCTTTTCGCCGGGAACGCCCATCGCTAATAGGGTGTCCCGTGCGGATTCTCCGCCCTGAAAGCAGCTGACCAGATCGCCGAACTCCTTTGTGACAATCTGGCAGGACTCAGGTAAACCGCCGAAGAAAAGTGCGTCAACAGGTCCGCCCTGAGACGAGAGCATTTGCTTCTTCTTTAATTCTTCTACAAAATATCCGAAGATCCTCAGAGCATCAGCCTTGTCCAGGCGATAGGTTATTCCGACCCTGTTAATTTTGTTACGGCTGATCCAGTCGATTATCTCTTCCCGGGCTCTTTCTTCGCTGATATGAGAGAGAGCAAGCTCAAGCCGCTCTCCGGCGTGGATGACATCATATCCGCAAGCCTTAAGAAGTGAAGTTGCTGACTGTATGCCAAGGGTATGGGCATCGTTTGCAGGTTTGATGAAGGCGTATACAGCTTTGGAATTATCTGATCTCATTATTGCTCCTTTCCAGTAAAGTCGAAAAGAATCTCTTCAAGTCAAAATCTTTCAGATTACGACCCGTTTCACGGAAATCTACTTCCATCAGAGCAGAGGCGAGATCAATTATCAGAGCCGTGTTTTTCATATCAATATCCATGAGCCTGCCCAAAGCCTCCAGGGGAACCAGACCGCAGGGAACATCCTCAAATATATAGCGGTGATCCAGTGTTTCGGGAGCATCGATGGCTTCATAAGCCGGAGTGTCTCGAATGCATTCAAAGAGATTGTTGCCTTCAGAATGATAGCTGCGACGGAGCCATTCCGTCGTGCTGATAAGCTCACAGCCCAGAGCTTTGGAAACCTCAACCCGCTCATGGTCGATTTTTTCCAAAAATCCGGCGATCCGAGGTGAAATGCCATCCCAATAGTGTTTGAAGCCAAAGTTCGGACTCTCGGTCCAGCCACTGTTCAGCAGCAGCGGCGCACAGTGGAGGATCATACCGGTGTTTCCGACTGAAGTTTGAATGATGGATTTTGCCGGACTGAAGTGGGCGCGGATGCCTTCGGGCAGAGCGGCCAGCACTTCTTTACTCTGTCTTGCTTCTAAAGTAGCCAGGTAGACCGAGTCTTTAATTGCGATAACATGGACACTGTTAGCTGTGTAGCGTCGGGCTGTGTGGATAACGGTTTGGGTTTCAGAAATGCTCGGCTGCAGGGTATTGTTTTGCAGGCTGAAATAGTGCTGAAACTCAATTGCCCCGCAGGTCCTTCCGGGGCTTAAGATAATGGGGATTTCTCTTTTCAGATTTTTGCCAAGAAGTATAGCCAGCTCTTTATGGGCAAAGGCCGGCGTCATAATAATTATCATGTCGCTATCTTCTACTGCAAGGCTGATATCTCCCGTAGCCCCTCTGATGGAAATGCTGCCCTGGAGGACGCCTGAACAGCGGATAGATTTACTTTCCTCCAGCAAGTTGACTGTATCCGGATCGTTGTCATAAATGTAGACGTTATTACCTGCAAAGGCTAAATGAGCAGCCATAGCTAAGCCTGTGTTTCCTGCCCCAATAATAGTTGCCTTCATATGTGACCTCCCGAGATATGGAATCGGCGATTAATAGAATATAAAGAATGATAGATAATACTCATTATACGACTAAAATATTAATCCCCTGTGAACAACTGCTCACATGCTTCTTGCAAACAAACATTTTGTTAGTAGCCGGCTTTAGGTATAATGACCCTTAGTGATATTATCTTAAAAGCACAATGAAAATATCTAAGGGGGACTCAGAGGTGAGCAAAACAGTAGAAATGCAATTTGATGAAGAAATGCTGGAGTATATTCAGGATTTACAGCTTAAAACAGTGACTTTCGGCGGATACGACCGAGAAGATGTCTATGAGCAAATCAGGGCTTTAATTAATAAAGCCAGACAAGTATGCTGCGGTTTGACAGAAAATGCTGTAGCGGAAGCGGAACGCGGGGTGATCAGCAATTTCGGCACGCAGGATGTTTTGGATTCGCTCGGGACCCAGGACAAGTCATTTGCTACAGCTTATCAGGCTGAGGGTTCGACAAATGAAGAAATGAGAATTGCGGAATCAACAATAGAGGCCTTGCAGCGCGAGCTACAGGCAGTTGAAGAAGAAGCCCAGGAAGCCAAAGCACGCGAACAGAAAGCTGTAAGAGCTTTAAATCAGGAGAAGCTGGATTACCAGAAAGAACTGCTGAAGTTGCAAAACGATTTAGAGGAATTGCAGGAAAAGAATGAAGATCTGCAAAAACAGAAATCAGAGGAAGAGCAACGTCAGGAAACCATGGATCAGGCTTCTGCTATTCTGCGTGAAGCCAGACTTGAAGGCGCGAGGCTGATCGACGATGCCAGGGCTAGGATTGACCAGGAGATTCTCTTGGGTCGTGCTCTCAGAAATGAAGAAGAGAGCAAGGCCAAGAGAGATATCGCGGTATTGTCAGAAGAGCTGGATGAGCTGGCACAAGCTTGTCTGAAACATCGAGAATATCTCAAACAGAGTAAGACCCTGCTTGTTAATGTTCTGGAGTTTGCAGAAACGGGTGAAGACATGGCTGCAACAGCCTTGGAGCGCAGTAATAGTGAAAGCACCAATGCAGTTTTGGATAGATATGAAGCAAAGAGTGAAGATAAGTCTGACTGGCAGGAAGAGGACGAATACTGGCAGCCGGAAGTGCACCATGAAGAAGGCAGCGAACTTGCTGCAGAAGAATTAAATGCAGAGGACGACCCTGAAGACGATAAAGATTAAGCATCATCAGTCAGTTGAGCTGCACAGAGCACGAAAATAGAAGAAGTAGAGATTATTGATGAATCTGATTGAAAGGCAACAACGCCGGACATTCAGGCGAGATAGCCTGATCGCCTTTGCTCTGCCCTTATTAGTTTTTTATATCTCATATGCTTTCTACGGCCTATTTCCTTTTGGAAACCGCCACCTGCTGACGATTGACCTGTATCATCAATACGCCCCCTTTTTGGTGGACTATGGCCGCAAACTGCGGTCCTTCGAGTCGCTTTTCTTCTCCTGGTCGGGAGGACTGGGCACCAGCTTCTACCCGCTGTTCACTTACTATCTTGCCAGCCCCGTCAACCTGATCATGCTCATATTCCCCCGGGCTTATGTATCAGAAGCGGTTCTGTTTATCACTTTGGTGAAGATAGGTCTGATGGGTGGAAGCTTCCACTGCCTTCTGAATTTCGGTTTTCGCAAAAGGGACCGCACCGGCATCTTCTTTGCTTCCTTTTATGCCTTATCGAATTTCGTTCTGGCTTACAGTTGGAACATCATGTGGCTTGATACCCTGATTATCTTTCCGCTGGCAGTTTTGGGGCTGATCCGCCTGGTTCGCTATGGTGAACGAAAACTGTATCTGATCAGTCTGGCTCTAATGCTGATGTTTAACTATTACACAGCATTTTTTGCCTGTATTTTCATCGCTCTTTACGCACTACTGCTTCTCGCCCGCTATATCAATAAAGCATCCTGGCAGGTATTTTTTAGTAAACTGGGACAGATAATCGGACTCTCGATTCTTGCCGCTATGTTGGCGGCGGTAGTTTTGCTGCCGACTGCCAGAGCCCTTTCCATCACTTCCGCTGCGGGCGATACCTTTCCGAGCTGGGGCAATTTCTCCGACAGCATGTTTGACTATATGGGCCAGCTGGAAATCTTGCGTGAACCGAATGTTATGTCCGGTTTACCCAATATTTATGTAGGTTTGCTGCCACTTCTGCTTTTGCCCTACTTTTTCTTAAGTAAAACTATTAGCAGAAAAACGAAGATTGCACACGCGGGATTGATCGGCTTCCTCTTTATCAGTTTCTACAGCGCCGTTCTGGATTTTGCCTGGCATGGCTTCCATTATCCTAATTCGCTGGACTATCGCTATGCCTTTGTGCTGGTGCTCCTGCTTCTGGTAATGGCTTATCAGGCCTTACCTGAAATACGCAGGCGAGGAGCAGGTCCCGCATTGGGCATGGCCATGGTAATTCTTGCTTTTGTTTTGGTGCGAGAGTGGAACCAGAATCAAACGGGAGCGGGCAAATGGCGGGTACTTGCCACATTGGTCCTGCTGGGCCTGTATGCGATTGTAATAAGCCGGCGTGCAAGCGGCCCGGTCCGTCCCCAAAAGCAGGTATTTGTCAGGCTGGGTACCACAGCTCTGGTACTTGTGATGTTGCTCGAGCTTCTTGCTAATGTATCAGGCGGCATCAGTGATTTGCAGAAGCGTTATCCACTGGGGGACCGCATCCACTATACAGACAATGCACGTGCAAAGGAGATAAGTAGCAGAATTGAGGAGATTAAGGACGAGAACGGCAGACCCTATATGCGCTTCGAAATCCTGCCGGACACGACTGTCAATGATCCTATGCTTTTTTCCACTAATGGTTTCACTATTTTTTCATCCACCTTTCAGGAGGCGCCTATAGATTTTTTGGGAGAACTTGGTTTTCCTACGAATGGTGTGAACAGCTTCCAATATAAGGAATCAAGTATTTTCATGGACAGCATCATGGGGATTGAGTATCTCTTCCGTCCCTGGGACACAGTTATTCTGGAAGATCTGCGGACAGAGCTTTCCGGAGGCATTAACTACAAACTGTACAGGAATGACTATGCGCTTCCCTTGGGGTTTTTCGTCCAGAGCACTGCAACAGACATTAATATGCAGGAATTAGCTGATTCTCCCTTTGCAGTTCAGGAAAATATGAATTATCTGATGGGCGGAGCCGAACAGATCTATGAAGGTCTGCGCTTCTCGCCCTGGCTGAGCGAAGGTGCCTATGTTGAGGAGAGAGGAACTGACGGTGACCGATTCTATGCCCGCAGCAATGATTCCGACTGGGCCTTCCTTTATGCTGTAGCTCCGGAAAGCGGATCCTATTATTTGGCCTGGGACGATATCAATGCCGGTATTAAGAATGTCAACGGTTTCCTGCGCGACGGCATGGACTTCTTCCACGTCGGCGGTAAAACTAACAGCATGATTGACCTTGGCTATGTGGAAGCAGGAGACACCATTCATTTTCGTTTAAACATCGGCAGGAATGATCAGACGGACGGGGATTTCAAAGCTTATCTGGTCCGCCTGAACCAAGCGGCTTTTGAAGAGACTATCGCGGGATACAAATCAGCTTCTCTGGAAAACCTGAAACAGGGTTCGCGTTCTTTTGAAGGTACGATTAGGGCACCGGAAGAAGGTTTTGTCTTTATACCGACTTTTAACCACCCGGGCTGGAAGGTGAAAGTAGATAATGAGCCGGTTGAGGTCACTGCTATACGCGACAGCTTTATGCTGATTCCGGTTTCTGAAGGCGAGCATCAGATCGAAGCGAAGTTCACACCGCCGGGCTTTTATGCCGGTTTACTGATATCTTTGCTAACTGCGGGTGCCTGTCTGTTTTATTTACTTATGAGGAAAAAGAAACTCCCTAAGGCAACAGTTATTACAACTGATCATCAGATGATGATAGATAATAAAGGGAAGAATTCTGCACATAAGATGCGAAAAACAGAGATCCTAAACAGCGTTGAGCAATGATCGGAGGATAGAATGGAAAAACTATATCATATTCAGCTGGACGATTCACATGGAGCCCGTTATGCAATAATGCCGGGTGATCCGGGGAGGGTCGAACTAATAGCCAATTTGCTGGATGAGCCCAGATTCCTGGTTTCAAACCGCGAATATACAAGCTGGATCGGTTCATTGGAAGGCGAGAATGTACTGGTCACATCTCACGGAATTGGCGGACCTTCAACAGCGATAGCAGTGGAGGAACTATACCGGACGGGAGTCAGGAACTTTATCCGTGTAGGAACCTGTGGTGGCATGGATTTGGAAGTGGCGGGCGGTGATTTGGTGATAGCGACAGCAGCTATTCGTATGGAAGGTACATCACGTGAGTATGTTCCGATCGAATTTCCCGCTGTTGCAAACTGGGATTTAACTGCCTCTTTGGTGGAAGAAGCCGAGTACAGAACCTTTCCTTATCACACAGGAGTAGTTCAGTGCAAGGATTCCTTCTATGGACAACATGATCCTGAACGCATGCCGGCCGGCTATGAGCTGAAAAACAAATGGGATGCCTGGATTAAGGCCAAAACCCTGGCTTCCGAGATGGAAAGTGCGACACTTTTCATTGTCGCTCAGGTTTTGGGGGCCCGGGCTGCCTGTATCCTGACTACTATCTGGAATCAGGAACGCATCAAGCAGGGACTCGATGACGATCAGGCTTATGGCAGTGGACGGGCCATTAAAACTGCTGTAGAAGCGGTACGCAGGGATATTCTCAAGCAGCGATAGTTTCTTCGCAATAAAGATGAATTTTGTATAATTTGACTAAAGCAAGTAAGATATTTATGATTGGCTATGGTCAGATTATTAAGTGAGGTACTAAATGGAACGTTCAGTATTAATACATGGTGATTTATTATATGCAGCCACGCCACAGGAGCTCTCCCTGCACCCGGATTCCTGGATGCATCTGAAGTCAGGTAAAGTTGAAGGCATTTATGCTGAAAAGCCGGAATTGGAAGACTGCGAGATCAGAGACTACGGCAAACAAATGATTATTCCGGTTTTTGCAGATATACATTTGCACTCAGTTCAGTACGGCCAGCGTGGTTTAGGCATGAATCTGGAACTTTTGCCCTGGCTTAGCAACTATACCTTCAAGGAAGAGGCCCGCTTTGAAGACCTGGAATATGGCAGGAAAGTTTTCCCACTCCTGTTGAATGAGCTGTGGTCACTTGGCTCTCTTAACCTCTGTACGTATTCCAGTATGCATCTGGAATCAAGCCTGATGCTGATGGACATGTATGAAGAGGCGGGTTTCCGCGCCTATGTCGGCAAAGTCAATATGGACTGCTGTGATGAACCCAGACTGAAAGAGGAATGTGATATTTCTTACACTGACACCAAGGAATGGTTGGAAAGAAGCAAGCATTACAAGAATGTGAAGCCGATTATTACTCCACGCTTTGCACCTTCCTGTACGGCACCCCTTTTGAAAAACCTTGGTGTTCTGGCTCGGGAGCACGACCTGCCTGTCCAAACCCATTTGAACGAAAACAAAGGCGAGATCTCCTGGGTGCAGGAATTATTCCCTGAATCCAAGAGTTATTATGATGTTTACCGCAGTTACAATCTGAATCCCAAGGGTAAAACAGTTCTGGCTCACTGTATTCATAATTCAGAGGAAGAGTTGGAAGCTATGCTCGAGGATGAAGTCTTTGTTGCTCATTGCCCTGCATCAAATATTAACCTGTCCAGTGGCATTATGCCCTTGAGAGAAATGCTGGATGCAGGCTTCAATGTCGGCCTGGGTTCGGATATCGGCGCCGGAGACAGGCTGTTTATGGGAACAGCAGCAGTTGATGCTATCCGTGCGTCTAAATTGTATAGCCTGCAAAGTGAAGGTGAAGTCGAGCCAGTCAATTACATCGAGGCTTTTTACTTGGCTACCGCCGGAGGCGGAGCCTTCTTTGGTGAGTGTGGAAGCTTTGCGCCGGGCAGCACAGCAGATTATCTGGTTATTGACGACAAATGCTGGCCGGCTTCTGACCGCATCAATCTGGAGGAAAGGCTGCAGCAATTCCTCTATCTCGGAGGAGCCGATCAAATCAGCGTACGATGCATGCGTGGCGAAGTGATCGAGAAACCCTTCCCGGATATCGGTTAATAAACTGTTCAATAAGTAAAACACTCCCTGCGGGCTTTATTGCGGCAGGGAGTGTTTTTTATAACTAAGATATATCACGCATGAGTACCCGTCCCGGTCTTCTGCCGGTATGAACACCCCTTTCAACAGTCAGCTCGCCGTTTACAAAGACATATTCGATCCCGACCGGGTATTGCTGTGGATTTTCGAGAGTCGCACAGTCATTTATGCTTTCAGGATTCAGCAAGACAATATCTGCATAATATCCTTCCTTCAAGAAGCCCCTCTCCTGCAAGCGAAAAAGCTCTGCCGCCTTACCGGTCGTTTTGTAAACAGCTTCCTCCCAGGAGAGTAAGCCCTCCTCGCGTACATATTTACCGAAAAAGCGGGGAAAGGAACCATAAGTTCTGGGGTGGGGATGAGCACTGAATAAACCATCAGTGCACAAATTCATTTCCGGCCGCAGCATTAATCGCCTGATATGTTCTTCTTTTCCATATTTAGTGATGATGCTGATGGATCCTTTTTCAGAATATATCAGATCCATGGCAACTGTGTAGGGATCGGACTGTCTTAAATCAGCTATTTCATCGAGGCTCTTACCGAGTGCGTCAAAATTCTCTGCAGCTTCCACACTGCTGATCAGCAGATTATCGGTTCCGGTGCTGCGACAGAAACCTGTCCAGCCGGGAAGACCGTGCTGCATATCGTGTTTCATGCGGGCTCTCAGTTCCTGTGACTCCAGGCGCGACAGCATCTTGTCAGCGCCGCCTTCCACTGCCCAGGGAGGTAACACAACTGTTAGGGTTGTACTGCCGAAAGGATAGGGATACTGGTCAAAGGAAACAGCCAGGCCCTCTTCCTTTGCCTGATCCAGCAGCTCTATCATCCGGTCCAGTTTATAAAAATTCCACTCTCCGGCTACTTTGAAATGAGAAATATGCCCGCGACATCCACTGCTGCGACAGATCTCAATAACTTCTTCTATTGCTTCAAGGATTTCATTGGCTTCACTGCGCAAGTGGATGGCGAATACTCCGTCATACTCAGGGAGAAGGGAACATAAGTCTGCCAGTTCCGCCGTATCGGCGTAGATGCTTGGAATATAATCCAGGCCCGTGGTGAGCCCGAAACCTCCATTTTCCAGATCTTGTCTCAGCAACTCCTTCATACTGGAAAGATTTTCTGCCGAAGGAGCAGAAGGGTCGTATCCCATGGCGCAAAGGCGCAGATTGCCATGCGGAGCCATAATACACATATTGACAGCCGGCCTTGCCTGTCGTACAGCCTCACGATAATTTTCCAAAGTGTGGAAGTGCCAATCGAAGTTTTCGCTGTCACCATCTATTCCGCTAAGATACTTCCGCCAGCTTTCAATATGTTCTTCCGGCAGTGGAGCGACCGCAGTCCCGTCCTGGCCGGCAAATTCACAGGTAATACCCTGCAGACTTTTAGCCGGCAGGCAGGGGTCATCAAAAACCATCACATCGGAATGAGCATGTGTATCAATAAAACCCGGGCTTGCGTACAAGCCGGAACCATCTATGACAAGTTTATAACTTCCGGATGAAGCATCCTGTTTGCAGCTGTCATCGATCAGCTCGATCCTGTCGCCATTAATGACGATATCAGCAGCATATTTCTCTCTTTGTCCACTGCCATCAATCAGCATTACATTTTTAATTAACGTACTCAAAAGAGGCCAGCCTTTCTTAAATCTGTTCTAGTCTTCGAGGCCAAGTAAGTTCCCGCAAATTCTGCGGTAGACTTCAGCGGCCTTCTGCAAGTGTGCAATCTCGATGTACTCATCATCCATATGACATTGCCTTTCTTTGGAGGGGCCGAAACCATAGACGGTCAAACCGGCTTCGCCGCCATAGTGACTGCCGTTGGTGCAGAAACTGTAGACACCTTTAGCGCGCGGTAATCCGGCATTTTCCATTGCGTCAAGAATAGCCTGACTCTCAGCAGAGTCAGGATCAGATTTCCAGGCAGGGAAGAATCGCTTTGCACTAATGATCTCGCCGGTGTAGCAGACAGCAGAAGACTCGACCAGACTCGCTGCGGCCTTGAAATCAGAGATTTTGCTGCTTAGCAGGTCAATAGCTTTATTGATGGAAGCCAAAATACTCTCAGCACTGTCAGTCGTCAGCGTACGCACATCATAGGTGGCCAGACAGCGGGCAGGGACTACGGAAGCTCCGGGATAGGGCTGCGAGCAGATGTCCACCAGCTCCATAATGCCGGGACCTAAATCCTCATCATGACCCAACTTTACTTTTGCAATCTTCGGAATCAGTTCAGCCATGTGATAGACGGCGTTTATTCCCTCTGAGGGATTCGAAGAATGGCAGGGCTTGCCGAAGGTTTCAATACGAACTTCCATCCGCCCGCGTTGACCATAGTTAAGTTTCAAGTCCGTTGTTTCACAGATGATGACGTAGTCGGGCTTGTGTTTTTTGGAGATTTCGCGCGCTGCCACTCCTTCAAAACATTCCTCATGTACAATGCCGCTGATCATTATGTCGCCGGCAAAG
>WPCI01152722.1_pt1 | contig 20047 bp, 27 predicted proteins | sample 5399871 | NCBI WGS metagenome assembly WPCI01 (sample SAMN12869469, study PRJNA574797) | sludge metagenome | isolation source: wastewater treatment of pH7 | place: China:Beijing | collected 2019-05-20 | reverse complement strand
TTCTTATTCTCGTTATCGTTTTCAGCTTTATATTACATACTCCAAAAGATGTTGTACCGAGTAACCTCTCTGTTTATAAAGTGAAACTTTAATCAGTGGGGGTTTTGTTCATCCCCACTGATTATTAGTTGAACCAATCGGACTTTTACGGACAGTTGATCCCCCACCTAACTTCTTTGCTTCCACTGAATTTTGAGGTGGGGGTCTTACTGCCCGTTAAAGCGGGATAAACTTTTACTTTCCTATTGTCGTTATTGAAGAAGGTGCCTTTTATAGGGCACCTTTTAAAATTCTCTTTTTTCATATAGCTTTACTGAAGCAAGTACAGATACAAGCAACATACAAATAGAACAAATTAACACTACTCCATTATGTAAATGAATTTGTTCTATGTTAACTTGAAAGAACATTTCTACAATAACAATCGGTGCCATTAGTATAAAAATCGTAATAAAAATAGATTTTTTATATCCTAACCAAAACGATATCGGTAAGACAAGACTTAAATATATAAAAACAAAGCCAGTAATCGTAACTAATGTTGTCGTTATAAATTCAAAAGTTCCACCCTCAAACTGATTGATTACTAAAGGACTAGACACTATCATACTTATAATAAAAACAATAAGTGCCATTATGTATTTAGCTACTACAATTTCTTTTTTTGCTAGCGGTAAACTATTTAACATTACTTCACCATCATATTTTTTATCATCATTAAATGTTTTTAAAATTGCTATAACTGGAATTATAGCTGACATAATTACGTAAAAGCTTTTAATATCTGTTAATGTCATATACAAGAAAAGAGGGTATATTAAGTACCATATTAAATGCTTCCATTGCATGATAAAATCCTTTATTATGAGTTGCCTCACGATTACTCCTCCCCTCATAAATCACGCTCATTATATAAGCTAACTGAAAGCAACATGGACATAATATACAAAAGAATGAGTCCTGCTATAAAACAAATATTTACGACTAGACTCGTGTTCCAAACATTCTCTACATCTAACCAGACGTTACTGACAATCAGTCCACTTAAATACCCCAATGCAAGTCCGGCGAACGGAGCAATTTGTTTTGCACTGCTATATCCTACTGAGAATTCAATCGGAAGTACAATTATGCTACAAACAACCCCACCTGTTATACCACCGAGAATTTGTCCCCACAGCATAAATCCAGTCATATGTTCATTTTGTAACTGTATGAAACCAACTACTAGTGAGAAACATCCACCTAGAGCAACTAAAACACTTACAAATATGTATTTCCCTATTACAATATCTTTACGCTCAAACGGTAAACTATTTACTATCGTTTCACTTTTATTTTTCCCCTCATAACTCATTGAGAGTATTATGCCAAGAGCAGGTACAAACATGCTAAATGTCATCAAAAAACTATCACTGCGAAAACCAACAATGAGTAGGAACAAGAAACATATAAGATAAACAAACCCTAACTTTCTTTGCATCATCATATCTTTTAAAACTAATTGCTTGATCATGTATTACACCTCCTAATATGAAAATGCCCCTTCTATAACTCTACCGCCTGAAACATCTTCATTGAGAGAATCATTGATATGAATACGCTTACTAACACTCCGGTTCCAAGAACACCCATTGCTAGTGTAGCATCTTCAGATTGAAGTACTTTTAACATAATTGTTTTATCACCAAAAACATTGCACATAAGACCGATCATACCTGTTAAAGGCAAAACCATAATAACATTCAAAACAGAAGTAGCTTTATATCCTCCAATGTAATTAGCAGGTATCGTTACAATACAATAGATCAAAGTTGCTACTATTGCTGAAAATATTGCATATCCAGGCATGACTATATCCCTGCCCAATAAAATATTTCCTAATATTACGACTATAAAAGTTACACTCAAACCAACCATAATAAATAATGTGCTTGAAATATATTTAGCTATAACTATTTCTTTTCTCGTTATAGGCAAACTCACTAATACTTTTTCTGCTTTACTTTTCTCTTCATAATAAAAAGAAATATATATAATCGTACTACATGTTATAAATAATCCTATTGCAATCCCCATTGGTTCGACGGAATCCTTAAAAATAGATAAAATAGGGATTAAAAAATAGAAAGGAAACATCTTCTTCTGTAAGAAAAACTCCTTCAAAATCAACTGTTGCATATAAATTCTCCTCTCTATAAATCACGCGTTTCATAAATTTTAATTGTAAGGAACATAGAAACGATATAAATACTAACTAATGTAATAAATCCAGCTATAAATACAGCAACATGCATAGGATTCATAATCCATTCAATGAATGAAAGCGCTGTTTCATTTAGCCCATCACTAATAAATATCCAAAGTATCCCTCCCACTCCTATTGAGGCTGCTGATACTATACTTCTTACTACCTTCGATTTTGTACCATAATAACTAGGAAAGAATGTTACAACAAAAAATATGGCGTAAACAGCTCCATTTATTACTTCATACCACGGAATTTCAATGTATAAATTAGGATGATATACACCGATATCACCAATAACCGCAATGCCCCTTATAAGAAAAACAACTAACATCGTAGAGAGCATGCCACCAATAATAAATATTGCACAGGAAATATATCTAGCAATTATGATATCCTTTCGACTTACCGGCAAACTATTTATAATAATGTCACTTTTATTCCTTTCATCCATAAAGGTTAACGTCATAACGGAAGAAAGGGTTATAAATAGACAACTCATCGAAAATAACAATTCAACACTTGGGTCTAACATAAATAATACAAACGGCATAATTAAATACACTAACCACATCACCCGAAAAAAGAACAAATCTTTATAAATGAGCTGACGCATAGGCACCTCTCCCTTTCGCAGTGTAAACGATAATATCATCTAATGTAGGCTTTTCTAGTACAACCTCATTTCCAAACCAGTCAATAATTGCTTGTTTATCCTTCGCTAAACCTTCAAAACCAAATTTATTTTTTCGTAATCCAACAAATAGTTCTTTTCCTTCTCGATCTAATAAATCATTACTTCCTTTTACGATTACGTAGTTCTCCATCAAGTCTTCTTTTTCACCAGTAAATATAATTTCTCCATCGTTGATAAACGTAATATAATCTGCAATGCGCTCTAAATCTGTTGTAATGTGCGTTGAGAATAATACCGATACTTCATCTTCCATTACAATTTCTTGCAACATATCAAGTAATTCACTTCGAACAACTGGATCTAATCCTGCTGTTGGTTCATCCATGATGATAAATTCTGCGTGGTGCGAGAGCGCGATGGCAATCGCAAATTTCATTTTCATTCCTTTTGATAATTCTTTAATTTTTTTATACTTCGGAACTTGCAATCTATGCATATACGATTGATACTGCTCTTCATCCCACTTTTTATATAACGGTGCAATAATACGCTTCATTTGCTCACACGTTAAATCTTCGTAATAATGATTTTCATCATATACAAAGCCGATATTTTGCTTTATTTCCTTTTCGGCTTTCTTATTGTCCTTGCCAAAAATTTTTATATCGCCGCTATCTTTTCGAATTAAATTCATAATCATTTTGATCGTCGTACTTTTCCCGGCCCCGTTCGGTCCGACAAATCCCATAATATATCCGCGTGGTAATGTAAAACTTATATTTTTTACTGCAAAATCTTCATAACTTTTACATACGTTTTTTAACTCTAACATCTCTTATTCCCCCTCATATAAACACGCAATCATCTGCTGTAATTCTTCAAGTGAAAGCTGTAACGCTTTACTTTCATTTACAATCTCTTCCGCTTTACTTTCCAATAGACGAAGCCTTTGTTCTTTTAATAGTTCATTATTTTTACGTGAAACATAAGTCCCCTTCCCAGCAACAGTTTCTATATATCCTTCTTTCTCAAGCTCCTCGTACGCACGCTTCGTAGTAATTACACTAATCTGTAATTCCTTTGCTAAGCTACGAATAGACGGTAATTGGTCTCCACCCTTTAAACCACCATTTAAAATAAGCTGGCTTAATTGTTTTCTTATCTGTACATAAATAGGGTCTTGGGAAGAATTCGAAATAATAATATTCATGTTTTCCTCCAGTGTGTATATACTGTATATACCTTATATATACAGTATATACACATCATCCTATTTTTGGCAAGAAAAAAAGACCAACATTTTCCTGTTGGTCTTTCGTATATGTATCACTTTTCAAAGCGATCTAACATCTCATCTCTCATTCCGAAACTCACTACCGCAATTCCTACATACATAAACAGAAGGAACGCCGGATGAACTGTGTTGTACCAAGTGCTATCAACAATTAAATAAATCGTTAATGCCACAACAAGAACAAACGCTAAGATAAACATATAAAAGTGTCTTGTACTACCCATGATAAACTCCTCTCTTCTCACTTCACCATTCAACAGTATATTTTATCGAATAATTCGATATGACTCAAGGTTAACTTTCTGTTATGTAATCAAGTTCCACCTTTACAATGTCCTCACATGCTATTGAAATGATCGTTCCTTGCTTATCAATTGCCGTCACTTCTCTATTATCCATTACACGATGCGCTACTCTTTCTAACACTTTTCCTTGGTCTCGATAGCAAAATTCTTTTACATCTTTAATTGTTTCTCCATTTTCTAAATGGTATACCATTCTATAACATCGATATCCCACACTTTCACCCCCGTCTTGCTCGTTTTTTCACATATACATAAAAATGAGTAATTTTTGCCTCATCACATCTTCTTAATTTCAATAAAATTCTAACAAAAATAAATACTTTTATCAAACTGACTTTTTCAACAAAATCACCTATAAAACTGCCTCTTTACACCATTATGAAACAAAAAATATAAATTTTTAACATTTTCTTCACCACTTCTGCATAAAGTGAAACTTTAATCAGTGGGTGTTTTTGTTCATCTCTACTGATTACCAGGTCACAAATTGCGGAACAAATTCTCCATACAAAAAAAGAACTCGCATATAGCGAGTTCTTCCTTTGTTATTCTAATCAAACTTGTACAGGAGCTGGCTTTTCATAACGTAAAACTGGTTTACGTGCAGCCATCGTTTCGTCTAAACGTTTAATGACTGTTGTATGCGGTGCTTCTTGTACAACTTCTGGATTTTCTTCTACTTCTTTAGCAATTTGAATCATCTTATCAATGAAACCGTCTAAAGTTTCTTTTGATTCTGTTTCCGTCGGCTCAATCATAATACATTCTTCCACATTTAATGGGAAGTAAATTGTTGGTGGATGGTAACCGAAATCAAGCAGACGTTTTGCGATATCTAATGTACGTACACCAAGTTTCTTTTGACGACGACCTGATAATACAAACTCATGCTTACAATGTCTATCGAATGGAAGATCATAAAATGGTGCTAATCTTCTCATCATATAGTTCGCATTTAATACCGCATACTCTGTTACTGCACGCAAGCCATCTGGACCCATAGAACGAATGTATGTGTATGCACGAACGTTAATTCCGAAGTTACCGTAGAATGGTTTTACGCGCCCAATTGCTTCTGGACGATCATAGTTAAAGTGATAGCCATTTTCCGTTTTCTCTAAAATTGGTTTTGGTAAGTACGGAATTAAATCAGCTTTCACACCTACTGGACCAGAACCTGGGCCACCGCCGCCGTGAGGACCTGTAAATGTTTTATGAAGGTTTAAATGCACAACGTCAAATCCCATATCTCCTGGGCGCGCTTGGCTTAATACCGCATTTAAGTTTGCACCATCATAGTATAATTTACCGCCTGCGTTATGGACGATTTCTGCCATTTCTAAAATATTTTCTTCGAATAAACCTAATGTATTAGGGTTTGTTAACATAAGTGCTGCTGTTTCTTCATTTACAACACGTTTTAAGTCTTCTAAGTCAACAAGACCATGTTCATTTGATTTTACCGTAATTGTTTCAAAACCAGCTACAGTTGCAGATGCTGGATTCGTTCCGTGAGCAGAGTCAGGAACAATTACTTTCGTACGGTTAAAGTCACCATTTGCTTCATGGTATGCACGAATTAACATTAAGCCTGTCCATTCTCCGTGTGCACCAGCTGCTGGTTGTAAAGTAACAGTATCCATACCTGTAATTTCAATTAAATGCTCTTGTAAATCGTACATTAATTCCATTGCACCTTGTACTGTCTTTTCATCTTGCAACGGATGAATATTTGCAAATCCTGCGAAACGAGCTACACTCTCATTAATTTTCGGATTATATTTCATCGTACAAGATCCAAGTGGATAGAAACCAGAATCAACACCGTGGTTACGGTTTGAAAGTGCTGTATAGTGGCGCATAATATCAAGTTCAGATACTTCTGGTAGCTCTGCATCTTCTACTCGAATATAATCGCTCTCAAATACATCTTCTAGTTTCACTTCTTCTACATCTAATTTTGGTAAGCTATATCCTATGCGTCCTTCTTTACTCACTTCAAAGATAAGTGCTTGGTCTTGATTCTTCATTGGATAGCCCCCATTTCGTTTACAAGTGTGTCAATTTCATCTTTTGTACGAAGCTCAGTTACTGCTACAAGCATATGGTTCTCATGCTCTTTATAATCACGGCCTAGGTCGTAACCGCCGATAATATTCTTTTGTAATAATGCATCGTTTACTTCTTTCACTGGGCGCTTGCAATCTACAACGAACTCATTGAAGAATGGTCCAGCAAATGTAACTGTGAAGCCTTTCGCTTCAAATTGACGTTTTGCATATTGTGCTTTAGAAATGTTTTGACGTGCCATTTCTTTCACACCTTGTTTACCAAGTGCTGTCATTGCAACAGAAGCTGCTAATGCATTTAACGCTTGGTTTGAACAAATGTTAGACGTCGCTTTATCACGGCGAATATGCTGTTCACGTGCTTGTAACGTTAATACAAATCCACGTTTACCATCTGAATCTACAGTTTGCCCGACAAGACGTCCTGGAATTTTACGCATGAATGCTTTCGTCGTTGCAAAGTAACCACAGTGTGGTCCACCAAACTGCGTTGGGATACCAAATGGTTGTGCATCACCGATGACAATATCAGCACCAAATTTTCCTGGTGGTGTTAATGCGCCTAATGATAATGGATTTGAAGAAACGATAAATAATGATTTTTGTTGATGAACGATTTTTTCAATATCAGCTAATTTTTCAACTTGTCCGAAGAAGTTTGGATATTGAACGATTACACAAGCAACTGTATCATCTACTTCACTTTGTAATACGTCTAAATCTGTTACACCATCTTTATGATTAATTTCAACAACTTCAAGATGTTGACCTTTTGCATACGTTTCAAGTACAGCTCTTGATTCTGGATGAACTGCGCTAGATACAAGAATTTTCTTTTTACGAGTATGGCCAGCTGCTAGCATTGCCGCTTCAGCTAAAGCTGTACCTCCGTCGTACATAGAAGAGTTTGCTACATCCATTCCTGTTAACTCACAAATCATTGTTTGGAATTCAAAAATTGCTTGTAATTCCCCTTGTGAAATTTCCGGTTGGTATGGCGTGTAAGCTGTATAAAATTCTGAGCGAGAGATAACATGATCTACAATTACTGGAGCATAATGATCGTATACGCCTGCTCCTAGGAAAGAAGCGTATTCTTTTAAGTTCGCATTTTTACTAGCCATTTGAGATAACTCTTTTAAAAGCTCTGGCTCTGATTTTGCTTCTTTAATTTTTAAATCCCCTTTAAAACGAACACTCTCTGGAATATCAGAGAATAACTCATCGATCGTTTGAACGCCGATCGTTTGTAACATTTCTTTTTTGTCTTCTTCTGTCATTGGAAGATAACGATGCAACATGAAATCTACCCCTCTCCCCGTTACTTTGAACGTTTATAAAATGGTGTTGGAACAACTACTGCTTTGACGCGTTTATTACGAATTTCAATTTCTACTTCTGTATCAACTGCTGCGTATTTTACATCAATTAGTGCTAAACCAATGCTTTTCTTTAACGTTGGAGATTGTGTACCACTCGTTACTTCCCCAATTTTTTCTTCTCCAATAAATACAGGGTAATGCGTACGAGGAATTCCACGTTCAATTACTTCGATGCCGACTAACTTACGAGGCGCACCGTTTTCTTTTTGCTCTTTTAAAGTCGCTTTCCCAAAGAAGTCTGCTTCTTTATTTGGTTTTACCGCAAAGCCAATTCCAGCTTCAACCGGTGTAATATCTTTTGATAATTCTTGACCGTAAAGTGGTAATGTTGCTTCGAAACGAAGTGTATCACGAGCACCTAAACCACATGGTTTTAAGCCCTCTTCTGCTCCAACTTCAAGAAGTTTCTCCCAAAGTTTTGCAGCATCTTCACTCTTACAGTAAATTTCAAATCCATCTTCACCTGTATAACCTGTACGAGATACAAGTGCTGGAATTCCATCTACAAGAATATCGTTTTTAAATTTAAAGAACTTAATTTCTTTCAAATCTTCTGACACAACTTTTTGTAAAATGCCTTCTGCTTTTGGTCCTTGAATTGCAAGCTGTGCAACTTCACTAGAAACATTGACTACTGTCGCATCGCCAATTACATGGCTAGCTAACCATTCGTAATCTTTCTCGATATTTGATGCGTTGATAACTAATAAATAGTCTTCTTCACCACGTTTGTAGATTAATAAATCATCTACTGTACCACCATTTTCGTAGCACATTGCTGTATATTGTGCGCCTCCTACCTTTAAGGTAGATACGTCATTTGTAACAACACGTTGTAAAAATGCTAAACTATCTACACCTTTTACCTCAACTTCTCCCATGTGAGACACATCGAACAAACCTGCCGCTGTACGTACAGCTTCATGTTCTTCTTTAATGCTTGAAAATTGAACTGGTAACTCCCAACCACCGAAGTCGATTGTTTTCCCACCATACTTCGCGTATACATCAAATAACGGTGTACGTTGTAATGTAATCATGATCTCTCCCCCTTATGCTCTGACAAATCAATAAAAGTTGTTACTCATTTCTAAACATTTTCATTCTAAAAAGATAGGATATACGGAATCTCATTATATTTTTTTATGAAAGCGTAAATAAAAAATCACTTTCTTGGATAAAATACGAAAGATTCCACACATTTCACACCATTATCCTAACATTATTCGCTATATTTCATCAATATTCTAGCATAAAAAATAATTTAGAATTTTTTACGCTTAATCTTATTACATACAGTTTTTAAGATTTAGTCCTTTATCTTTACTTATTGTTTACCTTTCAGTAAGTGTAATAACGCCTTATTACAAGGCTTATATAGTAAAGAGTTTTTCATATATTACTTTAATTTATAAAAGGTGGGAGAGTCGTAATGAATGTCGATATTTCCATAGATCGAACGTGGCAAAACAATTTTTTAAATAGAATTGACGAAGATGGTCCTTGGACAAACTGGGATTTATATCATTTAGCTTATGAAACAGAAAAATCATTACTTGTTCCTACTTTTGATGGATTACAAGCACCGAAACATTTATCTCATTTCACACCACTTCCTCATCAATTAGAAGTCGCTCAAAATGTTATTGAACAGATGAATGGTAAAGCGATTCTAGCAGATGAAGTAGGACTTGGAAAAACGATTGAAGCTGGACTTATTTTAAAAGAATATATGGTCCGCGGCCTTGTGAAAAAAGTACTTATACTCGTTCCAGCCTCTCTCGTATCACAATGGGCATACGAATTAAATACAAAGTTTTTCATTCCAGCTGTAGCTCAAAAGAAAAGCTACTCGTGGGAACAGGCCGATGTGATTGTATCATCAATTGATACTGCAAAACGTTCACCACATCGTGATATCGTTTTGAACTTAGAATATGACCTTATTATTATCGATGAAGCACATAAACTTAAAAATAATAAAACAAAAAACTATGAATTTGCACAGCGATTAAAAAAGAAATTTTGTTTATTATTAACCGCTACTCCTGTTCAAAATAAGATTGATGAAATTTTTAACCTCGTTTCTTTATTAAAACCAGGACATTTAGGCAATCAGTCCAACTTTGAAGAATATTACGCTTCAAAAAATCGTTCAGCCGAATCAGATGAAGATTTAAAAGCTCTTATTAACAAAGTGATGGTCCGAAATCGACGTCACAATACCGGAATTGATTGGCCAAAGAGACATGTACGTACAATTTTTGTTGAGTTTAATGAAGAAGAGCAAGATTTGTATAACAATATTGAAAATTGGCGAGGACAAGATGCCTTCACATCAGCTTTCTCATCGTTAACTTTAAAACGGGAAGCGTGTAGTAGTCGTGAGGCTGTTTACTATTCATTAAAAAAACATGTAGAAAAACGACAGAAGGAAAATGAACATTACGTAAAAGATCCGCATATTGATGTGCTAATGGACAAAATTAATCATATTCCTTTTAACTCAAAAGCAAATAAAGCGCTAGAGCTTATAAAAGAAATTGATGATAAAGTCGTCATCTTCACAGAATATCGAGCGTCACAAATGTACTTACAATGGTTTTTACAACAACACGGTATTTCTTCCGTCCCATTCCGCGGTGGATTTAAACGCGGGAAGAAAGATTGGATGAAGGAACTTTTCCAAAATCATGCTCAAGTGCTAATCGCAACGGAAGCTGGTGGTGAAGGAATTAACTTACAGTTTTGTAGCCATATGATCAATTATGATTTACCATGGAACCCAATGCGTCTGGAACAAAGAATCGGACGTATTCACCGTCTTGGTCAAAAGAATGATGTTCATATTTATAACTTAGCTACAAAACATACTGTTGAAGAACATATTTTGAAACTGTTATATGAAAAAATCAATTTATTTGAGCGTGTGATCGGTGAGCTGGATGAAATTTTAACGAGAATTAATATGAAAAATATCGATGCACACATTCAAGAAATATTTGCGCAATCAAAAAGCGAAGGAGAAATCCGAATTAAGATGGAAAACTTAACATCTATTATCGACTTTGCGAAACGAAACGAAGCTGAGGTGCAAGGCTATGCAGCAACATGAAATTCATAATTACTTATACAATTTTTTTGAGGCGAATAACTGTGAAATTTTAGAACGTTCTCCTCACTTATTAGACGTACAATTAACAATTGAGATGGATAAATTATTAATGAACCGTCCTTTTTATTGGCACTATCTTGAGAAAACAGGAGGCGTACCGAATCCGATGCGCCTTACTCTTATTACAAATCCAGAAAATGAAGAAAACGATGGTGAGCTTATTCACTACGGTTCGCCACGTCTTCATCAAATTTTTCAAACGACAAAAGAATTAGGCTCTTACATACGCTTATATGAGGAAGTATGGCATAGCGGGTCGACACATACACCGCTCCATCCGTGGCTTGGTATAAATATAAAAGTTTCCTATCAATGTGATCGAAAAAAAGATATCCTCCACTCCATTGGAATTCATCTTATTTCTGGCACAATGATTGCAAACTTTCATGAAACATTAACTAAAATTAAACTTACACCGAAAATACCTGACTTTTGTTTTACGCTCTCTCCTATTATTAAACCGCAAAGTGGTTTACAACGCATAGAGGATGCTTTAAAAAACATTATTGCAGAAGATGACCATACGTGGGCAAAAGAAGCAAGAGTGCGCTGGAATCACGATTTAGATCTTTTAAATCGCTTTTATGAAGAAAGTGATGAACTTCCTGAAAGCTATGAAATTGAAAAACAAGCACTGCAAGAACAATACGAACCCCGTATTACAGTGCAAATTATTAACGGTGGACTCTTTTATGTTACGGCAAATCATTTTCTAACTTAAAAAGCCCCTTCTGTTTTAGAAGGAGCTTTTTTGAGTTATCCTCTATCGCCATTACGCTCTTGTTGTTTTTGCTTTGCCATGCGTTTTTGATGCGCACGATCCTTTGCACTCACATGATTAGCATCAGTTGGAAGATTTTCTTTTGAACGACCAATTCCATTGCTCATTATTTCCCCTCCTTTTTATATCTTTCAAAATACACCCTTATTTTCAGCTAGAGACACCATCCTTATACAAAAAAATAAGAGCAGCCGTTAGCTACTCTTACTTCTTACTCACTCACATATTTTTGAAACATATCATGGATGCCTTTATTTACTAGGTTCGAGATCTGCTCGTCAGATTTATTCGGATAACGATCACGCAATCTGATAGATGCCTTCACCATTAAATTTTCTAATACAGAACGGCCACCTTCTCCATAAATAATTTCAGCATACTTAACAAGCCTTCCATCCTCTACTGTTGCTGGATTATGATTGAAGAAAAATTTACTCATTGTCTCCACCTCTCTCTTTTGATAACGTTTACATTTATATAGATTATTTATGTTATTTATTTCACAATATTGTATGCATGTATATTTAATTAGTTTCATTATAAAGCAACATATCGATAGTAAATATGTGATTTTCCGTCCATTTTGTGAACAAACTAGAAATGAAAGCGTTTCCTTTATTATATACTAAAAAAACTTACTACGCTAGGGGTATTTTTTTCAATCTACTACTCCCTCAAAAAGTGATATATTTTTCCTTTTCCTATTAAACCTTATACAATTTTCAGAAATTATATTATAAAATATATGTATGACTTAAGGAGGATTTGTATGAATCAAAATAAAAAAGCTATATTAGATCTTGTCTTTTATCTCGTAATCCCATTCCTCATTTGGAAATTTGCAAAACCTTATATCGATCCTTATTACGCAATGTTACTTTCCTCTGTTCCGGGGATTATTTATACACTGTATACCTTTAAAAAAGAAAAACAGTTTAACGTAACAGGGTTCTTTATTTTAATTACACTCATTTCTAATACAACGGTAGATCTATTATCTGGATCAGCTGAACGAATGTTGTGGAACGATGCGTATTATCACATCGTACTCGGTATTATCGTTATATGCACAATTTTTATAAAAAAACCACTTATGTTATATTTCGCAGCAGATATTGCTGCACTGCAAGGCCATGACCGTGATAAAAGTCGTGAACTGTATCGTGATAGTCGTATCTATCCAGCATTGCAATATTTAACGCTCTTTTTCGGTCTACAATTCATATTAAAAAGCTTCTTAAAAATTTATTTCATCTCTGTTTTCGGTGTAGATGGCTACGGTGAAATGAGAGCAATTATGACCGCCGTTGGATGGGGTATTTCCATTTGTATCGGAATTGGATTTGTCTGGGTGAACAATAAAATACATGCCGTTACAGAAGAAAAAGAGTCTATGCAGTAAATGAAAATCCCCTAGTAGTATGATGCTACTAGGGGATTTTCATTTTGCTACACATATTACGAAATCTTTAACTTGATTTTTTTCTTTTATTTTTTACGTTTTGATAAAACAAAGCAGCACTTAGCGGCATAACACCAAACCACTTATTCATAAATGGCTCTTTTTCAGCACGGCGTTGTTCTTTCTTTTGTTTACGATCTTCTTTTGGAGCATCCATATACGACACAAACTGCTGTGTCACAAAGCGAACATAATCATTAGTAGACATATTATCATCACCTCTACTTGATTAGTATGTCCACTTTTTTATTCATTAATCTTTTCTTTTAATTCATCCATAATTTGCTTTACAGACTTATTCGTCGTATCAATATGGATATGGGCCTCTTCATAATAAGCTCGGCGCAATTCGAATTTCATTACAAATGCATCTATATCTTTCTTCTGAAATAGTGGACGTGTCGTATCTTCACGAAGCCTTTCTGCAATTACATGTGGATCACAATATAAATACACGACAGTTCCATTTTCCTTCATCCACTTTCGGTTTTCCTCTCGCTCAATGATTCCGCCGCCAGTTGTAATGATTACATTTTCAACAGGTAGTGAACGTAACATCTCACTTTCATATTCCCGAAAAGCCATTTCACCTTCTTCGGCAAAAATATCACGAATCTCCTTCTCTTGCTTCTCTTCAATTTTTTGATCTGTATCTATAACATCCATATGAAGTTCTTTACTTAATGCTTTTCCAATTGTTGTTTTCCCAGCTCCCATATAGCCGGTTATGTATATAGATTTCATTTTCGTTCCTCTCAATCGTCATGTATTACTTGTTATTATAACGAAAGATGCTACTTTATTTAATAAAAAAACGTTTTGTTCTTCTTATACACTGAAGAACAAAACGTAACATACTCGCTTTATCTATAAGTACCTCTTCTCACCCACTGCGTTGCAATCCATTTCTCACCTTTCGTTACAGGTGCCCCTCCGTGTAACGTAAGCTCATTTAGTGATTGATCTTGATAGAAATACTCAAAGTATACTGCCATTCCCTTTCTAGGGTGCACAGAAAGATTTAATTTCGGAAAGAAAGTTTCTCCGCCTTCTTCTACATCATTTAAGTACATGACAAGCGTACTAATACGATTATTAGCAGCTGATCTACTATGTTCGGCAAAATAATCATAGTGTGCTTTATATTGTTGATCCACTTCATAATTTAAAATGTGTAATCCTTCTCCATGCGAAACAGGAACATTCATGATAGATGAAATTCGTTTTTCAATCTTCGCAGTAAGTTCATTATCATCTAAAAATGCACCACTACTCGTTCGAATATCATTTACATCACGTGATGAACCAACTTTAGAACGTGCTAATTTATTTTTAGACAATTCAATTAATTTGTCACACTCTTCATCACTTAATACATTTCCTAACACGACAATAAGAGGTTCTTCGAATTTTGAAATAATTTGTATTTCCCTATCTTCTGTCATAATTGCATTTCCTTTATGATCAAAAATAGTTTGTTCCTTATTTTCACCTATTTGATTGTTGTTTGTCATTTCCCTATTCTCCCTAAAAATAATGATTGGATAGCATGAATATATCATATTCTTTCTACCTTTCTCTTTTTTGAGAAAATTTAAACTTTTAATTGTTTTATTTATCCATTTCCTTTTAAAAAACAGCCTATTTTCAAATGATAAATAATGGTTTTTTATCCATATATTTCACATACTATCCTTCTATCCAATCGAATATTTTCTCATCTTTTTTTCTATACCGAAAGCTTACTTTATAGAAAACTTCCTGTTTTATTTTGCACTGCAATGAAACGAGAATAACGTCGTTTTCAAATACGTAATTTCCACTCGCTTCGCCCTTTTCATATGAAAAGAAAAAATTATCTTCCTTTTCTTTTTGCCGTAAGTCTTTTTTTATATTTGTAATAGATTGATTTAGTATTTCCTCCAGTACAAACTTTTGCTCTATTTCAATATAAAATTTTTTATCTATAAGCAACATATTCGTTTCGTATATAAAGAACGAAGTTAATAATATAAGAAAAATGATTGTTCCTGGCATCGTAAATCCATCTTGTTTTATCATACATGTATTCCCATTTCGCTATACCTTATAGCTACACCTTCATATTTTTTCCCGCTCCTATCTTTCACATTGATAAAGAGCAAATGAGGTGTTACTTCATACGAAACCATTTCAACATTTTGTAATATAACTTCTCTTCCGCGCATGTTCACTTTTCTTATAAGGTGATTATTCAATTTTTCATACGTCACTTCATCTCCAGTGCGAAGACGGAAGCGCAACATACTCTCTCTATTTTCAGGAACTATTTTTTCCACAAATGATACTTCACGAAACTCTAACTGTACTTGTCCTACAAACACATCCCATTCCCAATTATTTAACCCTTTTGATTGCTTGTTTTCTATTCCAATAAAGCTTAAACGTGGTAAGAGTAAAAAGAAAAGTGATAACAGAAAAAAACATACAATCATTTCAATTAATGTAAATCCAACTTCTAATTCATTTTTTCTCCCGCATAAAAGCATTGTTCCATCATTTTTCCTTTCACATCTTTCCACATCGCACAAACTTCATTTCCTCCCCAATATGTGTAATATACATTTCCATTTATGACTTTTTCTTTCTGTTGTTTTGCCTCATTCTCATACATATATAAAGCTGCTTCTTTTTTTAATAATACAAATGCCTTATAACGAATTTGTATGTTTTTTCGTTCTTGCATAATCAATACTGTTTGCGGAAGTAGTAAAGATACCATCATCATTACTATACTTAATGCTACAAGCATTTCAGCCATCACTGACCCTTTTTGACATTTCACGATACGTAAATCTCCCTCTTCCAAGCTGGAATACAATCTCATATTTATAACTTCGATACGAAAGTAAAATCGTGCCACCTCTATTAATATTTCCACTCGGATTATATGTCATCGGATTTGGAAAAGTATTCAAATCCAATTGTATATCGCTATCATATTCTCTTTTAATGATAGAATGATCCGTACTCGATTCCCCTATATAATACATATGTCTATCTTTATGCCATCGTAATGTATAGTGTTTTTGACGGTTTATAGCTAATTGTTGCATATACAAAATATCATTTGAAAACTGTCTTAAAAATTGTTCGATTTTTTGTTTTTCGTATAATGAATGTACATGAAAATACGTGACCATACTTAATACAGAAATAGCAAATAAAACGAGTAGCATTTCTAAAAGTGTAAAACCTTTTTGCTTCACAGTTTCCCACTTGTTACCGTGCCATCATTGGAAATATGAATAGCTTCACCATTCGGACACTCATCCTTTGTAATATATTTCCCATCAATTAGCTCTTTTAGCGAGGGAATTTTATTATGTTGTAGTTGATATACTTGTATTTGCGCTTCTATAGATTTCACATAGGCTTTACATCCTTTTCCTTCGACGGATGAGCGCTGCGTAACTACATTTGGAATAATTAATAGTAATAATACAGTGATGACGACCATAACTAATAACATTTCTAAAAGGGTAAACCCTTCCTCATTCTGCATGTAAATGCCTCCTATATAGAATTCATCATTTGAAACATTGGCATAATCATCGCTAAATACATAAGAACAACTATTGCTCCAATACACGTAAATAAAATCGGTTGAATAATCACTAACATACGTTTAATTTTTTGCTCCATCTTTTCCATAATCAGATCACTATAATCACCTAATTCAATCGCCAAATTACCGTTTGCTTGACCATGTGTAATAATATAAGAAAGTTCTTCCTCATAATATCCGCTTTTAGCAATAATAGATTGCAACGGTTCTCCCGCAATTAATTGGTGTTTAACTCGGCCCGCTTCATACTGAAAGAACGGCTGATACTTTTGCTCCATCATTATTGTTAGAGCCTCAAGTACTGATAGTCCTCCGTGTAATAAGCTGCTCAATTGAGTAGCGAAATAATGCGAATGCTTTAAAATAAGAAATGTTTTTACGAGGGGGATACGAAGCATAATTTTTACTCGCTTCATATGCGGGAGTTTCCGAAAGTACAATATATATACACTACAACCCACCATAACAATAAAAATAGTGCTAAAAATAAGATAGGGTAGTAGCTTAATTGTACTTAATATTTGTTCTGTGAATAACGGTGCTGTAGAACCAAATGAACTATATACCATGTCAACTTGTGGTAATAAAATGCGGTTAAAAATCAAAATCATGATTATTAAAAAGAACGCCAAAAACATAGGATACTGCATTATTTTCATCATATCTTTCCTATACTTATCCTTTTTATAAAGAAGTGCACTCCCTTGTTGCAACGCAAAAGAAATATCACCATGTTGCTCGGCATAAAATAAATAGCTTAACATCTCCTGATGAAACTTTAATTGATGAAAAGAATCGTGTAGACTTTTTCCATTTTTTAATCCATCAATCATGCGCTGCAATTGTACTTTCTTTTCTAAAGGTAATTGAAACCGTAAAAATTCTAATGCCTGCAAAAGAGAGTATCCTTTTTCTAATAGTTCTCCTAATCGTTTCAGTAATATTACTTGATCACTTAAACTCCATATTTTCTTAAACATAAACATCCTCTTCTAAAAATCCTAAAGCGTATCCTTTTCGCAACGAAGACTCTAATGTCTCATGCTTGTACGTGACACATTCCCCGTTTGCTTCTTTAATCGCTTGTTTTAACTCATATCCATATAACAACTCATAAATACTCGCTTGCCTTACTTGCCTCATTGATTTACATACAGTTGAGCACTTTCTTTTACAAAACGGACACTTCAATTCAACAAGTCGCTGTGCAGCTATAGCCAATAAAGATTGTTCAATCTCTTGCCTTGTTATGCCAAAGTCCATAAACCGAAGTATTGCTCCTTTCGCATCATTCGTATGCAGTGTCGTCATTACTAAATGGCCAGTCAAACTTGCTCTTATAGCGATTTTTGCTGTTTCTTCATCACGAATTTCACCCACTAAAATAACATCTGGATCATGACGCAAAATAGCCTTTAGTCCCGCCTCATATGTGATACCTGCTTTTTCATTTATTTGAATTTGTAATACATCGTCATTTCTTTTTTCAACTGGATCTTCCAGTGTAACGATGCGGCGTGTTTTCTTTTTTCTAATTACCTCTAATAATGCATACATTGTTGTTGTCTTCCCCGATCCAGTCGGTCCAGTAAATACGAGTAACCCATGGGAATAATGTAAAAAAGAAAGTAGTTTCTTCGCTGTACTTGGAAATAACGAAAGATGAGATAACGGCTGAATAGATGCTTGTAAATGAAGACGAATAACGAGACTTTCTTGATATACAGTTGGAAGCGTGGAAAGACGTAAATACACTTCCTGTCCATCCATTTGTAAATACAGTGAACCATTTTGTGGCTTCCGCCTCTCCCCTATATCCATGGATGCTAAAAATTTAAAGTGTGAAACAAGTTTTTCTCCAAATTCCTTTTCAATGTATTGTTTCGTCATTAAATCTTTCCCTATGCGTAGTTGAATCACTACATCCTTCTTCCGGGGCACAATATGTAAATCCGAAGCTTGTACCCTACACGCCTCTTTCAAAATCGTATTCGCAAAGCTTTCAATTCCATTCATCATTTTTCCCTCCTCACTATGTATATAGCATGAAGAAATCCATCTGAAAAATCGGTATTTTTGCATTTTCACTAGATGGAAAAGGAAAAATATGTTTGTGAAATTATGAACAATTTCCGAATTATTGTCTAAAATTACCTATACCCATGTTTATCTGTATTATAATGTTATTATCTTGGATAAAGTGATAAAGGTGGAGATCCTCATGGAACAAGCTTTAAAAATTACAGGTGTTTTAGCTGACCCAACTCGTTATTACATTTATAAATATATTTCTCAAAAACATAGTTACGTAACTGTACAAGAAATTGCTGATGAGTTTGACATTCATCCAAACGTAGCGCGTTTACATTTATCTAAATTAGAAGATGTTCATATGCTGAAATCTGAAACGAAGAAAACTGGAAAAGGCGGACGACCAAGCAGATTATATGTATTATCTGAAGATGTTATCCAATTACAATTCCCATTCCGTGACTATCAATTGTTAGCAAGAATCGCGTTTAATTCTTTACTTAGCCTTGGTGCTGCTGGTGAAAAAGCGCTCTACGAAACAGGGAAACAATTCGGGGCCGAATTAATGCAACAACATATGCAGCGTTTAAATGTGAGTGAAGATGCCTTAACAGTTGAACAAAAAATTCAAATTGCAAAAGAAGCCTTTTCGACAGCTGGCTTATCACCTGCATTTGAATTAAGTGCAGATGGAACGAAAATTTTCTATGATGTACACAATTGTCCATTTAAAGAAGTTGCTGTCCATCACCCAACTGAAATTTGTAATATGCACGGGGATATGATGAAAGGGATTTTTGAAATCCTATTCCCTAACACGGAATTAACACGAAATGATAGTTTACTAGATGGATGTAAATCTTGTAATTATAAACTAACAATTTAATTTCTCATATAAAAAGAAGCCAATTATAATTGGCTTCTTTTTATATGAACGAATATTTACAATAGTAAGAAAAATAAACTATAATGAAGTGAGGTTTACTTTTTTTAGAAAAGGAGGGAGATGGCATGGAGCGCATGTTTCGCGTTCTCGGCTTTTGGACTGGAATTTTC
>WPCI01028491.1_pt1 | contig 20112 bp, 22 predicted proteins | sample 5399871 | NCBI WGS metagenome assembly WPCI01 (sample SAMN12869469, study PRJNA574797) | sludge metagenome | isolation source: wastewater treatment of pH7 | place: China:Beijing | collected 2019-05-20 | reverse complement strand
GCAGTTTCCGCAGGCGCTGATTTGCGGCTATCCCGAATACGATGCCAGCGTACCCAGGGGCCGCCTGTATGCCCGTTACATCACCCACGTCTGGACCTGGATTCACACCCTGTCGCTGGACATCCGCGACTCAATGTGCGGTTTTCGCGTTTATCCGCTGGCTCCGGTGGTGCAGTTGATTGATCAGGTCAGGCTGGGCGAGCGCATGGACTTTGATACTGAAATTCTGGTGCGCCTGTATTGGCGGCAAGTACCCATGCGCTGGTATCCGGTGCGGGTGATTTACCCCGCAGGCGGCCTGTCCAACTTCCGCCTTTGGCAAGACAACTGGTTGATCAGCAAGATGCATACACGGCTGTTTTTCGGCATGTTGCTACGTCTGCCGGTGTTGCTGTGGCGCAAGGTACGATCATGAGCAGGCAGCACTGGGCCAATAAAAGCGAACGCGGCAGCCTGTTCTGGATGCGACTGACCTTGCAGCTGACCCGTCTACTGGGGCGGCGGTTGATGGCGCCGGTACTGTATGGCGTGGTGCTGTATTTTTTTATGACCGGTCGCAGCGCCCGCGCCAGCATCCGCGAGTATTACGCCAATCTGGCGGCATTTTCCGGCCAGCCGGCACAACCCGTGACCAGCGGCCAGTTGTTCCGGCACTTCATGGCCTTTGCCGACAGCATTCTCGACAAGTTTGATGTGCTGCACGGCAAGCTGGGGCTGGCCGATCTGGATGTGGATGATCCCCATGGCGTGCGCGGCCAGTCACACAGCCGGAGCGGACGTGGCCAGATTCTGGTGGGTGCGCATCTGGGCAATCTTGAAGTGTGCCGGGCACTGGCCGAAGCCGGTAAAAAAGTGCGCATGAATGTGCTGGTACACACCGCCCATGCCGAAAAAATCAACCGCCTGCTTAACGAGAGCGGTGCCAGCAACCTCAACCTGATTCAGGTCTCGCAACTGGATGCGGCCACCATGCTCAAGCTCAGCGAAGGCATCGAGCGTGGCGAATGGCTGGCGATTGCCGGTGACCGCGTACCGCTGGATGACCGGCGGCGCAGCCGGGTCAGCTTTCTTGGCCAGCCGGCCTGGTTTGCCCAGGGGCCCTGGCTACTGGCCGGCTTGCTGGAATGTCCAGTCAACCTGTTTTTTTGCCTGAAGCTGGACGGACGCTACCGCATCTGTCTGGAACCCTTTGCCGAACGCATCCGCTGGCAGCGCAGCACCCGCGAGCAGGTGTTGCAGGACAGCATCCAGCGTTACGCCCACCGCCTTGAACAGCGTTGCCTGCAGGCTCCGCAACAATGGTTCAATTTTCATCCCTTCTGGAATACCGATGAACACCAAAACCCATGAAGCCGTCGTTTTCGGCCAACACCCCCTCACCATTGAACAGGTCAACGCCATTGCCCGGCGCGAAGCCGATATCCGTCTGCAGGACGACGAGGCCTTTTGTGCCCGTATCCGCAAGGGCTCACAGTTTCTCGACAGCCTGCTGGACCGTGAAGGGGTGATCTATGGCGTGACCACCGGTTATGGCGATTCCTGCGTGGTATCGGTGCCGCTGGAGCAGGTCGAGGCATTGCCCAGGGGGCTGTTTACCTTTCACGGCTGCGGCATGGGCCAGCATTTTTCTGCAGCGGAAACCCGCATGATTCTGGCTGCACGCCTGCAGTCGCTGTGCTTTGGCATGTCCGGTGTGCGCCTGGAACTGTTGCAGCGCCTGACGCAATTCTTGCAGGAAGACGTGTTGCCGCTGATTCCCGAGGAAGGCTCGGTGGGTGCCAGTGGCGACCTGACGCCGCTGTCCTATGTGGCGGCTACCCTGTCCGGCGAGCGCAAGGTGCTGTACCGCGGGCAGGTGCGTGATGCTGCCGAGATACACAAAAAGCTGGGCTGGAAGCCGTTGAAGCTGCGCCCGAAAGAAGCGCTGGCGCTGATGAACGGCACTGCCGCCATGACCGGTGTGGCCTGTGATGTCTACGCCCGCGCCGAATACCTGCTGCAGCTGGCCACGCGGATTACCGCGCTGAACATGGTGGCGCTGGAGGGCAACACCCGCCACTTTGACGAGACCCTGTTCCGTGCCAAGCCGCACACCGGACAGGTGCAGGTAGCTGCCTGGCTGCGTGATGATCTGGACGGCATAGAATCACCAGAGTTTTGCCTCAACGGCCTGCACCGTTTGCAGGATCGCTATTCGCTGCGCTGTGCGCCCCATGTGTTGGGTGTACTGGCCGACAGCCTGCCGTGGCTGCGTACCTTTATCGAAACCGAACTCAACAGCGCCAATGACAACCCGATCATTGATGCCGAGCAGGAGCGCGTGCTGCATGGCGGCCATTTCTATGGTGGCCATATCGCCTTTGCCATGGACAGCCTGAAAAACCTGATTGCCAACGTCGCCGATTTGCTGGATCGCCAGCTGGCACTGCTGGTGGATACCCGCTACAACCATGGCCTGCCCAGCAACCTGTCCGGTGCGCCGTCTGACGTGGCGATGATCAACCACGGCTTCAAGGCGGTGCAAATTGCGGTGAGCGCCTGGACTGCCGAAGCGTTGAAAAACACCATGCCGGCCAGCGTGTTTTCCCGCTCCACCGAGTGTCACAACCAGGACAAGGTGAGCATGGGTACCATTGCCGCCCGCGATGCGCGGCGCAATCTGGAGCTCACCGAACAGGTGGCGGCTGCGGTATTGCTGGCCGCCAGGCAGGGTGTGTGGCTGCGCCAGCAACAGGGTCAGGTCGAAATGGGCGAGGCGCTGGAGGGCATGCTGCTGGCGCTGGCCAGTGATTACCCGCCACTGACCCATGACCGTGCGCTGGAAGCCGAGCTGCGCCAGTGTGTTGGCCAGATTCGTGAGCGGATCTGGAGGCTGTATGCGTAAAAAAGGCGTTTTGCAGGCCAGTGTCGAGCTGGAAGTGCCGTTTTTCGATGTCGATATGATGAACATCGTCTGGCACGGCCACTATGTGAAGTACTTCGAGGTGGTGCGTTGCGCCCTGCTCGACAAGATTGGCCACAACTACAACCAGATGCGTGAGTGCGGTTACGGCTGGCCGGTGGTGGACTTGCAGTTGCGCTATGTGTTGCCGGCCGAATTTGGCCAGAAAATTACCGTTACCGCCGATCTGGTGGAATGGCAGGAGCGGCTGAAAATCAATTATCTGATTACCGACAGCGCCACTGGCGCACGCCTGACCCGTGGCTCCACCGTGCAGGTGGCGGTACGCATGGCTGACCGTGAAATGCAATTTGTGGCTCCGGTGGAGTTTCGCGAGGCGGTTGAGGCGGCGGTAGCGCGAGAGTCTTTGAAAAAGTAGGTACGAATTTATTCGTACAGAATTGTGAAGGTAACTTCGGGTTTTGTTGTGCGAATAAATTCGCACCTACAGGCGACGGTTTTTTTGAGGTGTAAGGCAGTTATGTGGATTAGATACGCGCTGGCTGCTTTTTGGCTGGTGTCGACAGGCGTGTTTGCCTTTGACGAGGAACAGTTGGCGCAGCAGCTGGCCCAGGTGCAGGTATTGCGCGGTGATTTTGTGCAGGAAAAACACTTGCGTGGTTTGCCGCAACCGTTGCGCAGTCATGGTCGCTTTGTGCTGTCGAGGGACGGTTTGCTGTGGGATCTGGACAAGCCGCTGCCGCGCCGTTATCGCATTAGTCCGCAAGGAGTTGCGCTGTGGCAGGATGGCCGCTGGCAGGTGCAGGGCAACCAGGATGCCGCCGCCCGCCAGAGCCGCTTGTTTTTGTCGGTGCTGCAAGGTGATCAACAGGGTTTGCGTGAGGAGTTTGACTTGCAGGTGCAGGGCAGCGAGGACGACTGGCTGCTGAGTTTGTTGCCGAAAAGCTTGTTGTTGAAGCAGATTTTCCAGCGTATCGAGGTACGCGGAGGCCAGTATGTGCGCAGCATAGAGCTGCTGGAAAGCCAGGGTGATCGCACCCTGATGCAGATGCAGGACATTCGCCCGGATACGGAACTGTCAAGTGATGAACAAGCCGCTTTTGCTGACTGAGCGGCGGCTGTTTGCCGTTTTTGCGTTGCTGCTGATCGCGCTGCTGGCGCTGAGCCTGTGGCAATGGCGCAATGGCGCGCCACTAAGTGCCAGCTTGCTGGATATTCTGCCGCACGAGCCGGAAAGCGCCCTGATTGAGCATGCCCAGCAATTGAGCCAGCAGGCACTGGATCGTGAGCTGGTCTTGCTGATCAGTCATCCGCAAGCGGGCAGTCGTCTGGATGGCTGGGCGGATCAACTGCGCCAAAGTGGCCATTTTTCTCAGGTACAGGACCGTATTGATACTGATTTGACGGCGCTGGCCAGTGATTTGCTGGCCGCCCGCAGCAGTCTGGCTCCACAGGAGCTGCGCCAACAGCTTGCCAGTCATCCACAGGATTACTTTTCCCGCCGCGCCGCCCAGATTGTCGATCCGCTAGGTGGCTTTTCGCTGGTCAGCGCACAGCAGGACTGGCTGGGGCTGATCCCTGCCATTCAGCAGCAATTGCAGGGCAATAGCCTGATTAATATCGATTTAGATGGCCGTCTGTTGATCGAAGCCGAGGGGCAGACTTGGTATTTGCTGCGCTTGAACAGCCTTGAAGGTGGCTTTTCTGGCAAGGGTGCGCTGGCAGCAGCGGCCAGTCTCGATCAATTAACCCAACACATCCATGCCGAAGGTGGACAGGTTCTGGCCAGCGGCAGCTTGCTATTTGCAGCGCGGGCGCAACAACAGGCCGAAACAGAAATAAGCTGGCTCGGTGGTTTGTCATTGCTGGGGTCGCTGCTGCTGATTGTGGGCTTGTTCCGCAGGCTGGGCAGTTTACTGGCGGTGTTACCAGCGTTGTTTGGGCTGTGGCTGGGCGTAACGGCCTGCATTGCCGTGTTTGGCCAGATTCATGTGTTGACGCTGGTGCTGGGGGTCAGCCTGATTGGCGTGACCATCGACTTCCCCATGCATTACCTGTCCAAGGGCTGGGTGATGCAACCCTGGAATGCCATGGCCGTGCTGCGGGCTACCTTGCCCGGTCTAACCCTGGGAATGTTGGCCAACCTGATTGGCTATAGTGCATTGGCCTTTACCCCCTTTGTTGCCCTGACCCAGGTGGCAGTGTTTTCAGTGGCCGGTTTGCTCGGCGCTTATCTGTGTACCCTGACTGCCCTGCCCTGGCTGTTGCGCCGCAGTCGCAGCTTGCAGCCATGGCCGCTGCCGCTGGGCTGGATGCAGTGCTTGCTGGACTGGCACGCGCGTTTCGTGGCACGCATCAACAGTCGTATCTTGTTACTAATAGTCATGCTCTTTGCATTGGGCGGCTTGCTGCGCATCGAACAGCATGATGATTTGCGCCAGTGGATTGTGCCGGATGCGCAGTTGCTGGAGCAGGCACGCCGGATTGGCGAGCTGACCGGCCAGCAACCGACCAGCCAGTTTTTTCTGGTGCAGGGTGCGGATGAAGCGCAGCTGCTTGAACGGCTGTTCAGTCTGGAGCGAGAACTGGATACGCAGATTATGGCTGGTGCGTTGGCTGGTTATCAATCGCCGGGACAGTTGCTGGCTGGCCGCGCGGGCGAACCTTCACTCAATACGGCACTGGCGGCTTTAAAGCCTGAAGATTTTGCCCCGTTGCTGGAGCTGGGCGTGCCTGAAGCATTGATTGGTGACGAATTGGAGCAACTACAACAACAGCCGCAACAGAGCCTGGACGAGCTGCTGCACAGTCGGCTGGGTGAGCCATGGCGGATGCTATGGCTGGGTGAGTATCAAGGCGCACTGGTGAGCATGGTGCGTTTGCAGGGGCTGACGGATACTTCGGCCATGGTCAGCCTGGCAGATAACGTTAATGGTGTGCTTTGGGTCGATCGTCCGGCACGGCTGAACCAGTTGTTTGCCAGTACCCAGCGTCATGCGCTGTGGGCCAAGGTGCTGGCCAGTGGCGCGATTTTTATATTGCTGGCGGTGTTTCTTGGCTGGCGCGGTGCTTTGCGCACCCTGACGGTATCGCTGGCTTCCGCCGTACTGGCGGCGGCAACTCTGGGCTGGCTGGGGCTGCCGCTGACCCTGTTCAGTATTTTCGGTTTGTTGCTGGTAACGGCGATTGGCGTGGATTACGCCATCATCATGTATGAGGGCGTGGGTGGCGCGGCCACCAGTCTGCTCGGTGCTTTTCTGGCGGCAGTGACCACCTGGCTGTCGTTTGGCTTGCTGGCGCTGTCGGCAACACCGGCGGTCAGCAGCTTCGGGCTGGCGGTCAGTCTGGGGCTGGTGTTCTGTTTTCTGCTGGCCCCTTGGGCCAGGCGTACTCCGGCATGATTGCTGGCGGCTGGTTGTTGCTGTTGAGCGGTTTTGCGCTGGTCACTTTGCTGTGCCGGCGGCTGGGGGCGATGCCCATTCTGTGCCAGCTGCTGCTGGCGCTGGCCTTGCCGCTGCTGTCGCTCACGGCGCTGCAACCGGCTGCCCTGTTGCAGCCCGGCTGGGTGCACTGGCTGTATAGCCTGAGTTTTGCGCTGGTGATGGGAGCCATTCTGGCCGATATTGCCGACAGCCGCCTGAACCTGAACAGCCTGAAAATCGCCCTGCCCAGCTTTGCTGTGCCCTTTGTCTGCGGGCTGTTGTGTGCCGGCTGGCTGCTGACCGGCAGCAGTGCCACCAGCCGCATGGCGATTGGTTTCCTGTTTGCGCTGACCGCCATTCCGGTACTGTTTTTGTATTTGCAGTCGATCCGCTATCCGCTGCAGGATATGGCCGATTTGCTGCAGGCTGCCATCCTGATCGACATCCTGTGCTGGGGGCTGTTTGCACTGGCGCAGCCGGGGCCGGTCTGGCAGATGCTGCTGTTGCCGCTGGCGCTGGGCTGCTTGCCGCTATTGCTGTACCGGCTTAAGCTGCGCCACGAAGCGGTGCCGGGCGTGCTGTTTTTTGTGATTCTGGCCGTGCTGCAGGTGTTGGGTTTCAATGCCCTGCTGTTTGGTGTCAGCTATGTGCTGGTGATGGCGCAGCTGGGGCTGCGCATCCGCATGCCGCTGCCGGCTGCGGGCTGGAGCCGGGTGCAATGGTATCTGTGCGTGCCGGTATTGCTGGCCTGTGGTGCCCTGCAGATTGATATCGGCGCGCTGGACTGGCAGCAGGCCGGCCTGTGGTTGCCGGTGTTTTTGCTGGCACCGGTACTGGCCAAGCTGGTTGGCAACTGGCTGGGGCTAAGCTGGGCCTGGCCGCACAAAAGCCGGTCCGTGCGCTGGCAGGCCAGTGTGTTGCTGAACATTCGCGGCCTGACGGAAGTGGTGTTTTTGAATGTGCTGCTGGCGCAGGGTTTGATCGGCAGCCTGCTGTATTTTGTGTTTTTGTTGATGAGCGTGACGGCAACCCTGTTGCCGGCCGTGCTGGGAATCCGGTTAATCAAGACGAGGTAAGCCTTATGGCAAACGAACAGCTGGCAGTTGAACAGCAGCAGGTGGTGGTTATTGGTGCGGGGCCGTCCGGCAGCATTGCCTCGGCCATTTTGCGGCGCAAGGGGCATCAGGTGCTGGTGCTGGAGCGTCAGCAGTTTCCGCGCTTCGTGATTGGCGAAAGCCTGTTGTCGCACTGCATCGACTTTATCGAGGAAGCCGGCATGCTGGAGGCGGTGCGCAATGCCGGCCTGCAGGTCAAGCATGGTGCGGCCTTTGGCTGGGGCGATCGTTACACCGAGTTTGATTTTCGTGACACCTTTACTCCGGGAGCCGGCAGTACCTATCAGGTGCGTCGTGCCAGCTTTGACAAGCTGCTGGCCGACCAGGCCGAAGCGCAGGGCGTGGAGATCCGCTATCAGGAAGAAATCATTGCTGTGGATAACAGCGGCGAGCAGCCGCTGCTGACCGTGCGCCGTCTGACCGATGACTACTGCTACCAGATTCGCGCCACCTTTATGCTGGATGCCAGTGGTTATGGCCGGGTGCTGCCGCGCATGCTGGATTTGGAACTGCCCTCCTCGCTGCCGGTGCGCAAGGCAGTGTTTTCCCATGTGCGTGACAATATCGACGATCCGCTGTTCAACCGCGAGAAAATCCTGATTACCACCCACCCCGAGATGCGCGATGTCTGGTACTGGAGCATTCCGTTCAGCGATGGTTACTGCTCGCTGGGCGTGGTCGGGCTGGAAGAGCGTTTTGCCGGCCGTCCCGAGGATCTGGAAGCCTGCCTGAAAGAGTTTGTCAGCGAAGCGCCCAACCTCAAGCGCATTTTCAAGAACGCGGTCTGGGACCAGCCGTTCCGCACCCTGGGCGGTTACTCGGCCAACGTCAAAAGCCTGCACGGCAAGGGCTTTGCCCTGCTGGGCAATGCGGCCGAGTTTCTCGATCCGGTGTTTTCGTCCGGCGTAACCATCGCCATGCGCTCGTCGAGCCTGGCCGCCAACCTGCTGGATCGCCAGCTGCGTGGCGAATCGGTCGACTGGGAACAGGAATTTGCCGTGCCGCTGAAAAAAGGCGTGGAAACCTTCCGTACCTACGTCGAGGGCTGGTACGACACCAGCTTCCAGGACGTAATTTATTACGAAAACCCGCAGCCTGAGGTCAAGCGTATGGTGTGCTCGATTCTGGCCGGCTATGCCTGGGATGAAAACAACCCCTATGTGGCGGACTCGCGCCGCCGTCTTGCCGTGCTGGCCGAGCTGTGCCGCAGCAATGGCTAGGCACTGCGCCCTGTGGCTGCTGCTGGTACTGTTGACAGCCTGCGCCCGCCAGCCGGTGTTGCCGGCGGATGTACTGCAGCAGTACTGGCACTGGCCGTTGCCGCAACAGTTGTGGTTGCAGGTACAACAGCCACAGCAGCCGGCGCTGGACTACCTGCTGGTATTGCAGGACGAACAGGGCGTGTTGCGTGCTTCGCTGTTTGACCCGGCCGGCATGCCGGTGGCGCGCAAGCAGCTGCGTAACGGAGGCTGGCGCAATGAAGGGCTGTTGCCACCGCATGCCGCCGCTGAAGCCTGGCTGACGGCCATTGTGCGCAGCCTGACCGACGACAGGCCGCTGGCTGGCGAGAATATCGAACTGGAACTGCCCGATAGCAGCAGGCTGCAGGTGCGGCAACTGGAGTCACCATGAAAGTATCAACCTATCTATCCGCTCCCGGTGTGGTTTGCACGCTGGGGGATACCTTGCAGGAAATCGCCAGCCGGCTGCTGGCTGGTGACAGCAGCGGCATGCAGCCGGTTACCGGCCGGGTGGCGGATAGCATCCTGACCTGTGGCGTGGTCAGCACCAGCTTGCCGGCTGTGCCGGAGCACCTGCAACATCATGATACCCGCAACAACCGTTTGCTGATGGCGGCGATTGCCCCCTTGCAGCCCGGCCTGCAGCAACTGGCCGGGCGTTTTGGTACACAGCGGATTGGCGTGGTGGTCGGTACCAGCACCAGCGGCATCCTTGAGGCGGGCGAACATCTTGGCCGCTGGGCGCGTAGCGGCGAGCTGCCGGCAGCCTACAGTTATCGGCAACAGGAGCTGGCCGATCCGGCCCTGTTCCTGAGCCGCTGGCTCGGTTTGCAGGGGCCGGCCTACAGCATCTCGACCGCCTGCACCTCGGGGGCCCGGGCGCTGCTCAGTGCCCGCCGCCTGTTGCAGGCCGGGGTCTGTGATGCCGTGCTCTGTGGCGGAGCCGACAGCCTGTGCGATCTGACCCTTAACGGCTTCAGCAGCCTAGAGGCGGTCAGCACTACATTGTGTAACCCGTTCTCGGTCAATCGCAGTGGCATCAACATTGGCGAAGGGGCAGCCATGTTCCTGCTCACCCGTGAACCGCTGGCTGGCCATGAGCCGGTATTGCTGGCCGGTTGTGGAGCGAGTTCCGATGCCCACCATATTTCCGCGCCGGCCCCCGATGGTGCCGGTGCCATCCAGGCCATGCAGCAGGCGCTGAAGGATGCCGGGCTGCAGCCGCAACAGCTGGACTATGTCAATTTGCACGGCACCGCCACCGAGCATAATGATGCCATGGAGTCGCAGGCGGTCAGCCGCCTGCTTGGTTCAGCCGTACCCTGTTCGTCAAGCAAGCCGCTGACGGGCCATACCCTGGGCGCGGCCGGTGCGCTGGAGGCGGCTTTTTGCTGGTTGATGCTGCAATCGGGCTATAATCCGCAATCCTTGCTGATACCGCATCTGTGGGATGGTCAGCCCGATGCGCAGTTGCCGGCCATCCGGCTGGCCGGCTTGCAGGAGCGGGCCGAGCGCCTGCGCTGGGTGATGAGCAACTCGTTTGCCTTTGGCGGCAACAACACCAGCCTGATTTTGGGAACAAGCGGATGACGTGGCCACTTGCCGATTTACTCCCCCATGCCGGGGACATGATTTTGCTGGATGCCATTGATGACTGGGATGAGGAGTCCATCGTGGCGCAGGCCCGGGTGGCCGGCGATCGCCTGTTTGCGCTGCCGGATGGCAGCTGGCCGGTCTGGCTGGGTATCGAGCTGATGGCGCAGGCGGTGGCGGCCTATGCCGGTTTGCGTGCCAAAAACAGCGGCGGACAGGTGCAGCTGGGCTTTTTGCTGGGCACGCGCAAGTTCGACTGCAACGTTACGCATTTCCCGGTCGATAGCCTGTTGTGCATCTGGGCACGCCGTTCGCTGGAAGACGACAACGGCATGGGTGTTTTCGAGTGCGGCATTGATGCCGACAACATTGAGGTGCGGGCCCGGCTGAATGTCTTCCGTCCGGTTGATCCCGATTCATTTACCAAGGAAGTAGCACCATGAACGAACGTATTCTGGTTACCGGCTCCAGCCGTGGTATCGGCCGGGCGATTGCCCTGCGCCTGGCCCGTGCCGGTTTCGACCTGACCCTGCACTGCCGCAACGGGCTGGCCGAGGCGCAGCAGGTGGCCGGAGAAATTGGAGAACTGGGCCGACAGGCCGATATCCTGCAATTCGACGTAGCCGACCGGGCGGCGGCGCGCGAGCAGCTGGAAGCGGCCATCGAGCGCAATGGTGCCTGGTATGGCGTGGTGTGCAATGCCGGCCTGACCCGTGACGGTGCCTTTCCTGCCCTGAGCGAAGATGACTGGGACAGCGTGCTGCGCACCAACCTGGACGGCTTCTACAATGTGCTGCACCCGCTGATGATGCCGATGATCCGCCGGCGCAAACCGGGTCGCATCGTCTGCATGACGTCCGTTTCCGGCCTGATCGGCAACCGTGGCCAGGTCAACTACAGTGCCTCCAAGGCCGGTCTGATCGGTGCGGCCAAGGCGCTGGCCATCGAGCTGGGCAAGCGCAGGATCACCGTCAACTGTGTGGCACCGGGGCTGATTGACACCGCGATGCTGGACGAGCATGTACCGGTGGAGGAAATGCTCAGGATGATCCCGGCCCAGCGCATGGGTACGGCCGATGAAGTGGCTGGTGTAGTCAATTTTCTAATGTCTGACGAGGCGGCCTACATCACCCGCCAGGTCATAGCGGTGAATGGCGGGCTGTGCTGATGACAGGATTCAAACGTGTGGTGGTGACCGGCATGGGCGGCGTGACTTCGCTCGGCGACGACTGGGCCACCATCAGTGACAACTTTCGCAACTACCGCAGCGGCATCCGCTACATGCCGGGCTGGGACCAGTATCCGGACATGAATACCCGGCTTGGTGGCCCGGTTGTCGACTTCAGGGTACCGGCCCACTGGTCGCGCAAGCAGCTGCGCAGCATGAGCCCGGTATCGCAGTTTGCCGTGTATGCCGCCGAGCAGGCACTGGCCGATGCCGGCCTGTTGGGTGACCCGATCATTGCCGATGGCCGCATGGGCGTTGCCTGCGGCTCCTCCACCGGCAGCCCGCAGGAGGTCAAGGTATTTGGCAACATGCTGCTCAACCAGGTGGCTCATGGTCTGAATGCCAACTCCTATGTACGCATGATGCCGCACACCACGGCAGCCAACATCAGCATCTTTTTCGGCCTCAAGGGCCGCGTGATCCCCACCTCCAGTGCCTGCACCAGCGGCAGCCAGGGCATCGGCTATGCCTACGAGTCGATCAAGTTCGGCCGCATCCCGATGATGCTGGCCGGCGGCGGCGAGGAACTGTGCGCCACCGAAGCCATGGTGTTTGATGCGCTGTACGCCACCAGTCAGAAAAACGACACGCCGCAGTTGACGCCCCGCCCCTATGACAGTGGCCGCGACGGTCTGGTGATTGGCGAGGGGGCCGGCATCTTTGTGCTGGAAGAACTGGAACATGCGCTGGCCCGTGGTGCGCACATCCATGCCGAGATTGTCGGTTTCGGCAGCAGTGCCGACGGCAGTCACATCACCAAGCCGGAAAAGGACACCATGCGTCTGGCCATGGAGCTGGCGCTGCAGGATGCCGGGCTGACCCCGGATGCCATCGGTTATGTCAACGGTCATGGTACCGCCACCGACTCCGGCGACATTGCCGAAACCCTGGCCACCAGCGAGCTGTTCGGCCCGCAGATGCCGATCAGCTCGCAAAAGAGCTTTCTCGGTCATACCCTGGGTGCCTGCGGTGTGCTCGAGTCATGGTTCAGCATCGAGATGATGAACAGTGACACCTACTATCACACATTGAACCTGGACGAAGTGGACAGCCGCTGCGGCGAGCTGGACTACCTGCGCGAGCCGCGCCGCATGCAGCACGAGCATATCATGAACAACAATTTCGCCTTTGGCGGCATCAACACGTCACTGATTTTCAAGCGTTGGAGCAATTGAACATGAAACAGATCACACTGGCCCTGATTTTTGGCGCGGTACTGCTGACCGGCTGCAGCACCGCAGCACCGATCCTGACCACCACCCAGACGCTGGATACGCGCAAACAGGTCAATACCCGGGATATGCAGAGCGCCATCCATCAGTCACTGGTGCGTTACGGCTGGAAAATGGATTCAGATGATGGCCGGACCATCATGGCCCATTACAACAAGCAGGACCGGCACATTGCCCGCATCCGCATCGATTACAGCGCCCAGCAGTTCAGCATCCGCCACGAATCGAGCGAGGGGCTGGGCTACAATTCGCGCCGGCACACGATTCACCGCAACTACAACCGCTGGGTCCAGAACCTGGATAACGACATCCAGTCGCGTCTGAGCTTCATGTAGGCAGCCTGCCCGCTAGCGCTGACGGGCAGCCGGCGGGTGCATCAGCTGGATGTGGATCCGGCTGCCGTCCGGCTCCAGGGTGAACAGGCATTCGCTGGCCGGTGGCCGGCCCCGTGCAGGCTTCGGGTTGCCCGACAGCCCGACCGGCTCCAGCGGCATGCCGCGCTTGCTCATGTCGAGCCACTGGTTGGCATTGCTGTCCTGGAACAATTGCAAGGCGTAGCGGCCCGGCTCCAGATCCTCGAACAGCAGCAGGTCCGAATCGGTACTGCCCAGCGCAACCGGCTTGCTCTTCCAGTCCGCTGCCGGGCCGGCATGCAGTGCGGCATAGATGGTTCCCGGCCCCTGGCGGTTGTCGATGTGGACTTCCAGGGTGGCGGCATTGGCCGAAAAAATGGAAAACAGGCAGCCAATCTGGCCTATAATTCGGGCAATTTTGACTGGGCGGTTCCGGTTTGAACTCATGGGCAGGATAGGTCTGTAATGCGGCGTGTGTTGGTGGTTCATTATTCCCAGAGCGGACAACTGCGGCGGCTTGCCGACTCGGTTGCCGGACCCTTGCGGGATAGCGACAGCATACAGGTGGACCAGCTGCAAATACAGATGCAGCATCCGTTTCCGTTTCCCTGGCCGTTCTGGCGTTTCTTCCACATCTTTCCGGAAACCGTACGCATGCAACCGCAGCCGCTACAGCCATTGCAGGTGAATGCGGATGTGCGCTATGACCTGGTGATTCTGGCCTATCAGGTGTGGTTCCTGTCGCCATCGTTGCCGATGACCAGTTTCCTGGCCACACCCGAAGCGGAAAAACTGCTGCGTGACACTCCGGTGATGACACTGGTCGGCTGTCGCAACATGTGGCTGATGGCACAGGAAAAGATGAAGCTGCGCCTGCAGCAGCTGAATGCCCGGCTGATTGACCATGTGGCCCTGACCGACCAGTGCGGCATGGCATTGAGCTTTCTGGCCACGCCGTTGTGGATGTTCACCGGCCAGCAGCAACCCTGCCGCTGGCTGCCCAGGGCCGGCATTGCCGAAGACGATATCCGTGCGGCCAGCCGCTTTGGCGAGGCACTGAAAAAACGGCTGGAGCATGATTCGACACCCTTGCAGGAGCCGGTATTGCGCGGTTTGCAGGCGGTACGGGTGGACGAAAAACTGATTGCCAGCGAGCGCATCGGCAACCGCAGCTTTCAGGTCTGGAGCCGGCTGCTGGCCCGGTTGGGACCGCAGGACAGCCGCCGGCGCAGCCTCGGCCTGGCGGTGTATATCCTGTTTCTGCTGTGCATGATCATCACCGTGGTACCGGTGGTGGCGGTACTGAAAAAACTGCTACAACCCCTGACCTGCAAGCACATCGCCCGACAAAAAGCCGCTTTTGCCGGCCCGTCCGGCGAATAAAACACACTACAATGGATTTGCCGTGATACAGCCCGTTTACATCAACAGAATCAGTGCCTGCCTGCCCCACGAACCGGTCAGCAACGACCAGATGGAGCAGCGACTGGGCCAGGTCGGTGCACGACCGTCGCGGGCACGCAAGCTGGTGCTGCGCAGCAATGGCATTCGCAGCCGCCACTACGCCATTGACCCGGCCACCCTCGAACCGACCTACAGCAACGCCCAGCTCAGTGCCCGGGCCATCCGTGGCCTGTGCGATGCGGCGGCGCCGCTGTCCGGCATTGACTGCCTGGTGGCCAGCAGCTCACAGCCGGACCAGGTGATGCCCAATCACGCGGTCATGGTGCATGGCGAACTGGGCAATCCGCCCTGCGAAGTGGTTTCGACATCCGGGATCTGCCTGTGCGGCATGACCGCCCTGAAATATGCCTGGATGAGTGTCGCAACAGGACAGAGCAATGATGCGGTCGCCTGCGGCTCGGAAGTCGCCTCCAATCTGATGCGGGCCGGGAACTTCACCAGTGAATGCGAGCAGCGGGCCGAAGCGCTGGGCAAGCAGCCGGAGCTGGCCTTTGAAAAAGACTTTCTGCGCTGGATGCTGTCCGACGGTGCCGGCGCAGTACGCCTGTCGGCCAGTCCCAACAGCGACGGCATCAGCTTGCGCATCGACTGGCTGGATATTCTATCGTTTGCCGACCGCTTGCCGGCCTGCATGTATGCCGGTGCCGATTATGAAGGCGACACCCTGACCGGCTGGAGTCGCTTCACACCAGCCGAGCGCGATGCTCGTTCGGTGCTGGCGGTCAAGCAGGACGTCAAGCTGCTCAACGAGAACATTGTCAAATACACCGTGGTCGAGGCGCTCAATCGCATTATGGCCAAGCGCCCGCTTCAGGCCGACAGCATCGACCACTTTCTGCCGCATTATTCGTCCGAGTTCTTCCGCGACCGTCTGGCCGACGGCCTGCGCGAAGTGGGGCTGGATATCCCGCAGGAGCGCTGGTTCACCAACCTGACCACCAAGGGCAACACCGGCTCGGCCTCGATCTTCATCATTCTGGACGAGCTGTTCCATTCGGGCCGGCTCAGGGCCGGTGAAACCCTGCTGTGCTATGTGCCGGAAAGTGGCCGTTTCTCCAGCGCCTTCATGCACCTGACCGTGGTAGCGCCATGAAACTCGACGAAGTACCCCAGGACGCCGACGGTTCCAAATACGGCGGCCACCAGAAACTGCTGTATGCGGTGGACGACCAGGGCGAATACCACGAAGCGCAAAGCGCCGGCTGGGAAGCGGAAAATTACGCTACCGATCTGGCCCTGCAGGAGCTGGAACGGCAGGCGCAACAGGCCCGTGCCGACTGGCAGGCCGGAGCCACGTCCGTGTTGCCGTATCTGATGTACCGCTACCGCATGGACGAGCTGGCACTGGCACAGTGCACCGGCCTGTGGCGCTGGCGTATCCGCCGCCACTTCCGGCCTGGCGTATTTGCCGGGCTGCCACAGAAAACCCTGCTCCGTTATGCGCAGGCGTTTTCGCTGCCGCTGGAACAGCTTGTCGCCTGCCAACAGGGATACCGGAATGACCTTTAAGCACCAGCAAAGCGCCCACTGCGAAACCGGCGTGATGTCCAGCCTGCTCACCCATGCCGGCTTGCCCATGAGCGAGCCGATGGCCTTTGGCCTGGCCTCGGGACTGGCCTTTGCCTACCTGCCGCTGGTCAAACTCGGCGGCATGCCGTTGATCGCCTACCGCATGCCGCCCAAACACATCATCAAGACCCTGAGCAAACGCCTGGGTTGCCGTCTGCATGTGCAGACCTTCGGCAACGAAGCGCAGGGCCGTGCCGTGCTTGACCGCGCGCTGGATGAAGGCCGGCTGGTCGGCATGCAAAGCTCGGTGTTCTGGCTGCCCTACTTTCCGCCGGAAATGCGTTTTCACTTCAATGCCCACAACCTGTTGGCCTATGGCCGCGAGGGCGACGAGTACCTGCTCAGCGATCCGGTGTTTGAACAGCCGGTACGCTGCGCGGCTGACGACTTGCAGCGCGCGCGCTTTGCCAAAGGGGCGCTGGCACCTAAAGGGCTGCTGTACTGGCTGGACGATGTGCCACAGGAACAGGACTGGCCGGCGCTGGTACGCAAAAGCATTCTGGGTACCACCCGTATTCTCGATGGTTTGCCGTTGCCTTGGATCGGCGTGCGCGGTATTCGTCATCTGGCCGGCAAGATTGTTCGGCTCGATCCGCAGGCGCATAAGTACAACCGCCTGTATCTGACCCATATTGTGCGTATGCAGGAAGAAATCGGTACTGGCGGTGCTGGTTTTCGTTTTATGTATGCCAGTTTTTTGCAGGAGGCTGGCCGTTTGCTGGGCGATGAGCGGTTGTGTGAGTTGTCTGCTCAGCTTACTGCTACTGGGGATCAGTGGCGTGCGTTTGCGTTGCTGTGTGTTCAGCATGGTCGTAGTAAGCAGAATCCGCCGCCTTTGTCGCAGCTTAGTGACTGTTTGTTGCAGATTGCGGGGTTGGAGCAGCAGTTGGTTTTGGGGTTGAAGGGGTGGTTGCGGGGGTGAGGTATGCCGTCATTCTGCGCGCCCTTCTACTGTCATTCTGCGCGAAGCGAAGTGGAGTCGCAGAATCTATGGGGGTTTGCCTGCGGTGTCTGCGGTCGGGTGAGGTGCGGCGCTGCGCTGCGCTGTCACTTTGAGCAGGCTCAAAGCTGACAGCTGATGCTTGGCGCCGCACCTCACCCGACCTGATTAGGCACCTTGGCGTTTTGGGAGGGGGTGGCTGATACGGTTAGTTGGGTTGCGGGCGCTGTGGTTAGTCGTCGATCTGCTCGTTCACCACCTGCAGGGTGGCCGGATCCACTTTTAGGTCAAATTTCTGGCTGGCTCCCAGCTGTTTGCGGGCGTCATCGACCTCCCAGACGCCCTGTTCCATTTCAATTTCGCCCCAGCTGACAAAACCAGCGGTGGTCAGTGCGGTTTCCAGTGCGGCGCGCTGCGCGGCATCCGGGTGCTGGCCGGCGTGGGCCAGAGGCGCCATACACATCAGGCCGGCTACAACAAGTGCTTTAGTGTTCATCATCATTCTCCTGGGTGGGCTGTTGGTCCACCTGCCACAGCCTGCTGGCAGTCGGTCTGCCATGCAGACCGCACCAGCGTGACGTGCGGCTGCTTTGGGTGGGTAAGCTTACTGTAGGCAAGCAAGCTTACGTCAAGCTGACCGCTGCAAAAAAAGACCATCACGACCAGCCGGCGTGGCGCAACGCGCCGGATAACCCGTTAATGGCCGCCCGGTTTACCGGCCATCAGCCGGTCCATGGTGGCAAACAGGACGCCCGACAACACGAAGGTCATATGCAGCCCCACTTTCCAGGCCAGCTGCTGGTTGGTGTAGTCCTCAAGGCTGACAAACACCTTGAGCAGCTCAATGCCGGAAATGGCTACAATGGAGCCCATCACCTTGATCTTGAGGTCGGAGAAGGTGACGTGGCCCATCCATTCGGGGCGGTCTTCGCTGTTGTAGGTGTTGATTTTGGAGACAAAGTTTTCGTACCCGGCAAATACGATAATCAGCAGCAGATTGGCGACTAGCACCACATCCACCAGGGTCAGGATGCTGACCATGATTTCACCGCCTTCCAGGGTGAAAACCTGTGGCAGCAGGATGAGAAACTCCTTGATGAACTTGGCCAGCAAAATGGCAATGGCTGCCACCAGACCAATGTAAAACGGGGCCAGCAGCCAGCGGCTGGCAAACATCAGGCGTTCCAGGTGTCTTTCTAACGATTTCATGACAGTCCCCATCAGGGTTGGATAACGGACTGCTTAGAACGGTGTGCTGTGTTCAAGTTCCGTGATGGAGCCGCCGTCGGTATCGGTGCCGGTAGTGGTCAGCAGTGCGTGCAGGCGGGCGTTGCCGGCGGCGTCTTCTACGCAGTTGATCAGCAGCGCTTGACTGATAAGTCCGGCGGACAGGTCGCTGTGTGCCAGTTGCATCAGCTGTGGCCAGATTTGCTCATGGGAGCCAAGGCACAGGTTGGGGCCTTCGAGTTCCAGCAGCTGGGCGAGGTAGAAACCGGCGGCGTTGCTGACGCTGTTGACGAACTCAAACGGTTTCGGTTGCAGGCCGTCGATGCAGACGCTGTTGAGCAGGCTGTTCATGGTGTCGCGTGATGGATAGTGGCTGGCCAGGTAAATTCCGCACGCGCTCTGCAGGTGTGGCTTGAGCGGGGCGGCAGCGAGCAGGCATTGCCAGGTGAGGCGGTCAACGCGGCGTGGCAGGCGGCTCAGGTGTTGGCCCAGTTGCTGCTTGAGGCTTTTGTTGTCGAGGCTGGCGGGAATGTCCAGTGTGTGGCGGGCCAGTATGTTCATGCAGGCTCCTTGCGGCGCTGGCTGTGCAGGATCAGGCAGGCATTGTTGCCGCCAAAGCCGAAGAAGTTGGCCAGCAGGCGGGTGTGCGCGTGCGGCCAGTGGCTGTGGCGGGCCAGCGGTAGCAGCGTGTCGCTGGCGCTGGCGTCGTTGCCGCAGAGCGGCAGGTGGCCCTGTTCCAGACAGGCATGCAGCAGCAAAATTTCGCTCAGGCCGCAGGCACCCAGATTGTGCCCCAGCCAGGGTTTGAGCACACAAAAAGCCGGTGGCGATGCGTGCTGCAACCAGTGGCGGCTGCCGGCGGCTTCGGCTTCGTCGTTGGCGCGGGTGGCGGTGCCGTGCAGCTTGATCAGGTCAATATCCTTTACCGTTAGCCCGGCATTGGCCAGCGCGTGTTCGCTGACCATGCGGATGTGGCTGCCATCTTCGCGGGTGCCGGTGACGCTGCTGGTGTCGCAGGCGCTGTAGCCGCCCAGCAGCTGGCAGTGGCTGTCCTGTTGCTGGGTGCTCAGCAACACTGCCGCGCAGGCATCGCCCAGAATCAGGCCGTCGCGCTGGTCATGGAAAGGGCGGTATTGGCCGCTGGAGCTGGTCAGCTCCAGTGCGGCAAAGCCCTGCTGAATCAGCAGGCTGCGCGGCTCGAATGCCAGCACCACCACGCCTGTGTAATCCGCCAGCAGGCGACTGCCGTACAGCAGTGCGTTGGCGGCGCTGCTGCAGGCGGTGTTGAGGGTTAGGCTGGCGGCAAAGCCGTAATGCTGTTCCAGCTGCGCGGCCATGCGGTGCAGCGGGGTGGAATACTCGGGCTTGAAATGACCGCGTGTGCGGGTCAGCTGTTCAAATCCGGCAATGTCCAGCCCGGAGCTGGCGACGATCAGCAGGTGGCCGGCCAGACTGCCGGTGGCGTGCTGGATGGGGTCGAGCGCGGCATGCAAGCGCTGCTGCAACGGCAGGTTAGGCTGAGCGCCCAAATAGGGTAACTGCTGGCCACGCTCATGCACCGGAAAGCTGTCGGCATCGGGCAGCTGGCCGGCAATCACCCGCCGTGCCGCGCTGGCCAGATCGGGGCCGAGGCAGCTGTGTAGCTGGGGATGGTGCAGCCAGACACTCATGAGTGCTGGCGGATATAGGCGGCGATGCTGTCAACGCTGGCCAGAATGCGGCGGCCGTCCTTGGCACCTTCGATACGCACGCCGTAGCGTTGCTGCAGTGCCAGCGAGACCTGCAGGGCATCCAGACTGTCCATGCCGATGCGGCTGTCGCCGCCA
>WPCI01450019.1_pt1 | contig 20193 bp, 21 predicted proteins | sample 5399871 | NCBI WGS metagenome assembly WPCI01 (sample SAMN12869469, study PRJNA574797) | sludge metagenome | isolation source: wastewater treatment of pH7 | place: China:Beijing | collected 2019-05-20 | reverse complement strand
TCGTTCTTCTGATGGACAGTCCATCTTCGGCACGGCATAAACACTGACCCATCTCCCTGGCGCCTCGGAGGAGGCCTGTATATCGGTATCCGCTGCGGACGTTGCATCACCGCCACAGGCGCCACCACAGGATTTGCTCATAATACGACTCCACTTGAACAATGTTGTGGTACCATTTAAAACTATAAAGCTACTATAAGGTCAATAGAGTAAAGAATCCGTTGGGGAGGAGGCTGATGCGTATTGGTCAGTTGGCGCAGTTGGTAGGGGTCGAAACACAGACGATCCGCTTCTATGAACAGCAGGGCTTGTTGCCGCCGCCTGATCGGCAGGACAACGGTTACCGTGTCTATACCGAGAAGCATGGTGAGGGGCTGGCCTTCATCCGTCGCTGCAGAATCCTGGGCCTGTCACTGGCTGAGATTCACGAACTACAGAGCTATCAGGACGACCCTCATCAGCCTTGTACCGCCGTCAACGCCTTGCTCGATGATCACATCTCTCATGTGCGGTCGCAGATAACCGCTCTGCAAGCGCTTGAGAAACAACTCGTTTCACTGAGAGCGAGTTGCAACGATGACCGGGAAGTTGAGGCGTGTGGGGTTCTTGCTGGAATTAGCGAAGGAAACATGCACCAGCAGTAGGTGAAGCATCAACCAGATAATCCGATGAGATGCCGGTCTGTCTCACTCTCATGCAAAGGTAAGATCAACCATTTAATCCGCTTACCCGAAAAAACAACGAGCGGCTGGATCAACGGGTTTATCGGCGTGGCGATTTTTGCGGGATCATTGCCGGCAACCCGTGTAGCCGTTACCGACTTCAGCCCGACCTTTCTGACCTGCGTGCGTGCAAGCATTGCCGCCGTGCTGGGTCTTGCGCTGTTGCTTCTGCTGCGACAGCCACGCCCGAAAATGGCGGATACGCCTTCACTTGCCTTGAGTGCGCTGGGTGTAGTGGTCGGCTTCCCGCTGCTGACTGCGCTGGCATTGCAGTACGTTACCTCCGCGCATTCGATCGTTTTTCTGGGGCTGTTGCCGCTGTGCACGGCAGTCTTCGCAGTGATTCGTGGCGGCGAGCGTCCCCGTCCGCCTTTCTGGCTGTTCTCGGTCATCGGCGCCGCCTTCGTCGTCGGCTATGCGTTGCTGGGTGATGGCGAGGCTTCGCTGCAAGGTGACCTGCTGATGCTGGGTGCCGTTGTCGTCTGCGGCCTGGGCTATGCGGAAGGCGCAAGCCTGTCGCGCCGGTTGGGAGGCTGGCAGGTTATTAGCTGGTCACTGGTGTTGTCTCTGCCGATCATGCTGCCGATTGCCTTGCTGACCTTGCCTGCTTCATTCGGGCATGTGGGTATTCCGGCGTGGGTTGGCCTCGCCTACGTTTCGCTGTTCAGCATGCTGCTCGGTTTCGTGTTTTGGTATCGCGGTCTGGCGCAGGGCGGCATAGCAGCGGTCGGGCAGCTCCAGTTGCTCCAGCCCTTCATGGGACTGGGTCTGGCTGCACTGCTGCTGCACGAAAAGGTGAGCTGGACGATGCTGGTGGTGACGGTGGCTGCGGTTATCTGCGTGGCAGGGGCAAAGAAATACGCCAAATGAGCCGCCATGCGCCATGCTTTATAGAACTGTTTTGGAGAATGAAACCATGTTTTCCGGTTTGAGCGCTTTTCCACTGACTCCTTTGAATGAGAAGGGTATCGACGAGGCTGTGTTCGTGCGGCTGATCGAGCGCCTGAATGCTGCCGGCGTCGACTCCGTCTGCGCCCTGGGGTCGACCGGCAGCTATGCCTATCTCACGCGACACGAGCGCCTGCGTGTCGCACAGCTCGCTGTCCAGCATGCGGGCGATGTTCCGGTGATCGTTGGTATTGGTGCTTTGCGCACACGCGACGTTCTGGAACTGGCGCAGGATGCACAAAAGGCTGGAGCTCGTGGCGTGCTGCTGGCCCCCGTTTCGTATCAGAGGCTTTCTGACGACGAGGTTTTCGGCCTGTTTGATACAGTGACCCGCTCTCTGTCCGTGCCGCTCTGTGTGTATGACAACCCGGCGACCACGCATTTCGAGTTCAGCGATGAACTGCATGGCCGGATAGCGCAGCTGCCCAATGTCGCCTCGATCAAGATTCCTGGTGTACCGGCCGACCCGGAGGCGGCACGGGCTCGTGTTGACCTGCTGCGTGCGCTGATTCCCCGGCATGTGACGATCGGTGTCAGCGGTGACGCCTTCGCCGCCACCGGTTTGAATGCGGGATGCGAGGCCTGGTACTCGGTGATTGCCGGCCTGTTCCCGCAAATTGCCCTGGCGATCACGCGAAATGCGCAGGCGGGCAATGCGCGGGAGGCTACAGGCCTCTCCGGGCGGCTCGCGCCATTGTGGGCGCTGTTCCTTCAGTATGGCAGCCTGCGTGTCATCGCCACGGCCGCCGAGCTTCGCGGCCTGGTTGCAACGCCTTGCCTGCCTTTGCCGGTCAAGTCGCTACAAGGGGAGGTGCGGCAGCGTCTTGCTGCCATTCTTGATGAGCTGGAGCTGGCCTGAAGTGGCCGTGAAAAGGCTGGCAAAATTTCATCATTCTGCTTCATTCAGTGGCGGCTACTGTAAAGAAGGAGCGCACACAGGGTGTGGAGAGGGAAGTGGAGCAGGGCCGCAACGGCGTGGTATTCTTCGCACCGATTTGTAGCTTTGGCAGCTCTGCCCGGCCCGGCCGCCTGTCAGGCCACGTTGTGTTATGTTCCTCTCCCGCCATGGATAACCCGTGAAATCCGCTTTCCGTTTTCTGTTCCAGCAGTACTGGAACCCCTATCTCGTGCTGGCACTGGCCGGCGTTCTCAGTGCCCTGTATTTTGCGCTGACCCATACCGTCTGGGCGGTTACCGGCGAGTTCACCCGTCTGGGCGGTGATCTGCTGTTGCTGCTGGGTGTGGATGTGACCGGCTGGCAGTATTTTCAGCTGGTCAAATTGCAAGATGCCACCTGGAGCCGCTCCGACGGCTGGATTGTCTGGGGCATGTTCATTGGTGCGCTGATCATGGTGTTGCTGAGCAACAGCTTCAAGATCCGCCTGCCGCAGCAAAGACGTCGTTATGTGCAGGGTTTTGTCGGCGGCATCATTGCCGGCTTTGGTGCGCGGATGGCGCTGGGCTGCAACCTGGCGGCGTTCTTTACCGGAGTGCCGCAGTTTTCCCTGCACTCGTGGATCTTCATCGTTGCCACCGGCATTGGTACCTTCTGGGGAGCAAAGCTCACCAGGCAGCGCTGGTGGAAGGGACGGCCTTCGCTGATGGCAGGTGCAGCCAGGCCTTCAAAGGTGAAGAACAGAGTGGTGCAGCCCTGGGTGGGCGGCGCGCTGGCCATTGCCTGGCTGTTGCTGGTTGCCGGGTTGTTTGCTGCCGGCTACCGGATGCTGGCGCTGGGTGCGCTGTTCGGCCTGGCGTTTGGCGTGCTGATCGAGCGTGGCCAGATCTGTTTTACCTCAGCTTTCCGCGATTTGTTTCTGGTCGGTCGCAGCCTGATGGCGCGGGCGATCATCATCGGCATGGCGATCAGTTCGGTGGCAACCCTGCTGGCCATTTATGCTTACGACCTGACGCCGGTCACCCAGGTGGCTGCACCCAGCACGCTGGTCGGCGGCATCCTGTTCGGCCTGGGCATTGTCATGGCCTCGGGCTGTGAAACCGGCATGATGTACCGGCTGATGGAAGGGCAGGTGCTGTTTTTGCCGGTGTTTGTCGGCAACATCATCGGCGCGACCCTGCTGGCCTATGCCTGGGACCATTTGGGTGTGTATGGCATGCTGGTTGAGCCGGGCGCGAAAGTCAGCCTGCTGGAGCTGGCTGGCCCTGTTGGTGCGCTGATCGCGACGCTGGTCATGCTGGGCACGCTATACGCCCTGACGCTGCACACTGAAAAACGCTATCACCGTAATTTCGCCTTGAAGAGAACCGCATAAAGCGGCCATTGGATAAGGGGTCAGGTACATTTTAACGTGTTAAATGTACCTGACCCCTTTATCAGCCATGTTTCAAACCATTTTTTACAAAGAGCAACAAACCATGAATACCGATTTGAACCCCGACTTCACCCTCGACCTGCGTGGCGAGTCCTGTCCTTACCCGGTGATCTATACGCTGGAAGCGCTGGAGGGCATGAACAAGGGTGAGCTGCTGCAGGTGATTACCGACTGTCCGGGCTCCTTCCGCAACGTCCCGGAAGAGGCGACGGCCCATGGTTACCGCTTCGCCTGTGATCCGGTGAAGAACGGGCAGGAGTTCCTGTTCTACATTTACGCTTGAGTGACTAGACGAGTGGTCGTTTTTTATACAGAAATGACCGTTCGTCAGAAAATTGCCTGCCGGATATCCGCAGCCTTGGCGGGTGTTCTTACCTGCTTTTCTTGTTTTCAATAATGCCAGTGGAAACAGATATCTAGCGAATGATGACAGCCTTCCCGGTGACCCCGGGCGAAAGTCTGCCAAGCCCCTTCCGCTGACAAAATTCGTGGTTGTAATGGTTTTTCCATGTCTTTAGGGTAAAAACCGTTTTTCACAACCAACGGAATTTATTGTGAGTATTGCCACAGTCACCCTGCGTCAACCCACTGACCAGGACGGCTACTCCCTGCATCAGCTGGTGTCACGTTGCCAGCCCCTCGATATCAACTCGGTTTATTGCAATCTGCTGCAGTGCACCGACTTTGCCGACACCGCCATTGCCGCCGAAAACGCGCAGGGCGAGCTGGTCGGCTTCATTTCCGGTTATTGCCCTCCCGCACGGCCCGACACGCTGTTTGTCTGGCAGGTGGCGGTAGATGGCAGCATGCGCGGCCAGGGCCTGGCCTTGCGCATGTTGCTGGCGCTGATCAAGCGTGTGGCAGCCGGGCAGGGTGTGCGCTACCTGGAAACCACCATCTCTCCCGACAACGCTGCCTCGCAGGCGTTGTTTCTCAAGGCATTTGCGACGCTGGGCATCCAGCACCAGACGCGCACGCTGTTCAGTCGCGAGCGGCATTTTGCCGGCCGGCACGAGGATGAAGTGCTGTATCGCGCCGGCCCGTTCAAAGACTCATAAAGGGGTCAGGTACATTTAATTTAAATGTACCTGACCCCTTTATGTACCGAACCATAACGACAAAACAAAAGGTTAACCATGGAAATCTTCAAGCAAAACGAATCTGGCGTACGCAGTTACTGCCGCTCCTTTCCCGTCGTGTTCAACAAGGCGCTGGGCGCCGAACTGTTCAGCGCGGACGGCACCCGTTACATCGACTTTCTGGCCGGTGCCGGCACGCTGAATTACGGGCACAACCACCCGGTGCTGAAGCAGGCCTTGCTGGATTACATCGAAAACGACGGCCTGACCCATGGTCTGGACATGTATTCCAAGGCCAAGGAGCGCTTTCTGGAAACCTTCAACCGCATCATCCTGAAGCCGCGCGGCATGCAGGATTATCTGGTGCAGTTCACCGGCCCGACCGGCACCAACGCGGTCGAGGCAGCGCTGAAACTGGCACGCAAGGTAACCGGACGCAGCAATGTCATCAGCTTTACCAATGGCTTTCATGGTTGCTCGCTGGCGGCACTGGCTGCTACTGGTAACGAGCATCATCGTGGCGGCGCCGGTACCGCGCTGAATGATGTCAGCCGCATGCCCTATGCCAACTATTTCGGCAAGGAAGTCAGCACCATTGCCATGATGAAAAAGCTGCTGGAAGACCCGTCCAGCGGTGTCGACACGCCGGCAGCGGTGATTGTCGAGGTGGTGCAGGGTGAGGGTGGCCTGAATACCGCATCGGCCGACTGGCTGCGCCAGCTGGAAAAGCTGTGCCGCCAGCACGGCATGCTGCTGATTGTCGATGACATCCAGGCCGGTTGTGGCCGTACCGGCAGCTTCTTCAGCTTCGAGGACATGGGTGTGCAGCCGGATATTGTCACGCTGTCCAAGTCGCTGAGCGGTTATGGCCTGCCATTTGCCGTGGTGCTGCTGAAAAACGAGCTGGATCAGTGGAAGCCCGGCGAGCACAACGGCACCTTCCGTGGCAACAACCATGCCTTCGTTACTGCCGCAGCCGCGTTTGAGCACTTTTGGCAAAGCGAGGACTTTGCCCTGAGCGTGCGCGAGAAGGGCCAGCGTATCCGTATCCGCATGGAGCAGATTGCCCGTCGTCACGCAGGTAGCAAATTGTTTGTGAAAGGTCGCGGCATGATGCTGGGCATCAGCTGCCCGGATGGCGAGTCGGCCGGCCGCATTTGCGAGCTGGCTTTTGGCAAGGGCCTGGTGATCGAGACCAGCGGCAATCACAGCCAGGTGGTGAAGTGCCTGTGCCCGCTGGTGATCAGCGAAGAGCAGATTGACCGCGCCATGGACATTCTGGACGAGGCCTTTGCCGAGGTGTTTGACGACGCCGGCAGTACGCGCAAGGCGTCTTGAAGCCGCTTTGTGCAAAAGGGCTTGCCCGTGAGAGGTGTTCTCTCAGGGCCAGGGTCCTTCGTACAGCGGCTGCGCATGTATTTGAGTAAAAACAATCAACCAAGGAAACAACATGATCGTTCGTACACTGGAAGACTGTGAAAACAGCCCGCGCCGCATAGTGGCGCAAAACTGGGAGAGCACCCGCATGTTGCTCAAAGACGACAACATGGGCTTCTCCTTCCATATCACCACCATTTATGCCAATACCGAAACCCATATCTGGTACCAGAATCATCTGGAATCCGTGTATTGCATCAGCGGCGAGGGCGAAATCGAAACCCTGGCCGACGGCAAGGTCTATCCCATCAAGCCCGGCACGCTCTATGTGCTGGACCAGCACGACGAGCATCTGCTGCGCGGCTTTTCCGAAATGAAGATGGCCTGCGTATTCAACCCGCCACTGAGTGGCAAGGAAACCCATGATGAAAACGGCGTGTATCCGGTAGACGGCGAGCCGCTTTGATCTCCGCGCCCGTATCGCACAGGGGACGCAGCGTATCGAGCGGCATTTCGCCCGTTACCTGCGCTGCCGATCCGGTACAGGCTGTAATGCCAAGCACTATCGAGACCTGTTCTACACCCAAGCGCCGTGCCTGGCACGGCACCCACGACGCAGCTACAGGAGAATGATTATGCGTTTTACAACCCCGAAACTTGTTGCACTGGCTCTGGCCGGCGGTCTGACGTTTGCCACGCATGTCGTGGCGCAGGAACCGGCGGCGCAACCTGAAACGGCACCATCGGTGCAGCAGAGTCAATACACTGACCAGGAGCTGGACATGTTCGCCTCCTCGTATCAGGCAATCATGGAAGTGCGTGAAAAATACGCCGCCGAACTGGAGGCCGTTGACGATGAAGAGAAAAGCCGTCAGCTGATTGCCAGGGCCAATGAGGAGATCAGCAATCTGGTTGGCCGTTATGGTCTCAGTGTAGAAAAATACAACGAAATCGCCCAAAGCCTGCAGACTGACCCGGAACTGGTGCAGCGGGTGATGGGGAAATTGCAGTAACCCGAGCTGGAAGCTGCAAAAAAAGCCCTGCAGGGCTTTTTTTGTGCTCGCGGATTCTGCACCATGGAGCCAGGTAGCACACTACAGGAATGCCGGCATGACACTGGAAATTGCACTGGTGCTGACCATTGCCGCAGGTGCCATGGTGCTGTTCGTCACCGAGGCTCTGCGTGCCGATGCCATTGCGGTGCTGGTACTGGTTAGCCTGACGCTGCTCGGGCTGGTCAGCCCCGGTGAGGCGCTGAGCGGTTTCGGCAACCAGGCCACCATTGCCGTGGCCTCGATGTTCATTCTTGCTGCCGGGTTGCAGAACAGCGGGGCCCTGTCGGGCCTGAGTACCTTGCTGGGCAAGGCGCGTTCGCCGTTGCAATTCTTGCTGATGCTGTTTGGCCTGCTGGCGCTGATCGCTCCCTTCGTCAACAACACGGCGGTGGTGGCCGTGTTCATTCCCATCGTGATTGCTGCCAGTCTGAAAATCGGTCTGGCTCCGTCCAAGGCGCTGATTCCGCTGTCCTATGTGTCGCAGATGGTTGGCGTGTGCACGCTGATCGGCACCTCGACCAACCTGATCGTCAACTCGGTGGCGCGGGACCTTGGCCATCCGGGTTTCAGCATGTTCCAGTTCTTGCCGCTGGGCGCCATCTGCTTTGGTGTCGGCAGCCTGTACCTGCTGACCCTGGGCCGCTGGTTGTTGCCCGAGGTACGCAGTTCCGACCTGGACAACCTCTATGACTTTGGCCATTACATTACCGAGCTGAAGGTGGCCGAAGACTCCAGTCTGCTTGGCAGCAGCGTGGAGCAGGCGCACCTTGGCAAGGAATATGCGGTGTATGTGCTGGAGCTGCTGCGCGATGGCGAGAAATACTGGTCGCCACGCTCCGAACAGCTGCAGGTCGGGGATGTACTGCTGATACGCGGTACCTGGCCTGACCTGGAGCGGCTGCAGCAGGAGCACAAGCTGGAGTTCAACAGCCAGATCGATTTTCAGATCAAGGGCAAGAAAGCCGGCAAGACCGTCGTCGCCGAAGTGATGATTGCGCCACAGTCACGCATGGCTGGCCGCTTGCTGGCGGCGCTGAACCGTGGCTGGCGTTATAACGCCTCGGTTTTGGGCGTGCAGAGGCGCGGGCAGGTGATTCGCGAAAAGCTCAACAGCCTGCGTTTGCAGGTGGGCGACATCCTGCTGATGGCACTGCCAGAGGAGGACATGTCCAGCCTGCGCCGGGACAAGAGCGTGCTGGTGCTGTCGCAGCGCCAGAGCAGTGAACAGTCGGGCTGGCGTGCGCCCTTTGCCTTGCTGGTGATGGTACTGGTGGTCGGTGTGGCCGCCGTCGGCTGGTTGCCGATCGCCATTACTGCCATGACCGGCGCGGCTGCCATGGCGCTGGCCGGCTGTGTGCAGGCCGATGATGTCTATGACTCCACCGACTGGTCGATCGTGATCATGATGGCCGGCTTGTTGCCGCTGGGTATTGCCATGAGCAGCAGCGGTGCAGCCGAGTTCATTGTGCAACACACTGTGGGACTGGTCAGCGACATGGGCCCGCATGTGGTGCTGGCGGTGGTCTACCTGATGGCCCTGCTGTTTGGCGAGTTGATGAGCAACTCGGCGGCTGCCGTGCTGCTGACGCCGGTGGGCTTTTCCACCGCGCAGATGCTGGGGGTGGACGCCACGCCCTTTCTGATTGCCGTGACCTTTTCCGCCTCCACCAGTTTCCTGACACCGGTCGGCTACCAGACCAACATGATGGTGTATAACGCCGGCGGCTACCGTTTCACCGATTTCATCAAGGTCGGCCTGCCGCTGAATGCGATTTTCTGGGTGCTCGGTGTATTATTCATTCCGGTTTTCTGGCCGTTCTGAATCCGTATCGCAACAATAAGGCAACCCGATGACGTATCGAGGACGTTTTGCTCCATCACCCACCGGCGATCTGCACTTTGGCTCACTGGTCACCGCCACCGCCAGTTACCTGGATGCGCGGGCCAATAACGGCCAGTGGCTGGTGCGCATCGAGGACGTGGACAAGACCCGCACTGTACCCGGTGCCAGTGACCAGATCCTGCGCACGCTGGAGGCATTCGGCTTTGCCTGGGACGGGCTAGTATGGGTGCAGAGCCGGCGTGACGAGGCCTACCTGGCGGCGCTGGAACGGCTGGCCGGGCAGGGCCTGTTGTACGCCTGTCACTGCTCACGCAGCCAGATTGCCGAGCGGGCAGTGCATACCGCTAGCGACGGTAGCCTGGTCTATCCCGGTACCTGTCGTCCGGAACCGGCGGCGCCGCTCCGTCTGGACGAGCTGGCTCCGGCCGCCTGGCGGCTGCGGGTACGGGATGAGCAGCAGGTGTGTTTTGATGATCTGTTGCAGGGCACGCGGGAGGAGCTGCTGGGCCGTGACTGCGGGGATTTTGTCCTGCGCCGGGCCGATGGCCTGTTTGCCTATCAGCTGGCGGTGGTGGTGGATGATGCGGAGCAGGGTGTCAACGCGGTGGTGCGCGGTTCGGACCTGCTGGGTTCCACCGCACGGCAGATCTACCTGCAACAGTGTCTGGGCTATCCGCAGCCGTCCTATGCCCATCTGCCGCTGGCAACTGATGCCTATGGCCGCAAATGGTCCAAGCAACGGCTGGCACCGGCACTGCAACCGGGCGAAGCCAGCAACCTGCTGTGGCATGCCTTGCGCTTTCTTGGTCAGCCGGCACCGGACGAGCTGGCAACAGCGCCGCTGCCTGACATCTGGAGCTGGGCGCTGGCCCACTGGGTGCTGGAGCGGGTGCCGCACTGCATCAGTCTGCGCACGCCGGATGTTCTGGCCTGAGCTGCCGCATGGTCAAATCGGAAGCTGTTTCGTCGTGGCCTTGCTTATGGGGGGGTTCATGATTTTGCCCATTTTGCCATTGCAGGTTTTACGCACCCTGGAACTGGAATAATCTGGCCCCCACACACAGCCCGGCTTTGCCGGGTTTGTCCGAATGAATTCGGACCTACAAAGTGCCGAAAGCAAGCCGTAGGTGCGAATTCATTCGCACATTCATACTTTTTGCTAGAATGGCCGCCTTTGTTTTCACCCTTTGATTCTGGATGGCATTCATGACCCAAGTTGTTCGTACCCGCGTTGCGCCTTCTCCCACCGGTGACCCTCACGTCGGCACGGCTTACATAGCCCTGTTCAACATGGTGTTTGCCCGCCAGCACGGCGGTCAGTTCATTTTGCGCATCGAGGACACCGACCAGCTACGTTCCAGCCGCGAGTCCGAACAGCAGATTTTCGATGCCCTGCGCTGGCTCGGCATCGAGTGGGACGAAGGTCCGGATGTAGGTGGCCCGCACGGCCCTTATCGCCAGTCCGAGCGTAGCGAAATCTACCAAAAATACGCCAACGAGCTGGTAGAAAAGGATCATGCCTTCCATTGCTTCTGCTCGCCGGAGCGACTGGACGCCGTGCGTGCCGAACAGATGGCCAACAAGCAAACGCCTGGCTACGACGGCCATTGCGCCCACCTGGACAAGGCTGAAGCACAGGCCCGGGTCGATGCCGGTGAATCCCATGTCATCCGCATGCGGGTACCGGCCGAGGGCGTTTGCGTGGTCAAGGACATGCTACGCGGCGATGTGGAAATCGGCTGGGACCGCATGGACGAGCAGGTACTGATGAAGGCCGACGGCCTGCCCACTTACTTCCTTGCCAACGTGGTCGATGATCACCTGATGGGCATCACCCATGTGCTGCGCGGTGAAGAGTGGCTGCCATCCGCACCCAAGCTGATCAAGCTGTACGAATATTTTGGCTGGGAACTTCCGCAGCTGTGCTACATGCCGCTGCTGCGTAACCCGGACAAGAGCAAGCTGTCCAAGCGCAAGAACCCGACCTCCATCACCTTCTACGAACGCATGGGCTACCTGCCCGAGGCGATGCTCAACTACCTGGGCCGCATGGGCTGGTCGATGCCGGACGAGAGCGAAAAGTTCTCGCTGGCCGAGATGATCGAGAATTTCGACATCAACCGCATCTCGCTGGGCGGACCGATTTTTGACGTGGAAAAACTCTCCTGGCTCAACGGCCAGTGGCTGCGCGAGCTGCCGGTCGAGGAGTTTGCTGCACGGGTACAGAAGTGGGCATTCAATCCGGAATACCTGATGCAGATTGCACCGCATGTACAGGGCCGGGTGGAGAATTTCAGCCAGATCGCCCCGCTGGCGGCGTTCTTCTTCTCCGGTACGGTGCAGGTGACCGCCGAGGCACTGGCGCACAAGAAACTGGACGAGAAGCAGGTACGCCAGACCATCCAGTTTGTCCTCTGGGCGCTGGAAGCCCAGCGTAGCTGGGACAAGGATGGCATCACCGACTGCATCAACCGCGTCGGTGCCGCGCTGGACCTCAAGCTGCGTGACATCATGCCGTTGATGTTCGTTGCCATCACCGGCCAGGCCAGTTCGGTGTCGGTGCTGGATGCCATGGTGATTCTCGGCCCCGACCTGACCCGTTACCGTTTGCGTCAGGCGCTGGAAGTGCTGGGCGGTGCCTCCAAGAAGGAAGCCAAGGACTGGGAAAAGCAGTTCAGGGATGTCTGACTGCAGCTTTTAAGCTAGTGAATGAAAATGGCGGCCCGAGTGGTCGCCATTTTCTAGCAGCCAGCACAATCCTTCGTAGGGTAGGCGGGAGACAGGCTGCATGGCATCCTGCCCGCTGGTTAAGCGGATGAGTGACGATGCTGGATTTCTTCTTGAGCGGGCTGCCCGATGCGCTGAACGGCTGGCAAGTGGTATTGCTGGTCGTCACGGCAGCATTCACGTCCTACCTGACGGCCAGTGTTGGCGTGGGCGGCGGCGTCTTTCTGCTGGCAGTGCTGAGCCTGACCATGCCGGTGGCGGCGATCATTCCGGTGCACGGGCTGGTACAATTCGGCTCCAATGCCAACAGGGCGCTGATGCTGTGGCGGCATATCAGCTGGCGCTGCGTGCTGTTCTTCATGCCGGGTGCGCTGTTGGGGGCCGCCCTGGCCGCGCTATTTCTGGTGCAGTTGCCATTGCCGGTGCTGCAACTGGCGATTGCCTCGTTCATTCTCTATCTGGTGTGGGGGCCGAAGTTGCCCAGGTTGATGCTGGGCGACTGGGGCACGCTGGTGGCCGGTGGGCTGACCACCTTTCTCAGTCACTTTGTGGGCGCTACCGGCCCGCTGGTGGCGGCTTTCATCAAACAAAAACATGCGGACGATCGTCAGACTTCAGTTGCTACCTTTGCCGCCACCATGGTACTGCAGCATGGCCCCAAGGCGGTGGTATACGGTGCTGCCGGTTTCGTTTTCAGAGAGTGGCTGTTGCTGGTGCTGCTGATGATTGCGGCTGGTGCGCTGGGCACCAAGCTGGGACTACTGCAACTGGCCAGGCTGACCGACCGGCGTTTCACCCTGCTGTTCAACACGGTGCTGACGCTGTTGTGCCTGCGTCTGCTGTGGCAGGCAACAAACGGGCTGCTGTGACGGCGGACAGGCGTCATCCGGCCCTGCAAAATCATGCCGGTCTGCGTATACTTGTAGGCTGCAAACCGGGCAATGGCCCGGAGTATTTACAAGGGACAGCCTATGTTGATGGTCATTTCTCCGGCGAAAACGCTGGATTACGATACGCCACCGGTCACTGACAAATACACGCTGCCGCAGTTTGTCAGGCAGGCGCAGGAGCTTATCGGCGTGATGCGCGAATTCAGTCCGCTGGAGTTGTCGGCGCTGATGAAAATCTCCGACAAGCTGGCCGGCCTCAACGCGGCGCGCTATGCCGAATGGCAGCCGGAGTTCAACACAGACAACTCGAAGCAGGCGCTGCTGGCGTTCAAGGGCGATGTCTATACCGGGCTGGACGCCGACAGTCTGGGTGCCGATGAGCTGGAATACGCCCAGCTGCACCTGCGCATGCTGTCCGGCCTGTACGGGTTGTTGCGCCCGCTCGACCTGATGCAGCCCTACCGGCTGGAGATGGGCACCAGGGTGGCCAACCGGCGCGGCAAGGATCTGTACCAGTTCTGGGGCAATACCCTGACCGACACGCTGAATGCCTATATGGACGAGCAGGGGCAGAGCACCTTGCTCAATCTTGCGTCCAACGAGTATTTCAAGGCGGTGCAGCCGTCGCGGCTGAAGGCCAACCTGGTCAATGTGGACTTCAAGGACCAGAAAAATGGCGAGTACAAGATCATCAGCTTTTATGCAAAGAAAGCGCGGGGCATGATGGCACGCTACGTGATTCGGAACCGGATCGAATCGGTCGCCGGGTTGTGCAGCTTCGATGTGGACGGCTATTACTTTAGCGCGGAGCAGTCCAGTCCCAATCACCTGATCTTCTTGCGCGATCATCCGGAAGGCTGAGCATGTTGCCGCCACTGATTCCTGTCCTGACCTGGTTCACGCTGCTGGTCAAATACCCGCAACGCACGCTGGCGGTGGCCATACCGCTGTTGACTGTGCTTCTGACCCTGGCGGTGTGGGTGCAGTGGCAGGAAAAGAGCAATGAGCGGCTACTGGCACAGTTGCAGATGACGCTTGAATACGCCCCCGACGAGTGCCCGGCGGACATGCCGTTACTGGTGCGCGTCAATAATACCAGTGGGCGGGCGCTGGAGAGCCTGAGCTGGCGTATTGCCGCCTACCGGCCGGGAGAGCGTACCAACCTGGTTGAGGAGCGGTACAACAGCCCTTCGTATGGCGGGGACAATCCGCTGGCGGCCGGCCAGCACTGGCAACATTGCCTGCCGCTGCCCCAGCTGCGCAGCGGTTATCGCGCTGCCACGCTGGAGTTCCGCATCGAAAACCGCAAGGGGCGGTTTTTGTAGCCGCCAGGCAGTGCCTGCCAGATGGAGTTTCCCGGTCGAGGCCGGGTAAAGCCAGACGAGCAGGCTATTCCTGTCTGGATTTGAGCAGATCGGCCAGCCCAGCCAGTCCCTTGTAGGTTTGCTGCGGGCCTTTCTGGCCGGCGGCTTCCTCTTTCTGATAATGCAGGTCTACCTGGCGCTGGTGCTCGTTGTCATGGCAATACAGGCACAACAGCTCCCAATTGGAGCCGTCCGGCGGGTTATTGTCGTGGTTGTGGTCGCGGTGGTGCACGGTCAGCTCGCTCAGGCGCTTGCCGCTGAATTCACGGGCGCAGCGTCCGCAGTGATGTGGGTACATGCGCAGGGCTTTGTCACGGTAGCCGCGTTCGCTGTCGCGGCGGTTCTGTGCAAGGATTTCGTCGAGTTTGCTCATAGCGGGGCCCGGTTGATGTGGCTCAGGGGTTGGTTGACGGAAAAAATGCGGCTGCGGATGCCGCTGACACCGGCAGCCTGCAGTCGCTGGCTGTGCCTGGCCAGATAGGCCTCGGCCGCTTCGCGCCCGGCAAACAGGTAGATGCCGCCGGCTTCGTGATTGCCGGCATCTTCTGTCCAGATTTTCCACAGCAGGTCGTTTTCCGTGGCGATATCTTCGGCCAGCGGGCGCATGGCCTGTGCCATTTCGGCAGCGAAGGGGCCATCGAAGGGAAAGTCGATTTGCAGGATATACATCGAAGAAAATGCTCCATGGCTGACAGTCAACAGATAGCCGGAGCATAGCAGGAAACAGCGCGGGAATCTTCCGGACCGGGGCCGTCCATGGCCGCGGAAACATCCGGGGGAGGGATTACTTCCAGTAGTTGTTGGCAGCCGCGACGGTGGCAAAGTTGGTTGCCACAACGTGGGATACCTGGATCAGGTCTTCGGCGTCATTGGAGTACTCGGCGCGGCCTTTTTTCAGCACGTCCATGTTGGGCTGGGCCGTCTTCACGCCCATGCGGGACATCTTGATGGCCAGCTGGAAGCCCTGTTCCGGGGTGTCGGTCTTCAGGGTTGGCAGCCAGCTGTCAGCAGCCTGGGCAAAGCCGATCATCAGGCTGAACATGGCAGGGATCAGGAGAAGCTTTTTCATGTGATATTCCTTCTTCTTTTTAGACGAAACAACGGTGCAGGTACGTCTGGCTGGCGCGGCATCGGGATGTGCTGTGTCAGCACGGAGCATGCACGGCCAGTGTAGGACAAAACGGACGGCTGTGAAGTACGACAATGGTGCCGGTTTTGGCCGCTGGGGCCGGCCGGAGGTATCCATGCGCGGCCTGTGGATACCATGCTGTAGCGGTTATCACCCGGCGGGTCCGCTGTAGCTGATAGCCGTCACATACCAGTGCCTTTCGCCTTCGGGGGTACGCACCACCACCTCGTCGTCCAGAGCCTTGCCGAGACAGGCGCGGGCCACGGGGGATTTCAGCGAGATATGGTCTTTTGCGGCATAGACCTCTTCGTCGCCGACAATGCGAAAATGCAGGGTGTCACCGTTGTCGTTTTCCAGTTCGCACCAGGCGCCAAAGTAGATCTTGCCTTCCTGGGCCGGGTTGTATTCGATGCGCTCGGCAACATCAAACAGCTTGGTCAGGTAGCGGATGCGGCGGTCGATCTGGCGCAGCTTGCGCTTGTTCTCGGTGTAGTCGGCGTTTTCCGAGCGGTCGCCGAGGCTGGCGGCCCAGCTGACGACGGCGGTGATTTCCGGGCGGTGTTCGCGCAGCAGGTAGTTGAGTTCCTTCTTGAGCGCGTCGTAGCCGCCTGCGGTCAGAAGTTTTCGGGTCATGGCCGGTGGGTTCCTGTGTCAAAGCGGGAAAAGCGGGGAGGGGAGTTTAACCTGAAAATATGGGTTTTGCTCCACCCGTGCCCCGCCAATGCTGTCAACCTCGTGCATAGGCGGGGCATGACCGTGATAGCGGCTAGGTCAAGTTGATGTTGATGTATTTGATTTCCAGGTATTCCTCGATGCCGTAGCGTGAGCCTTCGCGCCCGAGGCCCGAGGACTTGATGCCGCCAAAAGGTGCGACTTCATTGGAGATCAGCCCGGTATTGATGCCGACCATGCCGTATTCCAGCGCTTCGGACAGGCGGAAGATGCGTGACAGGTTCTGCGTGTAGACATAGGCCGCCAGGCCGTATTCGGTGTCGTTGGCCAACCGGATCACTTCGTTCTCGTCGCTGAAACGGAACAGTGGAGCCAGCGGACCGAAGGTTTCTTCACGGGCCACCAGTGCATCATGGGGTACGTCAAGCAGAATGGTTGGCTCGAAGAAGGTGCCGCCCAGTGCATGGGGCTGACCGCCCAGTGTCAGTCGTGCGCCCCGTTGCAGCGCGTCGTCAATGTGAGACTGCACCTTGTCCATGGCGGCCGGATTGATCAGCGGACCGAGCGTGGTGTCACTGTCCAGCCCGTTGCCCACGCGCAGCCCGGCCACGGCCTGTTGCAGCTTGTCGGCAAATTGCTGGTAGATGCTGTCATGTACATAGAAACGGTTGGTGCAGACACAGGTCTGGCCGTTGTTGCGGTATTTGGCGGCCAGTGCGCCGGCCACGGCCTGGTCCAGGTCGGCATCCCCGAATATGATGAAGGGCGCGTTGCCACCCAGCTCCAGGGAGACCTTCTTGATGTCATGGGCGCACTGTTGCAGCAGCAGTCGGCCGGTGGCGGTGGAGCCGGTGAAGCTGAGCTTGCGCACCTGCGGGTTGCCGGTCAGCTCGCCGCCAATGGCCCGGGCATCGCCGGTGACCACGTTGAAAACGCCGGCGGGAATACCGGCCTGGTGCGCCAGTTCGGCCAGTGCCAGTGCGGAAAACGGTGTTTGCGGGGCTGGCTTGAGCACCACTGTACAGCCGGCGGCCAGTGCCGGAGCGGTCTTGCGGGTGATCATCGAAGACGGGAAGTTCCAGGGCGTGATGGCAGCCACCACACCGACCGGCTGTTTCATCACCAGTAGGCGCTGGCCGGCTACCGGTGCCGGCAGCAGGTCGCCATAGACACGTTTGGCCTCTTCGGCAAACCACTCGACAAAGGACGCACCATAGAGGATTTCGCCACGGGCTTCGGCCAGCGGCTTGCCCTGCTCAAGGGTCATGATGCGGGCCAGCTCGTCCCGGTTATCCAGGATCAGCTCAAACCAGTTGCGCAGCAGTGTGGCGCGTTCTTTGGCGGGCAGGGCACGCCACTGCGGCAATGCCCCGGCAGCGGCGTCAATGGCCTGGCGTGTTTCCGTGGCACCCATGCAGGGAACCTGGCCTAGCTGCGTGCCGGTCGCCGGATCGAAAATATCGGTGGTGGCACCATTCAGTGCTTCGCGCCACTGGCCGTTGATCCAGGCGAGCTGTTTGAATAATGGTGTTGTATTCATGCTGATCTCCAGAGGTTGCCAGGCCCAGAATACCTGATCCGGCCGGCAGGCACATGACGGTCGGGCTGATATCGGATCTGGCCGGTTTTATGCGCAGGCTAATGGTCTTTTTGACCAAAGACGTGATTTAATTTGTGACAAAAAAATATACTCTTGCCTGTCATGCAATGCAGCGGCGTTTCGGCTTACATGCCGGACTGTCGACAGCTGGCCTCCGGGCGCAAAATACAACAAGGAGATGCGCATGTCGGTACCCTTCAATTTGCACGTCGTACCTTTCAGCTTGCTGGACGAGGATGAACAGGAAAGGCTGCTGGCTGCTGTGGAGTACATGGAATTCGCTCCGGGAGATGTCCTGATCGAAGCCGGCGGACCACCCCGGGGTGTTTTTGTGATCTGCGGCGGCAAGGTGGCGGAAGCCGACCACCGGATTGAAAGCACTGACGGCGAGCCGGCCACCAACGTATTCATGTATTACGAGGCGGAAGAGTATTTTGGCGGCTGGTCGATCTTCAACGGGCAGGCGATTCACCGCTTTTATGCCGTGGAACACACCTACGCCCACCTGATACCGACCCAGACGCTGTTCGAACTGATCGACAGCAACCCGCAGTTTGGCGAGTATTTCCAGCAAAATCTGGGAGCCAAGCGCGAAATCGTCGCCCAGCATGCACCCAACCAGGACATGGCAGAGTTCATGCTAGCCCGCATCAAGGACAGCACCATCCGCGAGCCGCTGATCGTGTCCGAAGGCGTCAGCATCGAGGAAGCCACCCGCCTGATGCGCGAGGAAAAATCCGACTGTCTGCTGGCACGCAAGGGCAATCGCTATGGCATGGTGACCGGCACCGACCTGCTGGATGCGGTGATTCTCGACAAGCTGCCGCTGGATACGCCGGTGGCGGAGATTGCCAGCTACCGGCTGATCAGCATCCAGCCCGATGATTATCTGTTCAACGCACTGATCATCATGACCCGCCAACATATTGAGCGTGTGGTGGTAACCGACGAGCAGGGCGGTCTGACCGGCATCATCGAGCTGACCGATGTGCTGAGCCACTTCTCCAGCCACTCCCATGTGATCGGCCTGCGGGTGGAGCGGGCGCAGACGGTAGAGGAGTTGCGCGAGGCGTCGTTCGGCCTGTTCGACCTGATCAAGGCACTGCTTTCGTCCGGGGTGAAAATCCGCTTCACCATGGAGCTGCTGGCAGCGGTCAACAGTCGCATCCTGGGCAAGCTGTTTGACCTGATCGTACCCAAGGAAGTACACCCGCACGTCTGCCTGATCGTCATGGGCTCCGAGGGGCGGGGCGAGCAGATCATGAAGACCGATCAGGACAACGGCCTGATCTATCGCGACGGGCTGGACTGGCCTGACATGCACAAGGTCATGCAGCAGTTCAGCGACACGCTGATTTCCTTCGGTTTTCCGCCCTGTCCGGGCAACATCATGGTATCCAATCCGGAGTGGGTGAACTCGGTACGCGAGTGGACCGGCAAGCTGGGCAAATGGAGCCGCAGCAGCAATACCACCGACATGATGAATCTGGCGATCGCCGCCGATGGCAAGCCGGTGGCAGGTAACACGGCGCTGTTCAAGGTGTCGCGCAATGCCTTCATGCGCGAGATCTTCACTGATCAGGTGTTTTTCTCGTTCTTTGCCCGGGCCGCGCTGGACTTCGAGACGCCGCTGACCTTCTTTGGCCAGCTGAAGACCAGTCACGGGCTGGATATCAAGAAGGCCGGGGTGTTTCCGATTGTGCATGGCGTGCGCACCATGGCGCTGCAAAACAAGATCATCGAGACCAACACCTTCAAGCGGCTTGAGCTGCTGGCCGAACGCAGAATCGTCGAGCGGGAAATGGCGGCCAACCTGGCCGAGGCGCTGAGCTTTTTCATCCAGTTGCGTCTGCAGCAGCAGATCCAGCGGGTGACCGATAGCGGCCAGACCCATGATGAAACCCCCAACGAGATCGACTTCAAGCTGCTCAACAAGTTCGAGCGCGAGCTGTTGCGGGATTCGCTGGCGGTGGTCAAGGACTTCAAGAAGTCGCTGACGCACAGGTTTCACATAACCATGTAGCGGGCTGTTTTGTGCTGTGGTGTTGGGGGTTTTGCGCTGTGGCGGCTGGGTATGGTGACGTTGGGAGCAGGCTGCCGCTGGTTCGGTCCTGCGGCCCAAACCGCTAAAGGCATGCTCCCAACGTCACCACACCCGAATCTGCCTTGTACGGGGGAGGGATTGTTGGCCGGTTATCAGGGATAACCGGCTGCTGTCGCTGTGCAAATTGCCGGCATTCAGTGTCTGGCCGGACTCTTCTTGACAGGCTGTCTCTGGATAAGTTGTCCAGTAGTCTGCCAGTAAAAACAGTCGGATCAAGCAGGAAATATTATCAAAATGTAGAACCTTGTAACCTGTTGATCCCTGTGCTTTAATCTTGATTTTAAAAATATCCCATCGTGTTATACGGCCTTCACGATGATTGGGTTATGTAGAAGGCGGTCTAATACATGTTA
>WPCI01427720.1_pt1 | contig 20193 bp, 17 predicted proteins | sample 5399871 | NCBI WGS metagenome assembly WPCI01 (sample SAMN12869469, study PRJNA574797) | sludge metagenome | isolation source: wastewater treatment of pH7 | place: China:Beijing | collected 2019-05-20 | reverse complement strand
TGCAAGGTGTTGCGCAGGCGCTCCAGCAGATCGGCGTCCTCGGCAAAGCGCTCCATCAGGATGTACTTGGCACCTTCCAGCACGGCTTTCACATCGGCAAAGCCGTTGTCGGGCTGGATGAAGCGTTCGGCTTCGGTCTCGGGGTGCAGGGTCGGGTCGGCAAACAACGCATCGGCCAGCTCGCCCAGACCGGCTTCCAGCGCGATCTGGCCCTTGGTACGACGCTTTTTCTTGTAGGGCAGGTAAAGGTCTTCCAGGCGCACCTTGGTGTCGGCGGCAAGAATGTCGTTTTTCAGCCCGGGGGTCAGCTTGCCCTGCTCGTCGATGCTGGCCAGAATGCTGACGCGGCGTTCTTCCAGTTCGCGCAGGTAGCGCAGCCGCTCTTCCAGCGTGCGCAGCTGGGTATCGTCCAGGCTGCCGGTGACTTCTTTGCGGTAACGGGCGATGAAGGGCACGGTCGAGCCTTCGTCCAGCAATGCTACTGCGGCGGCCACATTGCGGGTGACCACGCCCAGCTCTTCGGCGATTTTGGCATTGATGTCGAGCATGAAAAACCTGTGTGTCAGAACGAAACCGGCAATTATAGGCCAGCCCCGGGGTTTTGAGTAGCAACAACCGGGGCCGGGCAGTTTGCGCAGGGTGGCAACCGGCGGGGCACCCGGGTGACTCAATCGATGCTCCGGGCGAGTGGACATGAGCCATTTACCGGCCTGTAAGATTTGCTAACAAAGGTTGCTGCCGGACACTGCCTGTTTGCAGGCATAATTGTTCCTTTTATAGCCGGAAGGCCGGACGATTTGCGGGCTGGCAGTACTATTGAGGGCGTAACATGAGCGACGGTGAAAAAATCCTGATCGTGGATGACGATGCACGTTTGCGCGGTTTGCTGGAGCGCTTTCTGGACGAGCATGGTTATCGTGTGCGCAGCGTCGAGAATGTAGGGCAAATGGAACGCATCCTGCAGCGCGAACACTTCAATCTGCTGGTGCTGGACCTGATGCTGCCCGATGAGGACGGGCTCTCCGCCTGCCGCCGTTTGCGCGCATCCGGCAACCGCATTCCGGTCATCATGCTGACTGCCCGGGGTGATGAGTCCAGCCGTATCGAGGGGCTGGAGCTTGGTGCTGACGACTATCTGGCCAAGCCGTTCAACCCCCGCGAGCTGCTGGCACGAATCCGCGCCGTGTTGCGACGGCTGGAGAACGACGTGCCGGGCGCGCCGACCACCAGCGAGCAGGAAGTCACCTTTGGCGAATACCGGCTGTCGCTGTCCACACGCGAACTGCACAAGGGTGATGACTCCCCCTACATGTTGACCACTGGCGAATTTGCCGTACTCAAGGTGCTGGTGCAGCACCCGCGTGAAACCCTGAGCCGTGATAAACTGATGAACCTGGCGCGCGGCCGCGAATGGGATGCGCTGGAGCGCTCGATTGACGTGCAGATTTCCCGTCTGCGCCGGGTCATCGAGCCCGACCCTTCAAGGCCGCGCTATATCCAGACTGTCTGGGGCGCGGGCTATGTCTTTGTGCCCGACGGAGACTGACCCTTGGTCGTCTGGTATCCGCGCAGTTTCTTTGGTCGCCTGCTTGGCATGGTGTTGCTGGCGGTGCTGTTTTCCAAGGCGCTGACGCTGATCTATCTGCTGCTCAATGATGATGTGCTGGTTGACCGGCAATACAGTCATGGTGCGGCCCTGACCCTGCGCGCCTACTGGGCGGCACCGGCCAGCGAACAGCAGGGCGTGGCCGAGGCTGCCGGCTTGCAGCTGGTGCGTGAGCACCATGTGCCGGAAGGCGAGCGGCAATGGCCCTATAGCGATATTTTCATTGAGCAGATGAAGGCCGAGCTGGGCGAGGACACGCGTGTACGCATCAGCGTGCAGACGCCGCCCTCGTTGTATGTCAATGCGCCTTCGCTGGGGCCGGACTGGATCCGCATTCCCCTGTATCCGCACCCGTTGCGCGGCCAGCGTTTGTGGAACCTGTTTGGCTGGTTTCTCGGCATCGGCGTGTTGTCCACCGCGGCGGCCTGGCTGTTTGTGCGCCAGTTCAGTGCGCCACTCAAGCGGCTGGTGATCGTGGCCCGGCAATTCGGTGAGGGGCGCAGCGTGCGCTTGCCGGTGGAGGCCGATACCGCCAGCGAGATGGCCGAGGTGTATCACGCCTTCAACCAGATGACCGACAACATCGAGCAGTCCAACCGCGAGCGCGAACTGATGCTGGCCGGCATCTCCCATGACTTGCGCACCCCTTTGACCCGCATGCGGCTGGCTCTGGCGCTGCTGGGCGAGGAAAGCGAACTGGCGCGCGACATGGTTCACGACATCGAGGACATGGACGCAATCCTGGAGCAGTTTTTGGCTTTCATCCGTGACGGTCGTGACGAGGCCAGCCAGGTCTGCGACCTGAGCGCACTGGTGCGGGAGGTGGTGCAGCCCTATCACCAGCAGGGTTACGATATCGGGCTGCAGTTGCAGGACGGCATCACTGCGCCGCTGCGCCGCCTGTCGTTCAAGCGCATGCTGGTCAATCTGATCGAAAATGCCATTCGTTATGGCGGCTCGCGAATGCATATCACCCTTGTTGTGGACCACCAGGATTCATCCGGTCAGGCCGTGCTGACTGTACGTGATACCGGGCCGGGCATTGCCTCAAGCGATCTGTCGGGCATCTTCAATCCGTTCATCCGTGGCGACCAGGCCCGCGGCGGGCAGGGTGCGGGTCTGGGGCTGGCCATTGTGGAGCGTATTATCCGTTTGCATGCGGGGCATATCGAATTGCGCAACCATCCGGCCGGAGGGCTTGAAGTGCAGGTCAGCCTGCCACTTGAAAACCGGCAGCAGCGGCCCAAGCTCAGGTACAAGCCAAAACCGGCAAAGAAATGGAAACGTAATGGATAAGGTTCGTATCGACAAATGGCTCTGGGCCGCCCGCTTTTTCAAGACCCGCAACCTGGCTAAAACCGCCATTGAGGGCGGCAAGGTGCATTGCCGTGGTGAGCGCTGCAAGCCGGCCCGTGACCTGCGCATTGGTGACGAGCTGCAGATCCGCTGCGGCTACGACCTGCGTACCGTGGTGGTCGAGGCGCTGAGCGAGGTGCGCCGAGGTGCACCGGAGGCGCAACTGCTTTACCGTGAAACCGAGGACAGCATCCGCAAGCGCGAAGAGGAAGCGCAATTGCGCAAGGCCGGAGCCCTCGGTATCCAGACCGACGGTCGTCCCAACAAGAAACAGCGCCGCCAGCTTGATCAGTGGCTTGACCAGTGTTGAATGACTGACAACTGTAGGTTCGAATTTATTCGAACAAATCAGGCTGTTGTCAGGTCCACACCTATTTAAACAAGCCGCATATCGTCAGGGGTACAGCGTTTCATGTGCGAATAAATTCGCACCTACATATAATTCATGTCCCGGCACTGTACGCACCGGTTTTTTTATATCAAAACTATTTTCCAGGTACCCCATGACTGACACCGACTTCACCCAGCGTTTCATCTTCGACAACCACGATGCCCGTGGCGAACTGGCCACCCTGGAACAAAGCTACGCCCATGTGCTGGCCAAGCACGACTACCCGGAACCGGTGGCGATCCTGCTCGGTGAACTGATGGCCGCCGCCGCATTGCTGGTCGGCAGCCTCAAGTTTGACGGCCTGCTCACCCTGCAGGTACGCGGCGAGGGGCCCCTGTCGTTGCTGGTGGTCGAATGCTCCAGCGAGCGCGAAATTCGTGGGCTGGCCCGTTATGACGCCGACCGTATCGAAATCGGCGCAACCCTGCAGGAACTGATGCCCAGCGGCGTGCTGGCCATGACCATTGATCCGGCCGGCGGCCAGCGCTACCAGGGGCTGGTTGCCCTCGACGGAGACAGCTTGGCCGACTGCCTGAATGCCTACTTTGCCAGCTCCGAACAGCTGGAGAGCCGTTTCATCCTGCATGCCGACGGTCGCCGTGCCCGTGGTTTCCTGCTGCAACAGCTGCCGGTCGCACAGGTGCCGCAGGGCGAACAGCGCGAAGCCAGCTGGCAGCACCTTACCGCCCTGGCCCAGACCCTGAGTGCGGAAGAGCTGCTGGGGCTCGACAACATCACAATTCTGCACCGGCTGTACCATGAAGAGCAGGTGCGGCTATTTGACGCGCAAGGCGTCAGCTTCAGTTGCAGCTGCTCGCGCGAGCGCTCACAAAACGCACTGCTCAGCCTCGGTGAGCAGGATGTTCTGGCCCTGCTGGAGGAGCAAAACGGCCAGGTCGAAATGGACTGCCAGTTCTGCAACCAGCGTTATCATTTCAGCGGCGATGATATTCGCCGGATCTTTGGCCTGGATCACAGGAATGATGGTTTATCTACCGTGCATTAATTAAAAAGCTCAGGCATAATAAGCGGATCTTTTTTTAACCTTGTAGTGTTTTGTGCGAAGCACTACATTTTTGAACAAACGGCGGGGCCGTTGGGGATCGACATGACGCAAGCAAACATCAATGTGTACACTGACATCAGTGCTGCTGAACTTATTGAACAGGCCGTTCAGCGCGGTGAGGGCAAGCTGGCCGACAACGGCTCGCTGGTGGTGGAAACCGGTCACCGCACCGGCCGCTCCCCGGCCGACCGCTTCATCGTCAAGGAGCCCAGCACCGAAGCGCAGATCTCCTGGGGTGCGGTCAACCGCCCGGTCGAGCCGACAGTGTTCGACGCCCTGTGGGAGCGTGTCCAGGCCTATGTTGCCGAGCGCGACAGCTTCGTTTCCCATGTACATGTAGGTTCCGATCCCCGCTACTACCTGCCGGTCAAGATGACCACCACCACTGCCTGGCACAACCTGTTCGGCCGCTGCCTGTTCATCACTCCCGAGCAGTACAACCCGTCCAGCAAGTCCGAGTGGCAGATCATCAACGCGCCGTTCTTCGAGTGCGTGCCCGAGCGTGACGGCACCAACTCCGACGGCACCGTAATGATCAACTTCGCCGCCAAAAAAGTCCTGATTGCCGGCATGCGTTACGCCGGCGAAATGAAAAAGTCCATGTTCTCCGTGCAAAACTTCCTGCTGCCAGAGCAGGACGTACTGCCCATGCACTGTGCCGCCAACGTCGGCGAAGACGGTGATACCACCCTGTTCTTCGGCCTGTCCGGCACCGGCAAGACCACCCTGTCCGCCGACGAAAGCCGCTACCTGATCGGTGACGACGAGCACGGCTGGGGCGTGGGCACCGTATTCAACATCGAGGGCGGCTGCTACGCCAAGTGCATCGACCTGTCCGAGAAAAACGAACCGGTCATCTGGAAAGCCATCAAGTTTGGTGCCGTTCTGGAAAACGTCGTGCTGGATGACAAGCGCACCCCCGACTACAAGGACGACAGCCTGACCCAGAACACCCGTGCCGCCTACCCGCTGGCCAACGTCGAAAAAGTCACGGCCGAAAACCGTGCCGGCGAGCCCAACGCCATCATCTTCCTGACCTGCGACCTGACCGGCGTACTGCCTCCGGTGTCCATCCTCAACAACGAGCAGGCGGCCTACCACTTCCTGTCCGGTTACACCGCATTGGTCGGTTCCACCGAAATGGGTTCCGGCAGCGGCATCAAGTCCACCTTCTCCACCTGCTTCGGTGCGCCGTTCTTCCCGCGTCCTGCCGGTGTCTACGCCGAGCTGCTGATCAAGCGCATCAACGCCTTCGGCTCCAAGGTGTATCTGGTCAACACCGGCTGGACCGGTGGCGGCTATGGTGTCGGCAAGCGTTTCGACATCCCGACCACCCGTGGCGTGATTGCCGCCATCCAGAGTGGCGCCATCGCCAATGCCGAAACCGAGCACCTGGACATCATCAACCTGGACGTGCCAACAGCCGTTCCCGGTGTCGAGACCAACCTGCTCAACCCGCGCAACACCTGGGCTGACAAGGATGCCTACGATGAGGCTGCCAAAGAACTGGCCGGCAAGTTCATCGAGAACTTCAAGAAGTTCGAGGTGTCCGACGCCATCCGCACAGCAGGTCCCAAGCTGTAACAGCTGACGACTGCCAAAAAACCGCTCTCCGGGGCGGTTTTTTTGTGCCAGTCACAAAAGCTGCTTCGGTGCATTTTACCGTAGGTTCGAATTTATTCGAACATGAAAGCGATCCGCGAGTTTTGCAATAAAGGGGTCAGGTGCATTTTACAGAGGAAATATGTACCTGACCCTTTAATTGCAGATGCTGCTGTGCGAATAAATTCGCACCTACAGCTGGTCCGTCATTCTGAACATTTCTTCCCTGTCACCTTTTCCAAGCGGGACGCGTCCATGTAGTGTAAAATCCATGCCACTACAGCCAGGCAGCCTAATTGAGAGAGCAGAGTGAACCTGTTAAACCACATCAAGGAAACCCGTCCGGAACTGCGCAAGTCAGAGCTGAAAGTCGCCGAGTATGTGCTCTGCGAGCCGGCTTTGGTGATGCATAGCTCCATGGCGGATGTTGCCCAGGCTGTGGGCGTCAGCGAACCGACCATCGTGCGCTTCTGTCGTGCCATTGGCTGTCAGGGTTTCCAGGACCTGAAACTCAAGCTGGCACAAAGCCTGGTGGCCGGTGCCAGCTTCGGTCAGTTTGCCATTCACGAGGAAGATCGGGTCGCCGATGTCGCCCTGAAAATCTTCGATACCACCCTGCATACCCTGATCGATGTGCGTGAGAGCCTGGACACCAGCGCGCTGGAGCAGGCGATCAGCATGATCGCGGCTGCGCCACGAGTTGAGTTCTATGGTTTTGGCGCTTCGGGCGCAGTGGCGGCGGATGCCCAGCACAAGTTTTTCCGCCTGTTGTTGACGGCGGCGGCCTACAGCGACCCGCACATGCAGGCGATGTCGGCGGTGACGCTGACGGAAGGCGATGTCGCCATCTGCATTTCCCAGTCCGGCCGCTCCCGTGACCTGCTGACCACCGCCAACCTGGTGCGTGAAACCGGTGCCGGCCTGATCACCCTGTGCCCGAGCCAGACCCCGTTGGCCGAGCTGGCCACTGTCAACCTGGCGATCGACGTGCAGGAAGACACCGAAATCTATACTCCGCTGACCTCGCGTATTGCCCATCTGGTCGTCATCGACGTGCTGGCGATGGGCGTCGCCATGGCGCGCGGACCGGATCTGGTTGATCATCTGAAAAGCGTCAAGCGCAGCCTGCGCAGCTTGCGCCTGTCACCCAAGGCTGCTGCCCGCCCGATTGGTGACAAAGCAGACCAGTAAAGGAAGGGTGGACCCTGCGCTGCGCGCCGGGTGAGACATTGAGCTGTAGGTGCGAATTTATTCGCACAGCCGCGCCAGAGATCCCATGTCCGAATAAATTCGAACAGAAGCGGTCACAACAGATATTTGGTTGCGAAGCGATACGTCAAATAACCATCCAGTACTGAGTTTGGCGCAGTCGCAGACTCTATAGTCACCTGCCAGCAGTAAGCCAGCTAACCCCTTTGTCGGCTTTATTTCCCTGCCATAGCTTCCAAAAAATGACCAAAAGTGGCACTATCGCACCTCTATTTTACGCATGCATACCGGCCAGTTGCCTTTTATCCGCGCAAACTGGCCCGGGCCCGGTATGCTAAACGCCTGACCGGGCCGTTTTGACGAGGTCATTTATGACGCAATCCACTCCGGCCGCGGCTACACCGGCCCTGGAAGTGCGCGATCTGCACAAAAGCTATGGCGACCTTGAGGTGATCAAGGGTATCTCGCTGGCTGCCCACGACGGCGATGTCATTTCCATCTTGGGTTCGTCCGGTTCGGGCAAATCCACCTTCCTGCGTTGCCTGAATCTGCTGGAAAGCCCGCACAAGGGCCAGATTTTCTTCTCTGGCGAAGAGCTGCAGCTGAAAGCCGACAAGACCGGCGCACTGCAAGCCGTGCGCAACGAACAGATCAACCGTCTGCGCACCCAGGTCGGTTTCGTGTTCCAGAACTTCAACCTCTGGCCGCACATGACAGTGCTCGACAACATCATCGAGGCACCGCGCCGGGTACTGGGCCAGAGCAAGGCCGAGGCCATCGCGACCGCAGAGGCCCTGCTGGCCAAGGTCGGTATTGCCGACAAGCGCCACAACTATCCCAACCAGCTGTCCGGCGGCCAGCAGCAGCGTGCGGCCATTGCCCGTACGCTGGCCATGCAGCCCAAGGTCATCCTGTTTGACGAGCCCACCTCGGCACTCGACCCGGAAATGGTCCAGGAAGTGCTGGGCGTTATTCGTGGTCTGGCCGATGAAGGCTGCACCATGCTGCTGGTCACCCACGAGCTGAGCTTTGCCCGCCAGGTATCCAGCCAGATAATGTTCTTTCATCAGGGACGGATTGAAGAGCAAGGCACACCCGAAGAGGTGTTCGAACGGCCGCAATCCGAGCGTTGCCGTCAATTTATGTCCAGTCACTACCTGTGAGGTCTGACCCATGAAAAACTACAAGAAAATCCTTCTCGCAGCTGCCACCAGCCTGGCTTTGAGCACCGGTGCCATGGCCGCCGACAAACTGCGCATCGGTACCGAGGGTGCCTATCCTCCGTTTAACCTGCTGGATGCCAACGGCCAGGCCGTGGGTTTTGACCTGGATATTGCCCAGGCGCTGTGCGACAAGATGGGCGCCGAGTGTTCGGTAGTCCTGTCCGACTGGGACGGCATCATCCCGGCCCTGAACGCCAAGAAATTCGACTTCCTGGTCGCTTCCATGTCGATCACCGAAGAGCGCAAGATGGCCGTCGATTTCACCGACCGCTACTACAGCAACGGACTGCAATTCATCGCGCCGAAAAGCGTCGACTTCAAGGTTGACGCCGCCAGTCTGAAAGGCAAGGTGATCGGTGCCCAGCGTGCCACCATCGCCGGCAACTGGCTGGAAGACAACCACGGCCGCAACGTTTCCATCAAGTTGTACGATACCAACGAAAACGCCTACCTGGACCTGGCTGCCGGCCGTCTGGACGGTGTACTGGCTGACAAGTTCGTCAACTGGGAATGGCTGGAAAGCGACGCCGGTAAAGACTTCGAGTTCAAGGGTGATCCTGTGTTTGAAGACGACGAAATCGCCATTGCCGTACGCAAGGGCAACAAGCAGCTGGTCGAGCGCCTGAACAAGGCCCTGCAGGAAATCCGTGAAGACGGTACCTACAAGCAGATCAACGACAAGTACTTCCCGTTCGATATTTACTGATCGGGCAGGGTTGTCGCTCTACAGACTTTAAAACCTGTAGGTGCGAATTCATTCGCACAAAAGACGGCGGTAATGTGCGAATGAATTCGCACCTACGCTAATCTGTCAGAGTGGGGAACGAGCGGCATGGCATTGGCGTTACCCTGTAGGTGCGAATTTATTCGCACAAAAAATGACGGTAATGTACGAATGAATTCCACCTATATTAATCTGCCGCCCTGCGTGAAAACGCAGGGCCCATAAAATGCAAAACGACAAAACACCAATTTTTATCAACACCCATACGACCCTGCCGAAAATATTTTCCACATGATTTTTGATTTACACGGTTTTGGCCCCGCCTTGCTGGCCGGAACCTGGATGACCATCAAGCTGGCGCTAGCCTCCCTTGTGGTGGGCCTGATCCTCGGCCTGCTGGGTGCCCTGGCCAAAACCTCCCCCTATCGGGCGCTGCGCTGGCTGGGTGACGCCTATTCCACCCTGGTGCGCGGCGTGCCCGAGCTGCTCTGGGTATTGCTCATCTATTACGGCTCGGTCGGTACCGTGCAGGCATTTGGCGAAATGATCGGCCAGCCCGAGCTGGAACTGAGCCCCTTTGCCGCCGGCGTGCTGGCGCTGGGCCTGTGTTTTGGCTCCTACGCTACCGAAGTGTTCCGTGGTGCCCTGTTGTCGATCCCGCGTGGCCAACGCGAAGCCGGCCTGGCGCTGGGCCTGTCACGCAAGCGCATCCTCTGGCAGCTGGTACTGCCGCAGATGTGGCGCGTCGCCCTGCCAGGTCTGGGTAACCTCTACATGATCCTGATGAAAGACACCGCACTGGTCTCGGTGATCGGCCTCAATGAAGTCATGCGTCAGACACAGATTGCTGTCACCGCCTCCAAGCAGCCGTTCACCTTCTTCATGGTTGCCGCCATCATCTATTTGAGCCTGACCGTGCTCAGCATGCTGGCGCTGCAATGGTTCGAGCGCCGTGCCAACCGTGGCTTCAGCAGGAGCAGGGCATGAACTGGGAACTGATCTGGAAATACCTGCCCAAGCTGGGCGAGGGTGCCTGGCTCACGCTGGAACTGGTCGGCATCGCCGTGGTGGTCGGCCTGGTACTGGCCATTCCGCTGGGCCTGGCCCGCACCTCACGCCACTGGTACGTGCAAGCTGTGCCTTACAGCTATATCTTCTTCTTCCGTGGGACACCGCTGCTGCTGCAGCTGTTCCTGGTGTACTACGGACTGGCCCAGTTTGACGCCATCCGTCAGGGCCCACTCTGGCCCTACCTGCGTGACCCCTACTGGTGTGCGCTGATCGCCATGACCATGCACACCTCGGCCTACATCGCCGAGATCATCCGTGGCGCCATCCAGTCGGTGCCGACCGGTGAAGTGGAAGCGGCCCGTGCACTGGGCATGTCGCGCCTGCAAACCGTCTGGCACATCGTTCTGCCACGGGCGGCGCGCATCGGCCTGCCGGCCTACAGCAACGAAGTGATCCTGATGCTCAAGGCCAGCTCGCTGGCCAGTACCGTCACCCTGCTGGAACTGACCGGCATGGCGCGCACCATCATCGCCCGCACCTACATGCCGGTAGAAATCTTCTTCGCCGCCGGCCTGTTTTATCTGGTCATGACCTTCATCCTAGTACAGATCTTCCGCCTGCTGGAACGCTGGCTGCGCGTAGACATGCTGCAGGGTCGTTGATGCTCCACCCAAAATGTAGGTGCGAATTTATTCGCACAAACCGTACTCATGTACGAATAAATTCGTACCTACAGAAAAATGCAGCAGACAACTGAGCAACTCGACGAGCGCTTCACCGCCCTCGACCAGCTCCTGCTCGACCACCAATCCCTGTGGCACAACCAGCCCTTCACCCAGCAAACCCTGGCCTGGGAAGCTGACCTCCCAGAACTATCCGCCTGGCTACGCGCACAGAGCCTCGAACACGCCGAACAGCACCAGCTGGAGCCATGGAAAGCATTAAAGGCACCATTAAAGGGGTCAGGTACATTTTTCGCAGAAAATATATACCTGACCCCTTTAATGCAGCTACCCCGCCATCCAGTCAAGCGACTCCCCGAAGCCATGTCCCGCGGCATTCCGGGTCGTAAATGGCAACAGATAGAAGCCTTCGCCGCCTGCCTGCCGCCACACTGGCAAGGCAGCCGCTGGCTCGACTGGTGTGCCGGCAAGGGCCACCTGGGCCGCCGACTGGCCTGGCCAAACGACTGCCTGTGCTGCATTGAACACGATGCCCAGCTGATCAAGGACGGCCAGCAGCTCAGCGAGCAATGGCAGGTACAGGCCAGTCACCAGCACTGCGATGCCCTCAGCGAGCAGGCCATTTCTCACCTGGCCACCAGTGACACCTGGACAGCACTGCATGCCTGTGGCGACCTGCACACCAGCTTGCTACGGCACACAACAGGGCAGGGCGTACGCCGGCTGGCCATTGCCCCCTGCTGTTATAACCGTATCCGTGCCGGCCACTACCAGCCGCTATCCGCTCAAGGCAAGGCGTCCAAACTGCGGCTGGACCGCACCATGCTCGGCTTGCCACTGCAAGCTACAGTCACCGCCGGCGCAGCCGAAGTACGCAAGCGCAACCGCAACATGGCCTGGCGGCTGGGCTTTGATCTGCTGCAGCGTCAGTGGCGCGATGTGGACGAATACTTGCCAGTACCCTCGATGGCCAACCGCTGGCAGCACGACAACTTTGCCGGCTGGTGCCAAGCCGCCGCCGAACTCAAAGGTATCGAAACCAAACCGGTAAGCGACTGGCGGGCAGCAGAACAGGCTGGATGGCAGCGACTGGCCGAAGTGCGCAACCTTGAACTGGTACAAGGCCTGTTCCGCCGACCGCTGGAGCTATGGCTGCTGTTCGACATGGCCTTGCTCCTGCAAGAGCAGGGCTTTTCCGTACAGCTGGGCGAATTCTGCCCGCAGGAACTGACTCCAAGAAACCTGCTATTGCTCGCAGAAAGATAGAGGTAATAAAGGGACAGTCGCTGCTCCTGTAGGTACGAATTTATTCGTACATGAGGTAACGCCGGCGCTGTGCGAATAAATTCGCACCTACATCCCACCCCAGGGCAATCGCATGAAAGTAGCGAAGGGTGAAGAAACTGCCCGCAGGAGGTGAAAACCGGTGTAATGTCCCGTTTTTTACCGGGATGCCGCGATGCAACAGGAAGAAAGGCTGAGCCTGTCAGAGGTATTTGTCACGGTCGATGATCCACGCCAGTCAGGCAAGGTGGAGCACGATCTGGTGGAGTTGCTGGTGGTTGCTGTCAGTGCGGTACTTTCAGGAGCAGATACCTTTGTGGAAATCGAGGAGTGGGCCACTGAGAAGCTGCCGTGGTTGCGCCAACACTTGAAACTCGCCCATGGCATTGCCTCGCACGACACGTTTGCACGGGTCTTCAGCCTGATTGATCCGGAACAGTTCGAGGCTGCGTTCCGCCGCTGGGTGGTCTCAATTCTGCCGGTCCTTGATGCCCAGGTGGTGGCTATAGACGGCAAGACCAGTCGACGATCGGGCAAGGCCAATAGCGCGCCTTTACATCTGGTCAGTGCGTTTGCCGCTGGTGCCAACCTGGTACTGGGTCAGCGGGCTGTAGCAAAAAAATCCAATGAGAAGACCACGATTCCTGAATTGCTGGCAGTGCTCTCGCTGCAGGGCTGCATCGTCACACTCGATGCCATGGGTACCCAGGCCAACATCGCTCAGGCGATCCGTGATCGAGGTGCGGACTATGTGCTGGCGGTCAAGGATAACCAGCCAACGCTGGCTGACGCGATCCGGGATTTCTTCGTGCTGTTCAAGCAAGCCCCGCAACACACGCCTCACACGATGTCGGAGACAGTAGAAAAGAATCACGGCCGCCTGGAAATACGCCGTTGCTACGCTTTCGACGCCCTGCAGTGCCTGCCGCGCAAGGAGCAGTGGCCGGATCTGGCCTCATTCGTGGTCATCGAGTCTGAGCGATCAATACAGAACAAAACCAGTATCGAACAGCGTCTGTATATCAGCAGCCTGCCAGCTCAGGCTGAACGCATTGCCACTGCAATCCGCCAGCACTGGTCTGTCGAAAACAACCTGCACTGGTGCATGGACGTGGTCTTTGCCGATGACCAGATGCGCGCAAGGACTGATCATGCCGGCCACAACATGGCGCTACTCAAGCAACTTGCCCTGAACTTGCTGAGAACTGACCCTACCGCCAGAAAGGGAAGCCTTAAGACCAAACGCCTCATCGCCGCGACCTCCGATACCTATCGCGCCGCACTGCTTGGCCTGAGCTGACTTTCATGCGATTGCCCTGCATCCCACCCAAACAGGCCTTTACAAGATAAAATCTGCCGCTATAATGGCGCACATTGCCGGTATAGCTCAGCAGGTAGAGCAACTGACTTGTAATCAGTAGGTCCCGCGTTCGATTCGTGGTGCCGGCACCATAACATCAAAAGGCTCGCAGAATTGCGGGCCTTTTTGTTTTTACAGTTTCGTTCCTGCCTTGAATGTATCGCACTGTGCCATATCTCCGCTATCAAACCCGCGCTTGAACCAGCGCATGCGCTGTTCCGATGTGCCGTGAGTGAAGCTGTCGGGAGTGACGGTACCGGTGGCCTGTTTTTGCAGGCGGTCGTCGCCGATTGCGGCGGCTGCGTTCAGGGCTTGTTGCATTTCGCCCGGGGCGAGCATTTGGCGATGGCGGTCGGCATGATGGCCCCAGACACCGGCGAAACAGTCGGCCTGTAGCTCCTGGCGTACAGACAGCTGGTTTTGCTGTGCTTTGGACAGGCCCTGTTGGGCCTTGCGTACTTCGGCAGAAATGCCGGTGATGGTCTGGATGTGGTGGCCGACCTCGTGGGCGATCACGTAGGCCTGGGCGAAGTCGCCGGGTGCTTTGTAGCGGGTTTTCAGGTCGTGGTAGAACGACAGGTCGATGTAGACCTTGCGGTCGGCCGGGCAGTAGAAGGGGCCGACGGCGGCGCTGGCCGAACCACAGGCAGACTGCACATGGCCACTGAACAGCACCAGGGTTGGTGCCGGGTAGCGCTGGCCCTGTTTGGCGAAGATCTCTGTCCAGGTGTCTTCGGTGTCGGCCAGGATTACCGAGACGAATTCGCCCAGACGCTGCTGTTCTGCACTCAGCTGGGCCGGTGTGCTGCTGGTGCTGACCTGTTCGCCGGTCAGTAGCGGCATCAGGTCGATGCCGAGCATGCGTGCGCCAAAGAAGGCCAGTACGCCCAGCAACAGCAGGGTACGGCCGCCTTTGGTTTTGAGCAGTACCGGTAGTAGGCGCATGGCGATGCCGCCGCCCATGGCGGCATTGATTGGTGAGCTTTTTTGGCCGCGACGGTCATCCACGTTGTCGCTACGGCGACGGTCTTCCCAGCGCATATGGTGTCTCCTGTTTATGTGGACCCTGCGACTACGCTTCACTTCGCGCAGGATGACAGTGCTGGTACAGTTCAGCGTTGCACATGTAGGTCCGAATTTATTCGGACAGGCCCGGCAAGGCCGGGCTGCATATACCATGTTCGAATAAATTCGAACCTACAGAAGCGCATATAAAAACGTTGTGCGAAGGGGCTTGCCTCTGAGAAAACCTGTGTCTTCTATCGGGGGCAAGCCCCCTCATACAAAAGCAAGTCCTTCATGCAACAGGCAGCACGAGCCAGCGAGTCGTATGTGTTTGTTAGTCTTCTTCGATAACCATGTCTTCCGGCAGTTCGGGCTCGATCAGTTGTAGCCAGGCGGCCAGCTGATCGTAGGCTTCGTCGGTGCCGATGCGCTTGGTGGCGGAAAACAGCTGGATGCCGGCAATGTCGCCCCACTCATCCTGCAGCTGCTTGCGGGTTTTCTGCAGGGCGCTGCGACCGGCGCCGGGCGTCAGTTTGTCGCATTTGGTCAGCAGGACATGCACTGGCATGCCGGCGCCTTTGGCCCAGTCCAGCATCATGCGGTCGAAGGGGCTGAAGGGGTGACGGATGTCCATCATCAGCACCACGCCGGTCAGACAGTCGCGCCGGCTCAGGTAGGCTTCCAGGTGCTTCTGCCAGTGCTGTTTGAGCGGAATCGGCACCTTGGCGTAGCCGTAGCCAGGTAAGTCGACCAGCCGGCGCTGCTCATCCAGGCTGAAGAAGTTGAGCAGCTGGGTGCGCCCGGGAGTTTTCGAGGTGCGAGCCAGGCTGGCACGGGTCAATGTATTGATCGCGCTGGATTTGCCCGAGTTGGAACGGCCGACAAAGGCGACCTCAAGGCCCTCGTCCGGCGGGCACTGTTCAACCTTGGCGGCGCTGATCAGGAATTGCGCCTTTTGACACAGGCCGGGAAGCGGGTTTTTTTGCTGCATGACATCTCCAAGTGATTTTGATCATCCCAGAACGTTTCAGTTTTATGGCTGGCAGTATATAATGCCGCCAATTTTGTGCATACATTGCATCGTATTGGCCTACACATTGGGTTTTGTAGGGTTTATGCTGATAGCTGCATGATTACGTGCCGGGCAGGACAGGATGACACAGAGCGACCGTATCTGCCCCGGATAAATTTACTTTTGCCGTTGTTGGAATGAGCTGATGAACAAACTAGTCGTAAGTCTGCTGCTGAGCCTGGGCATTACTGGCCTTGCGCATGCGGCCGGTGATGCAGAAGCCGGAAAAAACAAGATCCTGATGTGCCAGGCCTGTCACGGTGCTGATGGTAATACCACGTTGATGCCGACCTATCCGAAGCTTGGCGGCCAGGGTGCGAACTACCTGTTCAAACAGATGCTGGACATCAAGACTGGCGAACGTCCGGTCGTGGAAATGACCGGCATGCTGGATGCGATGTCGGATCAGGACATGAAAGACATCGCGGCATGGTATGCCAGCCAGAAAGGCACTACCGGCTACGCCGAGCCCGAGCTGGCCGAGCGTGGCGAAGCATTGTTCCGTGGCGGCAAGCTGGCTGATGGCATGCCTGCCTGTAGCGGTTGTCACTCGCCTGATGGTGCCGGCCTCGATCTGGCCCGGTATCCCAAGCTGAGCGGCCAGCATGCCGACTATATTGCCAAGCAGCTGACCGACTTCCGCGAAGGCGACCGTTACAATGACGGTGATGCCATGACCATGCGTGATGTGGCTGAAAAGCTGAGTAACAAGGACATCAAGGCGCTGGCGAGCTACATTCAGGGCCTGCACTGACCCGGGCTGTCAATCGCAGACAAAACGCCACCGCGCAGTTGCCGGTGGCGTTTTTCGTTGTAAAACTGATTGCAGACAAGTTTGGCCAACCACCGATAGCCAGCTTGGTGTATGGTTGACCCCGTTAGTGGGATATTAAATAAGGAGCTCACCATGCAGCTGATGGACAGGTCCAAGGCACTGGGCATTACGCCTTTTTTGCGTCTGGGATTTCGACCTTTCTTCTTCTTCGGCGTGCTGCTGGCAATGCTGGCAGTTCCTGTCTGGGTAATGGCGTTGACCGGGCATGTCGAGTCCTGGCAGCCGGTTGGAGGCTGGCTGGCCTGGCACCGACATGAGTTGCTGTTCGGCTTTGCCGGTGCCATCGTTGCCGGCTTTTTGCTGACCGCAGTCCAGACCTGGACCGGAGTGCCCGGCCTGTCGGGCAAGCTTTTGCTCGGGTTGACGGTGATCTGGCTACTGGCTCGCCTGAGCTGGCTGGCCGGCATGCCGCTGGGCTGGGTGATCCTGTTCAATGGTCTGTTCATGCCGCTGGTGGCGTTGCAAATGGCGCGCAGCGTCTGGCCGGTACGTCAGGTGCGCAACTATCCGCTGGTGGTGGTGCTGGTCGCCCTGTCGTTGCTGGAGTTGCTGGTGCTGTATGGTGTGGCCAAGGGTGATGATGCCCTGCAGCGTCAGGGTGTATTGGGCGGTGTCTGGGCGGTAGGCGCACTGATGAGCATTATTGGTGGCCGGGTCATTCCGTTTTTCACCCAGCGCGGTTTGCTGCGCCCCAGGCAGGTTGCACCGATCAACTGGCTGGAGCAGGCCTTGCAGTTGGGCACGGCGGTAATCATCCTGTCTTTTGCCGCAGGCTGGGCGCTTGAGCGCAATGCCTTTCTGGGCGTGATTTTCATTGCCATGGGTGTCGGGCACGGTGTGCGCGTGGGACGCTGGCATGATGCCGGGCTGTGGAAGGTGCCGCTACTGTGGTCGCTGCACCTTGCTTACTACTGGTTTGTGGTGGCGTTTCTGGCCATGGGGCTGTGGCATCTTGAGTGGATCGACAACTTCAGCGTGGCGGTACACGCGTTGACGGTTGGCGGCATGGCGGGCCTGATTCTTGGAATGATTGCCCGCGTCACTCTGGGCCATACCGGACGCATGCTGAATCCGCCAAAAGCGATGGTGATCGGTTTTGCCATCTTCAACGCTGGCGCGCTGTTCCGGGTGTTCGGGGTGGGCGTGGCTTACATCGGCTTTTTGTGGCTGGCCGCGTTGTGCTGGTTTGTTGCGCTGCTGATCTATCTGGTCAATTACGGCCCGATGTTGTGGAAGGCGCGCGTGGATGGGGCGCCGGGTTAGTGGTTGGCTGTTTATGTTTTGTAGGTCCGAATTTATTCGGACAGCCCGGGCAAGGTCGTGCGGCGGTGTGGATGTGCGAATGAATTCGCACCTACAGTTGCAGTTATGTAGGTCCGAATTTATTCGGACAGCCCAGGCAAGGTCGTGCGGCGGTGTGGATGTGCGAATGACTTCGCACCTACAGTTGCAGTTATGTAGGTCCGAATTTATTCGGACAGCCCGGGCAAGGCCATGCGGCGGTGTGGATGTGCGAATGAATTCGCACCCACAGTTGGTGTTTTGCAGGAAGAGGCTTTCTCAGGGGCAAGCCCCTTCGCACAATCAGCTTTGCGGCTGCGTGTAGCATCAGGGCTTCATGCAGCCATCACGCAAACATGAAGGAATACCGGCCAGCCAACAGGATGGGCTGGCGGCAGGGAACAGGGGACGAAATCGACCTTTGTATAGCTGTTAAAAACTGGTGGGGCCCTAGAATGGAAAAATAAGCAGCGTCCTGTCCGGAGCACAACCCCCGAACGGCACGCATCATCGGCCTATCAGGCTGGTGGGCAAGTGCGGCACAAACTCATATGAACCGTATTTTTTGAGGTGATTTTCATGACGCAGGATTTGAGCAAGTTCATTCGTAAACCCGAGTTTCTGGAGAAGGTGGTATCTGCAGAAGAGGCGGCATCCTGGATTGATGACGGCATGACGCTGGGCATGAGTGGCTTCACCCTGTTCGGTGAACCGAAAGAGTTCCCGATGGCTCTGGCCGAGCGCGGCAAGAAAGAGAAGTTCAAGGTCAACCTGTTCACCGGTGCCTCCATGGGCCCTGCTGCTGACGGCTCCATGGCCGAAGCCGGCATCATCAACCTGCGCTTCCCGTACAACGCCAACCCCATCCTGCGCAAGCAGATCAACGAAGGCGAAGCGTTCTACATTGACCAGCACCTGTCCCACAACGCCGAATACGTGCGTCAGGGCGTGCTGCCACGCATCGACTACGCGATCATTGAAGCCGCTGCCATCACCGAAGACGGCGACATCATCCCGACCGGTTCCGTGGGCAACTCGCCAATCTACGTCGAGACCGCCAAGCACGTCATCATTGAAGTGAACGTATCCGCGCCTGCCGCCTACGAAGGCATGCACGACATCTACATCCCCGGTCCTGCCGGTGAAAACGCCCGTTGCGACATTCCGCTGTGTGAAATCAGCCAGCGCATCGGCACCAAGGGCATCAAGGTAGACCCTGCCAAGGTGCGCGGTATCGTGATCTCCAGCCAGCCAGACATTCCGTCCCCGCTGTTCGAGCCAAACGAAGAAACCCAGCAGATCGCCGACAACCTGTTGCACTTCCTGCACGAGGAAGTACGCAAGGGTCGTCTGCCAAACAACCTGGCTCCGCTGCAGTCTGGTGTCGGCTCCGTGGCCAACGCGGTTCTGAACGGCATGCAGAAATCCGGCTTCAAGGATGTCATTGTTGCATCCGAAGTACTGCAGGATGGCGTGTTCGACCTGATTGATGCTGGCGTGGTCAAGTTCGCTGCCGGTACCGCCCTGTCGCTGTCCAAAAAGCGCGTCGATACCCTGGCCGAAGACCTGGAGAAGTACGCTGGCAAGGTAATCTTCCGTCCGCAGGAAATCTCCAACCACCCCGAGCTGATCCGTCGTCTGGGCGTGATCTCTTTCAACACTGCGCTGGAAATCGATATCTACGGCAACATCAACTCCACCCACGTCAGCGGTACCCACATGATGAACGGTATCGGCGGCTCCGGCGACTTCGCCCGTAACGCCCGTATCACCATGTTCGTGACTGCGTCCACCGCCAAAAACGGCGCGATCTCTTCGATCGTTCCTTTCGTCACCCATGTTGACCACACCAACCACGACGTTGACGTGATCATCACCGAACAGGGCTACGCCGACCTGCGTGGTCTGGCTCCTCGTCAGGCTGCCGAAGCGATCATCGAGAACTGCATGCACCCAAGCTACAAGCAGCAGGCCCGTGATTACTTCGAGGAAGCCAAAGCCAAGCGCGGCGGTCACACCCCGCACCTGCTGGACAAGGCCTTCTCCTGGCACATCAACCTGGCCGAGAAGGGCACCATGAAGCTGGACGACTAAAACCGGTTTTGTGACGTGATAAAGAGAAGGGCTTCCGCAAGGAAGCCCTTCTTGTTTGTGGGCTGTTTTATCGTTGTGCGTCTAATTAACGAAATCACATGCATCTGTAGGTGCGAATTTATTCGCACACCTGCTGTAGTGATGGTTTTTGTACGAATGAATTCGCACATACGGCCAACCCCTACTGATGGGTGTTTTGTAGATTCGAATTTATTCGAACAAGCCGGGCAAAAGCGGGTAGTAGTGGGGATGTGCGAATAAATTCGCACCTTGTATGTTAACCGAGCACTAACTGGTGGACAGTTATCGGGAGGCCGTTCGCACCTTGAGGCAGTTTCACTGACCTCGCATGTAGAGGGGCTCCCCGCCTTATTACCCAGCTCGAAGAGTA
>WPCI01125705.1_pt1 | contig 20196 bp, 15 predicted proteins | sample 5399871 | NCBI WGS metagenome assembly WPCI01 (sample SAMN12869469, study PRJNA574797) | sludge metagenome | isolation source: wastewater treatment of pH7 | place: China:Beijing | collected 2019-05-20 | reverse complement strand
AACAGAATCGAAGTAGGATCAGTAACGGTGAAGGTGTTTCTATTATTTTTTTGGATCACACCTAAAAGTATGGAGCACCTTCACCGCTCCACCCCAGGCCCAACACGCGCAGCCACACCCCACCAAAATCCGATGAGCCGGTCTACTCCACCTACTTCCCCTCGCGCGGGGACGAGGAATGGGCAGCCACTGTGCCCGAACAGCGCGTCCGCCAGTTCCTCATGTCAGCGCCACAGACCGCAACGTCCACCGAACCTCTGAGCTTCAACGTGATGGAGGGCTATCTCCCCGCCCAGTTCGCACCGGACGTCACAGCTGATCGCGAACTCTACTGGCAGGTCATCGACCGGACCACCGGCGAAACCCTCCCGACAACCGCTTGGGCACTTAAGGAGGCCCCCGCGCTTCCCATGAAAAGCCGCGCTGAGAAGGTCGGTGCCTACCCCGAAGATGCAGCCTCGGCCGTCGTCACGATCCACCGGCCCGAACCCTTCCACGTCTACACTGCGGACTTCCTGGCCAAGCAGGTTTGGGACTCCACCCAGATCTATAACTACCTGACGAACGACTGGGCGGACGACCCGACCCGACTCAAGGATCGCACCTACGACGTCGCTTACCCGGAAACCTGGGATCACGTCCGCCAATCCCTCGGACGATGGCTCGAAAAGCACCCCGAAGTCGACGTCGTCCGCTTCACTACCTTCTTCTACCACTTCACCCTGGCCTTCGACGACAACGCTCTTGAGAAGTACGTTGACTGGTTCGGTTACTCTGCCGCCGTTTCCATTCCCGCCCTCGAAGAGTTCGCTGCCGAGTACGGCTACCGCATGACGCCCGAGGATTTCGTCGACTCCGGCCACTACAACACCCCGCTCCGGGTTCCCACCGCAAAGTTCAAGACCTGGATCGACTTCACCGCCCGACGCGTCGCCGCACAAGCCGCCGAACTCGTCAAGATCACCCACGACAGCGGCCGCGAAGCCATCATGTTCCTCGGCGACAACTGGATCGGCACCGAACCCTACGGCCCCTACTTCCCCAGCATCGGCCTGGACGCTGTCGTCGGCTCGGTCGGTTCCGCCGCCACCTGCCGCATGATCTCAGACATTCCAGGCGTCAAGTACACCGAGGGCCGCTTCCTTCCATACTTCTTCCCCGACGTTTTCAACCCCGAGGGTGACCCAGTTGGTGAGGCCGTCACCTCCTGGACTCAAGCCCGCCGCGCCATCGTCCGCAAGCCCTTGGATCGCATCGGCTACGGCGGCTACCTCTCCCTCGCTATGCAGTTCCCCGCGTTCATTGACCAAGTCGAGGCCATCGCCCGCGAGTTCCGCTCGATTCACAACCGGTCCGAAGGTGAGCTTCCCGCCAACGCCCGCCCTGTCGTCGCCATTCTCAACTCGTGGGGCAAGCTCCGAACCTGGCAAACCTACATGGTCGCCCACGCTCTCTGGTACAAGCAGATCTACAGTTACCTCGGTGTCATCGAGTGCCTTGCAGGGCTTCCCCTGGATGTCCGCTTCATTTCGTTTGAGGACGTCACCGCTAGTGACGGCGCCATTTTGGACGAGGTCGATGTCCTCATCAACGCCGGCGCCCGCGACACTGCTTTCTCAGGAGGAAGAGAATGGGACGACACGCGTCTGCAGACCCTGATCCGCGCCTTCGTCGGTAGCGGCGGCGGCTTCATTGGGGTCGGCGGACCGACCGCTCGCACTACCAACGAGGGTACGATCTTCGCGCTCGAGGACGTGCTTGGCCTCGACATGGAGGTTTCCTGGACTCTGTCGCACACCCGTCACTTCGAGGCGAACGAGGAGCCACACTTTATTACCGCCGACCTCGTGGGCTCCCTGGATACGGGCGAGGATCCCGGCGACATCGTTGCAACTGGGGCCGATGTGCAGCTCCTCGAACTGCGCGAAGGTTCCGTGAAGCTCGCCGTGAACCAGTACGGCGAGGGCCGCGCGGTCTACCTAGCTGGTCTACCCTACTCAGCCCAGAATGCTCGTCTGCTCTACCGGGCGTGCCTGTGGGCGGCGAACGCGCAGGATGAACTCGACGCAGTCCTGATCACCGACAACCCCGAGGTTGAGGTTGCCTGGTACCCGAGCGCAAAACACGCTTTCGTGTACAACAACGCAGACTCCACGCAGCGAGCAGGCATCAAAGGCCTAGACAGAATTTTCACGACCAATCCAACAAGAGCCGCGATACCCAGTGACGCATCGGCATCCAGCGTTCTCCAGGTGGAACTCCCGGCCTACGGAAGCAGGTGGCTGGACCTCCAAGATCCGGTATGAGACATCCCTGCTTTCCTTGGGCGGAAGCCACCAAAATGGTGGGAGAAACCTACCGGGTTCGAGATATTGGAGGTCACGTCGTGAGTAACGTTCCACCGAACCCCTATATGCCCGAAGACAGCCCTGCTGACAACCCCTACCGCCCTCCGAGCGAGAATGGTTACGCGTATCCTCCAATTGAGCCGACTGGCGCCGCAGGTTCTAATCAGCCAGGGTCGGAAGCATCCTGGTCGCCGGACTACCCTCCGCAGAGCCCAGCAAACTCCGCCTATGGGCCCTCATATGCCACTGGCCCACACCCTAACGCGGGGCCCTCATACTCGGCTTATCAAAGCAGTGCGCCAGGTACTGCGTACCAGTCTCCGTACGTGGCGCCCAGCCCCTCCAATAACAAGGCCAACAAGAACAGCAAAGCTGCCCTTGTCGTCATAGTTGCAGCAGTCGTTGCTGGAATCCTTGGTTTGATCATTGTGGCTGGCCTGTTGTTCTCCTCATCCACCGACTCCTCCGGGACGGATCCAACTCAGGTCGACCCTAATCGCGGGTCAAGTCAGCCGCAACAGCCAAGTACGCCCTCGACGGGCTCCGCGAGTGGAACACGGGACAACCCGAACTCGATCGGCTCCGAGCTGGTCACGTCGGAATGGACCATCACCGTCAACAGCGTCGATATGGACGCAACTGACTACCTGATCTCTGAAGACTCCTATCTTGAGCAGGAACTGGGATCAGGCATGAAGTACATTCTGGTGGACCTGACAGCTACGTACACGGGCGAGGAGACCGGGATGGCCTACGACGTCATGACCGACTTCGTCAGTTCAAAAGGGCAGGTATATAACGAGGTCTATGCCTACTTCCCCGACCGCTGGGGTGACATCAGCGAGGTGTACCCGGGGGGAGAGCTGAACGGTCGCGTGGCACTCGTGATCCCAGAGGACGAGGTGGGCGTCATCCGGATAACCCCGGGGTACGCCTATGACGTGGAGCCGTTCTTCGTCGCCACAGAGTGACCCTTTCCCGGCTGCACATTTTGGTTTCCGTGGCTGACTCGATATTCATTGCAAACCCGTAAGCGGGACTATTCTGCGGTTTATGCTTGCTTTTCGTCCGCAAATGGTCGAATAGTCTGGCCTACGGAAACGTTACGCGGAAGTTGCCCGCGTGTGAGGAGCGGTTACTCAACCGGCTCAAGGGAGAGTGGGGGTCGAAACTGGTAAGCCGTTCTTGGGACTTCGTTCGGGTTGAAGTTGGCGAGAAGCTCCTCCGCCGTTGATACCTTTGGGTTGATTGACTGGAGGATGGCTTCAACGACCTCCTCCGTCGACAATCCTTCTTCCCGTAGTTCCCGCAGCGTCACTGCGCCGTCGCGCTTGGCCAGCCGCACTCCAGTAGGTCCTAGTACGAGGGGGACGTGTACATAGGTCGGCTGCCATCCACCCAGTTGCTGCGCCAAGTACGCCTGGGTTGGAGCGGATTCGAGCAGGTCATCGCCTCGAACCACCTGATCTACACCCATTGCAAGGTCGTCTACGACTACCGCGAGGTTGTAGGCGAACGCTCCGTCGCCTCGCCGCAGCACAACGCTTTCGACTGGCGCGGTGTACTCGCTGTGAAGCTCGTCGAAGACGGTCCATCCCGTTGCATGTGGAAGTAGGCGGAGGGCTGGCTTCAAACCCCGAGAGGCCAGGTCGGCACGCCTGGACTCTCTCTCCTCGTCCGAAAGTAGATGGCAGGTTCCGGGATACGCCGACGGCGGGGTGTGTGCGGCTGAAGCAGCCTCGCGGATGTCCTTCCGAGAGCAGAAGCACTCGAACACCTGACCTTGACGAGAGAGGGTGGCGAGAGCGTCCTCGTACAAATCCATGCGCTCGCTCTGGATGACTATCGGTCCGTCCCAGTCGATGCCGATTGCACGCAAGTCGTCGATCTGCGGTCCAGGGTCACGGGCACGCCCCTGATCCAGGTCTTCAAGACGAAGGTAGAAATCGCGCCCGGTCGAGCGAGCCCAGACCCAAGCGAGTAGCGCCGTGCGCAGATTACCCAGGTGTAGATCACCCGTGGGGGAAGGGGCATACCGTCCAGCGCTCACTCACAAAGACTACGTTGCCGCACTTCAATGTGTCAGTTTGGTTACGTTCTGTCCAAATTCGTCCCGATTGTGGATGCGAAAATGATGCGTTTGACCAGAATCGCTAAACTACCCGTTGGAAAGAACCATCAAGAGCAGTTGAGAGACCTGGCTCGTTGAAACTGCAGCAACCGGCGTTTGTTAGGTGCTTCGGCCAGGAACGATGGAGGAGAATTGATCGACCTGCAGGAAGTGCGCAAGGTCTACCCCATTGCGGGCAGCAGCCCGGTGGTAGCCCTGGATGACGTCACCCTGCATGTCGAAGAGGGATCAATTCACGGAATCGTGGGACAGTCCGGTGCGGGCAAGTCGACTCTGATCCGATGCCTCACCGCCCTCGAACAGCAAACTTCCGGGACGATTACGGTTGATGGGATCGACCTAACAGCGCTGAATGGAAAACCTCTACGTGAAGCCCGCCGCAACATCGGAATGGTCTTCCAAAAGCCGAACCTACTTGAGTCCCGCACGGCTGCGGCCAACATCGAGTACCCGATGCAACTGGCGAACAAGAAGGACCACGCTAGCGAGAGGGCTAAAGAGCTACTGGAACTGGTTGGCCTTGGCGACCGAGGGGACTCTTACCCAACTCAGCTTTCGGGTGGTCAACAGCAACGAGTAGGTATTGCACGTGCAATGGCCACGAACCCGCCTGTACTTCTATGCGATGAGCCAACCTCGGCGCTTGACGCTGGTTCGACCAGACAGATCATGAACCTGCTTGAGCAACTTCGCGACAAGTTCGGCGTGACCGTGGTGGTGATTACCCACGAGATGGGCGTTGTTCGAGATATTTGCGACTCAGTGACTCTGCTACAGCACGGCAAAGTCGTGCAGACCGGCAAACTGGATAACATCCTCGCTGAAGTGGATTCACAGTTGGCGGAGGAACTCGTTCCTCGTCCGAATGTTGAAGGCGTGGAACTCGGCCCGACACAGACACTTCTGGATGCAAGTTTCACCTCGTCCCCGGGAATCCCCACGGGAGCCGCCGTCCTGAACTTGGTCGCATCGGTGGGCGCGGACGTCGCCGCCGGGCGGTTCGAGTCCATCGGTAAGCAGCAGGTCGGACGGCTGGCGCTGGCGGTGCCCAGTTATCACGCGCGTGCCATCGCCGGACAACTCATGAAATCCGGCGTTCGGGTTAGGGAGTGGAAATAATGCTCACCGACCTAGTGCTTCGACTTGCAGCGCACCCCACTATTCTTGCGGTGGCCTCGAACCCCGACGAGCAGTGGTTTAGCAATCCCGTGATCCAGAAGAAATTCTGGACCGCCGTCTGGGAGACGCTTGGAATGGTCGGGGTTTCAACCCTGTTTACCGTGGCCCTCGGACTTCCGCTCGGGCTCCTTTTGGCATCTTCCGCGCAGGAGGGCATCAAGCCTCGTCGCACTCTGAACCAGGTGGTTGGCGCGATTGTCAACGTGGTCCGTTCGTTCCCATTCATGATCCTGATGATCGCGTTGATTCCACTGACTCGTTTCATCATGGGTGCCGCCCTTGGCTGGAAGGCGATGGTTGTGCCACTAGTTGTCGGGGCTGTTCCTTTCTTCGCGCGACTGATTGAGACAAACGTTAGCTCTATCGAACCCGGAAAGATTGAGGCGGCGCAGATGATGGGTGCCTCGAACACCCAGATCGAGTGGGGTGTTCAGGTACGCGAATCGCTCCCCGGAATCGTCCAGTCGATAACCCTACTTTTCATCACCCTGATCGGGTACTCGGCCATGGCTGGCGCTATCGGTGGCGGAGGCCTAGGGGCCTTAGCGATCAACTACGGATACAACCAGTGGATGGACGACGTCATGATTATGACGGTTATCGCGATCATCATCATTGTCCAAGTTGTGCAGATGATGGGCGACATGATCAGCCGGCTGGTGAACCACCGCTAAGGCATCACCAGTCGGCAGCGAAGAAGGAGCCTTAGCTTCCACCTGTCCAATACAAAGACTTTTCTCAGCGCGTCCAAATCGGTCGCGAAAACCATTAGGAGTAAACAAATGCGTGCATTACGCAAAATCGCAGCAGCATCCGTCGTGGCAGCCTTCGCTCTGGCGGGCTGCTCCAGCGGAGGCGGTTCCACCGAAGTCGTAGAAGAGGTAGCCGAAAGCGGGGCCGCCCAGAGTGAAAGCGGTGGTGACCTGACAACGATCGTTGTGGGCGCCACACCCTCGCCTCACGGCAAAATCCTTCAGTTCGTCCAGGACAACCTGGCTGCAGAGAACGGGCTGAACATTGAGATTGTGGAGTACACCGACTACGTGGAACCCAACAAAGCCCTGGCCGCAGGCCAGCTCGACGCTAACTGGTTCCAGCACATCCCCTACCTTGAGGAACATACCGCGCAGGAAGGCTGGACCTTCGAGCACGGCGAGGGCACTCACCTTGAGCCACTCGGCCTGTTCTCGGACAAGTACGAAGCAGTCTCAGAGAAGACCGAGGGCGCTTCAATCGGCATCATCAACGATCCGACCAATCAGGCTCGCGCTCTGAAACTGCTCGCGGACGAGGGATTCGTTGAGCTCCCCGCCTCCGGCGACGTCAATGCCGCAACGGTTACCCCGCTGAACGGCACCAAGCTGGTCGAGGTCGATGGCCCCGCCCTGGTCCGCAACCTGCAGGACCTGGACTTCGCGGTCATCAACGGTAATTTTGCTCAAGAGGGTGGCCTGACCCTTGACACGGCCGTTGCCCTTGAGAGCACCGTTGACAACCCCTACGTGAATGTCGTCGCATGGCTCCCCGGTTCGGACAAGGAAGAGGCCGTCAAGAAGCTTGACGCCCTGCTGCACTCGGACGAGGTTAAGGCATACATCTCGGAGACCTGGCCGGACAAGTCGGTCATCCCGGCTGAGTAGTCAGTGCCCCTCACAGGAATCTCCAATCACGACGGGGGAGAGACGCCGCAAATTCGGCACCAAGACTCCCCTTGTGATTGGAGATTCGGGAAAGGGCGTAAAGAAAGGGGCAGGTAGCCGACTATCGGCTACCTGCCCCTTTTTGGATCTGCGACTTTTTGGTGTCGGGAACTCCGTCGGTAATGTCTACCAAGGAGCCGGGATCAGGATGTCGCGTACCATCTGGTCGAGTTCCTCGTCTGCCTGCAGGAACTGACGTAGGGCAAGGCGGGCAGGCGGCAAACCGTCAAACTCTGCCGGGGTCATGCCATCTGGCTCATAGGACTTCACGAACTCAGGCATCGTTTTCAGGGTCTCGAGGATCTTTGTGTCCACGGGGATATCCATCCGCGGCTCCGGATCAATACCACTCGCCTGGAAGCGCTTCTGCCAGGCGAACGGCGGGGAGAGCACAACGTTGCCACCAACCAACTCGGTCCACTGCAGTGGGTTGCGGTAGGCGGCAGCCAACAGCCGAGCTCGTAGTCCGCGTTTCTGGAACTCAGCATAGGCACGCTTCATGACCGCGACCCCGCCCCATTCAAGATAGCCCGGATCGAAGCAGAGACCGTCGCGAGTGTAGACCTTCTTGAGCCAATCGTCGAACCGACCAACCATGATGGTCACGACCGGACCCATTGTGGAAACGTCCTTGCCCTCGGCTTCGCGTCGCTGTAGTCCACGTTCAATTGCCTCGCCCGTGGCGACTGCCTGGGGTGCTGTGAAGGACACGGTGACGTTGACGCTGACTCCCCGGTATGTTGCCTCCTCGATTGCTTCGACGCCAACCTCGGTCGCTGGAATCTTAACAATGACATTTTTTGTCAGGGTCGAGAAGTACTCGGCCTGATCGGCCAACGCTTCGACACTGCGTGCCAGGCGCGGGTCTGTTTGAATCGACAGACGCCCGTTGTATCCGTTGTACTTCTCATATGCTGGCTCCAGAAGCTTGGCGGCCTCCAGTGAGACCTCCTCGACAACCTTCCAGCCGATTTCGTCCTCAGTACTGGTAGGCATCTCCTCAGCCAACTCCGCAATCCGGGCGGTCCAGCGTGGCTGGTCAGAGCGGATGGCAGCTAGCGCGAGAACCGGGTTGCAGGTAGCGCCAACTGCCCCCCATGCGATAGAAGTAGAGAGCTCGCTAGGGGTTGCTGAGTCGTTCCACAACACGGTTGGACCGCGTTGGATCATCAGGCCGAGCGGAGTGGTGGTGTCAGTCATAAGAACCTCTTGGTCGGTACTGGGCGCTATTGCCCAGCTGATTTCGAGGGTACCCACGTGGTCTTCGTCAGTCAGTGACGGACGCGTTATGCCTTGGTGACGAAGTCGTTACCGAATGGCATCGAGGTACTCAACCAATGGCTTGTTCCACGCACATTCTGAATGTAGTTCGGCGAAGTAGCATCATCCTTCAGACACAAACGAAGGCGATAAATGGCAGCCTTCACTAACTCCCGTCCCCTATTTCGCGCCATAGAACCCACTAGACCAGTTCGACTGCGTGGCCGTTGCCCATTAGACCCACATCGATACCTAGCATTTGAGCGCAACTGGCCCCGATGTCTGCGAGTGAATCGAGAGGGCGACTCCAAGATACAACACCGGGAACAACTGCCACCGATGCCGTGATGGCGATGACCGGAACGAACTCACGGGTATGAAGAGAATGGCCAATCAACGGATCGTTGCCATGGTCAGCGGTAATTATGAGCACATCACCCGACCTGAGTTGCCCAAGCTGTTCCCCGAGCCAGTTATCAAACAGTTCAATAACCTCTACGTAACGTGCTGGGTCCTGCTGGTGCCCGGCAAGATCGGTCTCTTGAATATTGGTTACGTTCAATGTGGCCACCGCACCGTCAGCACGTCCTTGTTTCATACATTGAGCGGTACGCGCCAGATTTGCTTCGCTGTCCACTCCGGGGAAGCGCGAAACCTCATTGTCGGTGACGAGTATGTCTGCGGCTTTTCCGATTAGGTTGACCGCTACCCCTTGCGAAACCGCTAGTTGAGGCAGTTGATGTTGATGGTCAATACGGGCTCCTAAGTGGACCACTTGAAACCCACCGTTTTTATAGAAGCCTGTTGCAGGTGTATCGACCCCTAATGTTCCCTCGAGACCAGGACGAACATAGCTCGTCAGTGGGAGTCCCGAATACCCGCCTCCGGCAATAACTCGTGCGACCGGAGCGACCTCGCGAACGATTAGTGCAACGTCCTTGATCTGATCAAATGTGAATTCACTCAGCCTTCCGGTGACATTCCAGTTCAGCGCCGGATCTGCTTCCAGATTGTCGTGTACGAGGATTCCGCCGTCGACCACTATTAGCGGCTTGTCTCCATCGAGTAGATGCACATGATGTCCAGCAGACTCGAGTGGTTGGATGATCGGATCCAGGTACTCGCCTACGCGCGCCATGATTACCTGGGTCATGTCGGCGCCCATCATTGTCTGATGCCCAGCAAATGTATCCGCGCCTGGATAGCCAAGTGACGCACGGCGAACTCTAGACACAATCCCAGATCGCTCAAGCGGCTTCGGTAGGTCCTCATTTACGCGCAACGAGTCAAGCTCCGTGTCTATTAGCCCCAAACCCACTGAAAGAAGGTTGGGGATTTCGAGGGGTTTGCGCCGGACGTCTGAAGCCCATTGCACAAGACTGGCTGCTGTGTTTGCTCTGCTGTCACTCTCACGAAGCCTGTAAGCGTCGGGCATTGCTCCGATTCCGAATCCATCCAACACCACGATTGAGATGTTCACTTCATACCTTCTTTAACCTAGTTTTGAACGCCATGCCCTATGTGCCTTCACGATTGCGTCTTCTGATGAACGTTGTGGTTTTAGGGAGGAACGGCGCGAACGGACATATCCCGGTATCGGAGGGGAATCAACGTATTCGTTCCCGCGCCTTCTAGACACATTCAGACTTCGTCACCTCGTTACGCCGACGAAGTTCGCAATCTCTTAGAACGTTGTAATCAACGACGCGGGGCGTCACTTGAAATGTGCCGCGACAACTGGGGCTCCGTATTTAACAAGAACCCGAAACGCCGTTTGGTTAACCAGCTACGGCGACGTAAGAATCGAAACCCTCGCACACCATCTCAGGTAGGCAAAACGATGTGCGAGGCAAACACCGCTAGATCAGAATCTCCTCATCACCCTTGGAGACCGCAAAGAGGATCACGATCGGCACCAGTGCCAACATCACCAAAATGGTGCCAAGCGCCGAAGCGTATTGGAAATTACCTGAACTGATTTCCTGGAAAATCTGTACCGACATGGTGCGGCTCCAGGGTCCGTAGAGGATGATCGTCGCATTGAACTCCTTCACCACAGTTGCCCAGGTGAGCAAGGCTCCAGAGGCGACGGCGGGCAGTAGCATCGGTGCGGTAATCTTCAAGAAGGTGCGGCCCGGCGGAACACCGAGGTTTACCGAGGCTTCCTCGGTCTGGGTGCCCATCTGACTCAGCTGGCTGGACGCGGAACGCACCGAGAATGGCAAGCGTCGAATAAAGTATGCGAGCACAAGGATCGTGAGCGTTCCAGACAGGAAGAACGGCGATCCGCTGAAGGCAAGGCTGAACGCGATGCCGAACACGACCCCCGAGACCGCAAAGGGAACCATCGAGAAAATGTCAAGGGACGCACTAATGCGCCCCGGTTTGCGCACGACGACGTAGCCGACAAGGGTACCAATCACGACGCAGAGTAAGGTCGCAACCGTAGAGACCAGAAGTGTGTTGCCTAGGGTCGTGCCTAAGCCTGGTTTCGAGGTGTAGTTCTCCAGTGTCAACTGACCGGTCATGGTCGATCCCGAGAACTGCAGGAACGAACTAACCACGACGACGAAGAGCGGTATACAAGCTAGCCCGACGATGAGATATACATAGGCTGTCGCAGACCACTTGGCTAACGGTGAGACTGTCTGAACGCCGAGCGGGCGGACCATAGATTGGCCGAAGGAGTTGCGCTTCGCATAGCCGCGCTGTATCAGCAGGGCGGCGATGGTCACCACAAGCATGACGATCGCCAGCGACGACGCGAGCCGGTAGTCGTTGCTGGTCTCGCCCACGAATGATTGGTAAACAAGTCGGGGATAGACCCGCAGGTTCTGACCGATCACCATCGGGGTCCCAATATCGGCGAACGCAGTCACGAAGACGAGCATTGCCGAGGTTGACAGGGCTGGCTTGATTAGTGGCAGTATCACGTTCAGTGCCACTTTCAGGCGGGGAACTCCCAGGTTGACACCCGCATCTTCGACACTCTGGTCGACCGTCTTCAAGCCGCTGGAAACGAAGAGGAACACATAGGGCATACCCTGCAGAGTCAGCACCAGGATCGTCCCCAACCAACCGTAGATGGACGGAACAGAGATCCCGATATCTCCCAGTGCCCGGCGCACCACACCGTTCTGGCCAAACATGATAATCCAGGCGTAGGCGCCGATGAACGGCGGTGAAACGAAGGTCAGCACGACAGCCGAACGGATCACGATCTTGCCGGGAATCGCCAGTCGGTTAACGAAGTAGGCCAACGGGACACCGATCAACATGGCTCCGACCGTCGCCGAACCCGCCAGGATAAAGCTGTTGATTAACGACTGATAGTACAGCTTGCGCGTGAACAGATGCGCGTAGGGCTCCCACCAAGGCGAAGCTGAATCACTGCCGAAAAGACTGGCACCAAGCAACCTAACCAGAGGATAGATCAGCAGTAGAAGCATGATCGCCAGAGCCGAGATGCTGATAATACTCCAGAAGTTGAAGCGGCTTCCTCCCCTTCTAGCGGCGCGTTTTTCGACCTTGACCGGGCTGCTGGTCACAACTCCTCCTCCGTCACGTCGCCGCCTGAAAAGACCATTAGGTTTTCCGGCCGCACTCGGATACCAATCCGGTCGCCGATCTGCGGAGTGTGGGCCAGGTCGGTCACCCGCGCCTGCACTAGGACTGTCGCGGATTCAGCAAGCTGCACTTTGGCCTGCAGGTATGAACCAAGGAAGGAGGTGAACACGACTTCTCCACTCAGAACATTCGCATCTACTAGCTCCTGTTCGGCGGGAACGATATCGGCGTCCTGTGGACGGAAGCCCGCCCAAACCTTGCCGTGTGCCACCGAGGGCTCCGGCAATTGAAGAACCTGCCCTCCGGGATAGATCAGTTCGGCGTGCCCCTCACGACCGCGAAGATCTACAGTGAGGAAGTTGCCCTCGCCGATAAAGTTGGCGACATGCAACGTCGCGGGCCGTTGGTAAATCTCCACCGGCGAGCCCACTTGCGCGACGTGACCCTTGCTCATCACCGCGATCTGATCAGATAGGCTCAGAGCCTCCTCTTGATCATGGGTGACATAAATGGTCGTGGTGCCAAGTTCGCGCTGCAGTTCCTTGAGATCGTTGCGCAGTCGCACCCGCAGTTTTGCGTCGAGGTTGGCCAGCGGCTCGTCCATTAGCAATACTCGTGGTTGGATGGCAATCGCCCTGGCGATGACAACGCGCTGTTGCTGACCACCCGACAACGATTTGGGCAAACGGCCCTCAAAGCCCAGCAGGTCGACCATCTCTAGCGCATCGGAGATCCGCCGCTTAGCCTCGGCCCCGACCACTTTGCGAGCCTTAAGTCCATATGCGATGTTCTCCTCAACCGTGAGGTGGGGGAAAACCGCGTAGTTCTGGAAGACCATACCCGCGTCTCGTTTGTATGCGGGCACGTCATTGATTATCTGACCACCAATGCGAATGTCACCGGAAGTCTGACGGATGAAACCCGCGATCGCGCGTAGCAAGGTGGTCTTGCCACAACCGGACGGTCCGAGCAGGGTGAAGAAGGATCCTTCCTCTACGGTGATCTGGGCGTTCGCAACCGCCGTCACATCCCCATACTTGATGGTTATATCGTCAAGCTCCACACCTGAGTCGCCGGTAGCGGCTTCACCGTGGGTTTTCTGAGAGGACAACACTGTTATTGTTCCAATTCCTTTGAGATCCATTGAGGCTCGCCGCAGTAATCGGCGCAACGACGCATCGATTACTGCGGCGAGAGGTTACATGTTGGTGATGATCTCTTCCCACCGGGCTAGCCATGCATCCTTGTCTTCGACGGCTCCCTCGGGGTAGTCAATGACCGTGATCTCCGACATTGGCTTCAGACCCTTGGAGTCAGGAGGATCAATTATCGTCGCACGCAAACCTGGAACGTCATCGGCCACCATCTGCTGCCCCTCCGGACCTAGGAACCACTCGGTGAACGCTTTAGCAGCCTCCTGATGCGGAGCATTCTTGATAATTGTCAGGTTGCTCCACTGCGGGATCACGCCCTCCTTCGGGTAGATGATCCCAACTTGGGGGTTCTCCGCGAACGCGGCGATCGATGGTTCATTGAAGAGCCCGAGTACGGCCTCACCGTCGCTTACAGCACGCGGGCCAGCTTGGTTGTCGCTGATAACCAAGTTCTGCGCAACCTGCTCCACTAACTCCCAGCCACCGGCATTGTAGATACCAATAATCTCGGCGTACGCGGCAGAAGAAGCTGCCGGATCGGCGACCTGAATCTTGCCCTTCCACTTCGGGTCGGCCAGTTCTGCGTACGTCGTCGGAACCTCATCCTCGGGAATCATGTCTTTGTTGTACATAATCGCCATAGTCATCATCGAACAGGGGGCTGCTTCGATCTCGGTGATCCACCTCGGATCGATGTTCTCCATCGCCGATTCCGGTGGAAGCTCCCAGAGCGATGGGTCCTCAGCCATCAGCGCCCCGTTAGAGAACCAGACGTCTCCCTGTGGATTGCCTGACTCGCTCTTCACACGACCAAACAACTCGCCTGACGAGCCGTTGACGACCTCCACTCGGACACCAGTAGCCTCGCGGTACTTAGCAGCGATTATCTCCGAAGCAGCAACGTCACCGCTGTAGAGAACTAGGACATCCTCGGACTTGGGAGTTGTGTCACCGCTAGAGCCACTCTCGCTACCCTCGCTCTTTGAGGCACCGCTCGAGCAGCCAGCAAGCAGAGCTACTGCACTCAACACCGAGACGAACCCCGTGATCAACCGTCGTGATCGAACCATACTTGTCTCCTTTCACATAGGGGTGAACCGCCCTGTGAGTGCTCCAATGCATCTGCGCACGAGGAACCCCTTGGTCGGTACTGGGCGCTATTGCCCAGCTGATTTCGAGGGTACCCACGTGATCATCGCCAGTCAGTGACGGACGCGTTATGCCTTGGTGACGAAATCGTCACCGAACCGCATCGACAGTATTCAGTCTGTAGCCGCTTCCCCGCACAGTCTGAATGTAGTTCGGCGACGTGGCATCATCCTTCAGGCGCAAACGAAGGCGATAAATGGCAGCCTTCACCATTTCCCTTCCTCCGCTCCATTCATCCACCGACCATGCATCTTCAAGAAGCTGCTCCCAATTCACGACCCCGCCACTGGCTTCTGCCAGCGCTGTGAGGATTCGCCATTCCAGTGCAGAAAGAAGAATATGCTCCCCGTTCAGTTCCGCCTCGTGTCTGGCAAATGAGAGTGTCAGGTCATCGATCTTGACAGTCTTTGAAAGACCCTCATTTCTCCGTCGCAAGATGGCTGCCACCCGCAGAACCAGTTCACGTGGATTGAAAGGCTTACCGAGATAGTCATCGGCTCCAGCCTCCAGTCCCAGCAGAACCTCATCTTGATTGGTGCGAGCAGTAAGCATAAGGATCGGCACCGAACTGCTTCGTCTGACTCGACTACAAACTTCCAGACCGTTGAGACGGGGAATCATTATGTCCAGTACTGCTAGATCGTACTTACCGGACAGCAGGGCATCGACAGCATCAACGCCATTGCCCAGAACTTCTACCTGGTAGCCCTCTGACTCGAGGATGAAACTTATCAACTCGGCGATTTGGCCTTCGTCCTCGACAACAAGAATCCGGGTCGCCATGACTATTTCCTCCTGAAGAACCCGGTTGCAGACTCCCACCGAGATCTTGATTGACTGATTGTTTGCCGGGGAATGGTCATCATAACGGTAGTCCCCCTCTTTTGGGCGGTGTCAACAAGCAATTTTCCTCCGTGAAGCTCCGCGATCTGTCGAGTAATAGTCATACCCAATCCGACAGAAGCGCCAAAACCAGAAATGCTACTGGAACCCGCCTCCTCCTCGTCATGGCCACTACTGAAAAATCGGGAGAAGAGCTTGGCGCGCTCTTCCGGAGTCATTCCCGCACCACCGTCAGTGACGGACAAGACCAGGTACTCATCGTCGCTGCGCAGGGTGACAACTATTTCTTCCCCCGAAGAGGTGTGCTTTATGGCGTTACTCAGCATGTTAGTGAGAGCCTGTCGGACGAGGCGTTCATCGACGTATGCCTGGGGATCGAGTCGGGGAATGGAGCAAACCAGTCGCTGTTGCCGTTCTTGGACAAGGGGTCGCATGGCGTTGACTGTTTCCCGAACAATACGGCCGACTTCTACCGGTATCGGCTCGACTTTCACCAGACCACTTTCCAGTCGTGCTTGTAGCAATAGGTCCTCTGCAATCGAGATCGCTAGATCACTCTGATGGACGATAATCCCCACAAACCTCTTCTGCGTGTCTGAAAGTGAGCCGGCAGTTTCTTCAGACAAGACGCGGGAAGCCGCCTTTACTGCGGCCAACGGTGTGCGGATTTCGTGGCTAACAACCGAGACTTGATCAGCGCGTTGATGGGCGTCACGACGAGCAATTAGGAGTTCGTTACGCATGGTTCGACGCCTATGGCCCATCACTGCCCACACTGTGATTCCACCCAGAAGGATGCCGCCTGTCAGGAACAACCACTCCATAGGACAAAGCACCTCCGCTTCGGCAACCGTGATACCCGCTAGAGTCCTCTACAACTATCACCCGGCGCCTCAGCACATTCTAGTTTGACTACATAGGCGAACACTCAGTCGCCGGAAGGAGACGAGGGAGCTTCGGGAGCAAATGGGCCGCGAGAAAGCAAGTAACTCCGCTTTTCATCAAACCAAACCTTGACTCCGGTACCTTCTCCCAACAGCTCTGACGGATCAGGATCTGAGACCGAAGCGAGGATCTGGCCGTACTTGGTGTCCACCTCATACTCAACGGACTTACCCAGATACATGGTGGAGACGATTACACCGTTCGTGCCATCATGTGCAGCCTCAACCCTGACCGATTCGGGGCGAATCATCAGTACAACGTCGCTTGATTCCAATGAACTCGGATGAGCCTCAACGATGGCCTGTTGGCCAAGGACATCTAGAGACACTTTCCCATCGTCTAGAACCTGATGATCAGCAATGGGAAGAAAGGTCGCACGACCGATGAAGTCAGCAACGAACACAGATGCGGGCCGCGAGTAGACCATTCCCGGAGTGTCGATCTGTTCAATCTTTCCGCGGTTCATGACGACAACACGATCAGACATGGACATCGCCTCTGCCTGATCGTGCGTGACGTAAAGGCTCGTAATCCCCATACGCTTCTGGAGAAGCCGAATCTCATTTCTCATCTGGTCACGAAGCTTGGCATCCAGGTTTGAGAGCGGCTCGTCAAACAGCAGAACCGAAGGATTCATAACCATGGCTCGCGCCAGCGCAACGCGCTGCTGCTGGCCGCCCGATAGCTCGCGAGGAAAGCGATCAGCCAACGCATGAAGATTCATTGAAGCCAGGATGATATCGACCTTGTTCTCAATGTTGGTCTTGGACTCTTTCCGCATACGAAGACCGTAACTAACGTTGTCTCGCACGTTCATGTGAGGAAAGAGAGCGTAGTTCTGGAAGACCATCGACATCGGACGCCTGTAGGGCGGAACTTTTTCAATGTCGATGCCACCAAGTTTCACCGTTCCCGCAGTCAGACTTTCGAGTCCGGCAACAATGCGCAATAGCGTTGTCTTCCCGCATCCGGAGGGGCCAAGGAGGGTTACGAACTCACCGTCATTGATCTCTAAGCTGATACCGTCGACCGCCGGTGGAGCCTGGTCCTTTGGCACGAACTGCTTGAAGACATTCTCTAGGACCAGCTGACCGTTGCGAGAACTCGACGTATTAGAATCAGTCATTGCGACGATACCCCTTGGCACATTTGGTAATGGGAGAATATCGCTAGCTTATCTACAGTTCGCGCCAAGAGACGCTAGCCCTCAACCACCGCCCCCACGATCGTTGTTCGCTCAGGTGGCAGGTGAAACACGTGCGTCCGATTTGCAGAGGTCTTTTCGAGGTAGCGGAACAGCCTTCGCTGCCAATACGGCCACTCGGCCCTATCCGCTCGATCCGGCGGCTCGATTCGATAGACCGAGAGAACGTAGGTGGCGGACTCCGGGTTGAAACTCAGTTCCTTAGTCCGCCCCACGGCGATCCGAACGGCCTTCTGCACATCTTGCGGGTCGTTGAACCCGACGTTGTAAATGACGTGAACAATACCGTCGCTCTTCCACCCCAGGTCGTTAATCTCGACGCGGTCCACATCCGGAACGTGAGGGATGTCGACGTGCTTCACCGTCACCACCACGACGTGCTCATGTAGCACGTGGTTGAATTTCACCGATTCCCGCAGCGCTAGCGGGCAGGTGTCCAACCCTCCTTGTGGATAGATGGCGGTGCCGGGAACGCGCTGGATCTTCCTCTTGCGAACCTGGTCTACAAATGATTGGAGAGATCCCTCCATCTGGCGCCGCTTCGAAAACATGATTTGAGACCCGCGGTTCCACGTGAACATGACGGTCGCGATGGCAGTGGCGATCAGCAGTGGCAACCATCCGCCCGTCAGGATCTTCGGCAGATTAGCCACGAACAACGCGAGTTCGAGGAGACCACTCACCAACAGCATCAACGTCACCTTCGTCCGGCTCCACTTCCAAACGTTCCTGGCGAACATGAGGAAGAGGGTGAGCTCAAGCAGGAACGTTCCCGTCACCGCGATTCCGTATGCCGAGGCGAGGGCATCTGACGAACCGAACTGGGTTACCAGGATGAACACCACGATGTAGATGATGAAGTTGACCAGGGGAACGTAGATGCGTCCGCCGTTCGATGCGGAGGTCTGGACGATCTTCAACCGTGGCAAGAACGACAGACGGACCGCCTGCCTAACGATCGAGAACGCACCGGTGATGACCGCCTGCGAGGCGATGATTGTTGCCGCTGTCGCAAGGACTACAAGGGGAAAGACCGCACTCTTGGGAACCATGTGGAAGAGGGGGTTCTGGACTGCCTCCGGTTGCTTGAGGAGAAGCGCACCCTGGCCAAGATAGTTCAGAATCAAAGCTGGCAACGCCAGGAACAGCCATGCCATCGCGATTGGCTTCCTGCCAAAGTGTCCGAGGTCCGCGTAGAGAGCTTCAGCCCCGGTCACCGCAAGAACTGAGGCACCCATTGCCAAGAATGCCATCCATGGGTGGCTGAACATGAAGGCAACCGCATAGGCCGGGCTCAGGGCCAGCAGGACTTCAGGGCTACGTATGATCCACGAAACTCCGATCATCGCTAGGACCGCAAACCAGAGAACCATCACGGGGCCAAAAACCGCGCCTAGGCCCCCTGTTCCTCGTCGTTGTACCGCGAAGAGCGCAGTAAGGAGAACCAAAGAGACGGGGACAATCCACTGCTCGAAACTGGGATCGATGACGCGTAGCCCCTCGGCCGCTGACATGACGGAGATGGCCGGGGTGATCATTGAGTCACCTAAGAACAGAGACGCCCCGATTATTGACACCACCACAACCACGCTTGAGTAGCGCCAATCGCTTCCCATCTTGTTTCGGATCATGGCGGCGAGCGAGAAGATTCCCCCTTCACCGTGATTGTCCGCCTTCAGGATGATTCCGACGTAGGTAACGGTCACGATGATGATGAGGCACCAGGTGATCATCGAGATGATGCCGAACAGGGAATCGCGGCTGAACTCGTGATCGCCATTGGATCCAATTGCGACGCGAAGTGTGTAGAGAGGGCTGGTGCCGATGTCGCCGAAGACGACCCCAATCGCACCCACGACTAGTGGGAGTAGGCCTGCCTTGTGTCCCTTGACCGACGGGATGGGTCCATCGATTTCAAGTGAGGACGTGTAAGTCACGGAGACAATCTTGCCATCGCCCTGGCTGGGCGCAATGGCTGGATGTGAACACTGCATCACAGAAGCTAGGCACCACCTGGGCAGTAATCCCGCCAGGACACAGGAGGTGAATCACCAGCACTTCGTCTGCCGTCCCTCGTATGGGGTATGGGAAAAGTCGATAGCGGATATGAGAAGGCCGACTCCCACTGCCGGGAGTCGGTCTTCTCGAAATCTGCGGCCCTACATCGAAGCTTCCACCATCTTGGTTGCGGCGACCAAGCCGTCAAGCATGGCGTCGGCTTCCTCCGCTCGACGCTCCGCAGGGGTGAAGTTGCCCTGAGCATCGAACTCCGTGAACAGACCCAGCTCAACGGCAGCGCGCTGATCGAGCATGCCGAAGTTGGCAAGGCTCACACGCCATGCCTCAACGGCGCGAACACCGCTTGAAGACCCGTAGGAGACAAAGCTAACCGGCTTACCCATCCACTCAACAGCAAGGGAGTCGACAGCGTTCTTGAATGCGCCGGGGACCGAGTGGTTGTACTCGGGGGTCACGAAAACGAATGCGTCGCAACTTCCGATCGCCTCACTCCATGCCTGAACTTCAGGGGTCGAATACTTGCCGCCAGCCATCGCCGGGTGTCGAGGATCAGTCAGTAGCGGAACATTGAACGTCTTGAGATCAATCAGTTCATACTCTGCATCGTCGCGCTTCGACGCAACGTCCATAACCCATTCCGCAACCTTGATTCCATTGCGGCCCTCGCGAATCGAACCCGCAATAACACCGATCTTCA
>WPCI01306053.1_pt1 | contig 20204 bp, 25 predicted proteins | sample 5399871 | NCBI WGS metagenome assembly WPCI01 (sample SAMN12869469, study PRJNA574797) | sludge metagenome | isolation source: wastewater treatment of pH7 | place: China:Beijing | collected 2019-05-20 | reverse complement strand
CACAAGGCAACCTTTAAACAGATGAGGATTTTCATCATTTCTATGTTTAACTGTTTCTAACACCTTTCGAATAGGAAATAAGTAATCAAACCCTTCATTCTCTAAACGACGACAGCGCTTAAGTAATTCAGATAACCTTTTGTCACGTAAATACCGAGTACCTAAACTCCTATTCAAAGCTATTGGCATTGAACCATCTCTTACTATCGTTTTCATTTCAGTCACCCACCTATTGTGCTTGCTGTTGCTTTTCTTTCGCTTCGTTTAACCACGATGTTATTGTTTTTTGTAACTGAGATGCTTGTTGCACTGTCATTCCTTTGAAAGATTGAATTCCTAATGACTGTTTTACAGTATTTTTTGTTTCTTCAAATGGCATGTTATACACTTCTGATAACTCTCTAATTTGCACATGAATTGCTTTTATTCTTTGTTCATTTGCAATTTCTGTCTGTCTAGCTTGCTCCTGTTGTGGAACGTTATCTAGTTGCTTAGCTGCTTGTTTTGGTTCATCATCTTGTGGGATATCTTCACCCGAATAGATGTATAAACCTAATCCGTGTAGTGCAATGGCTTTTGCTAGACACCTTTGAATCGAGGTGTTTATTTGAAATGACGTAGGTTTTGCGATTGGCTTATTATAGTTATCCAATACAGGATGAATTTGCGAACGTGTGATGTTATTTACCGTTACTTCAACTTCTACAAAGTACCCAACTTCTGTTTTCATATAAGGTAATCCATCAAATCTAACAACTTGCCATGTAGCATCAGGATGTTTTTTCAATAGTTGGTCTACAGCCCATGACCAACTCAGATAACTAAAACGGCCCTTCTTCTCTACATGCTTACTAACGTCAATAGATGCTAATTCTGCAAAATAATTTTTAATCTCATTCATCGGATTCTCACACTCTCACCTTGTTTTAATGAAATACCATCCCACTTCATGCCATTCTTAATCGCTAGTAATAATGCTTTTTTATCTACCTTCGGATTCTGCGGAATCATATATTCTGGTGGAATAATTGCATCCTCTGCAATATCTAAACTTGCTGGATTCTTTTGAATACCTACTGTTATCAATGCACCTTTAATACGTCTTTTATCCACAGCAACCATCTGATGATATAAATAATCTTTAATATTTTTACAGCTGTTCTCAAAAGACTTACGGCGTTCAGCCAAACGATTCTCTTCTCCCTTAATTACTTCAACTTGCGCTTCAATATTACGAATCAATAATGCTGCACCTTGTACCTTATCTTCAATTGCTTCACTGATTGATTGAAGTGTATCGTTGATTACTTCTGGATCTGCCCCGTCTTCAATCATTTGCTGTAATTTATTGAAATTACTTGTTAATTCGTATAGTTTCATAGTTTTATATCCTCCTAGAACGGCATACTGCCATATGGTTTATTAGTTAATATGGTAATCACATAATCTATATCTAACTTTCTACAGGTATCTGCTTCCTGTGCGGATATAAGTTTCAAACTACTTACAGCTTTTTCAACCCGCTTTTGTAGTAATTGATTTTCTATTGTCTCTTCCACGTAATCACCCCATGTGATATACTGACTTTGGATTTGTTTTTTTATGGAACCCACTGCCATGGGTTTCTTTTTATTTATACAAAACCTTTTGAATAACATCTTCTTTAATGCCAACCTCTCGCATACGCTCTACAACATGTTGAACTCTATCATTTTCTTTCTTTTTAAATATCAGTTGCTTTAATTGCTTGTCACACTCTTTGGCCTTTTCTCCACATACTTCATACTCTTTACAAGTCTCATAGAATTCTTTTGTCTTACCTTCTAAATTGTTCTTAGCTGCAATGCGAGATAACAAAAATTGATTCTTTATATAATTCTCCTTCTTATTACGTAATGTTTTCGCTAACTCAGCATCCTTGGGTAACACTAAATTTTCAATTCCCACTAGATTCACCAGCCTTTTTAAAAAGAGCATTTAGACATACAAACCTATTTTCAATTAATCGACGCTGCTTTTTATTTGGTAATTTATAATGGGCTAGTAGTCTAAGATAATCAGATACTTTTACATTGTTGTAATCAATTGTAAACATCATCAATCCATCCTTTCTTCTGCCCATTCAACTAAAAATGCTTGTACTTGTTTTGCTGGAAAATACCATTTCTTACCCACTTTAAATTTAGGGAACCGTGGATCAAAGAAGAACTGATCCTGAATTGTATTCCACGACATACATACACGTTTTTTAAGCTCCTTAGTATCCCAAAACGCTAACTCAGCGTCGTACTCTTTAACCTTCTTTTGAATTTCTTCCACGCATAATTCCTTCACAACATTTTCATCTATTTGAACATTGAACATAATTATTCCCTCCTTATTTTTAAACCATTGGTCTCCAACCATTTACAAAATTCAAAGCTTCCTTGAAATCCTTCTTCAAAATATCGCGGTAACTATTCACATTGAAGGCATCTTTCAAGTTACGTCCTAATAATCCGAATAGCTTGCGAGTAGAATCATGTACTTCTTTATCTACATGACCGTTCTCCCATAAAAAATAAATCCGTTTTGCTTTCGTTTTTTCAATTACTCTTTGTTGTCCGTAATCTACAGTTAATTGCTTTTCAACTACCTGCTCTAATGAGGAAACCCTTTTATTTAAGTTACTAGTTCCTGTAGCTAATAGTTCGATTTGACCAAATGTATCAATAGGGACAATTGACTGATTCTCAATGAATGCTCTCATTCTTTTAAATTCTTCAATAAACCTCACTTTAATTTTCATCGTTTCAATTGTGTTATAAGAAAACATTAATATTGTGAAGGCATCTTCTGTCATGTCGATTTTTTGTAAAGTTCGTCCTGTAACATCTTTATAAAAGCTAAGCCCAAAGTTGGACTCAGTAAATTCTCCTTCTCCTGCACTTTCCAACTTTTCCATCTGGACCTTAATATCTCTTAAGACATGTTTATGTTGTTTTTTTAACACTTCAGCTACGGTTAAGCTATCTGTAACGACTTTATTATCTTTAATAAAAACCAAACTTTCTTGATCACCTTTTACAAACAATTCTTCTTGTTCATCTACTACCATTATTTGTTCTGTCACTTTAAATCCTCCTCACACATGTCTAGTCCTAATAATTCAACAATTGCTTTCTTTTGTTTTTTCCCTTTTCTAGACCCTCTTAAAATGTCAGATAAATATGAAACTGATATTTTTAGCTCAGAAGCTAATAAAGTTAGTGTTAAATCTCTTTCTAGCAATACTTTTCTAACCTCAATTCCAAAACTCGAATATTTCATCTAGATGTTCACACCTTTCAAAATGCGAATATTTTCGCTGATTTATTGACCGAAATTAGTCTGTGTGCTAAATTATAATTATAAAAAGGTATACAAATACAAAACTAAACAGTTTCCTCAGTATTAGTTTCTAAAACTCAAATCAATTTTTATACTCTTTTTAGCTAACAAATTAGCTTACAACCTAATAATAATAGTCTACAAACTAATTGTCAATCGTTATTTTTAGTCTATAGTCTATTTTGTTTCGTCTGTAAGTACGGAAGGTGATTAGAATGAGCTTAGTGAACACAATTAAAAATCTGTGTAAAAACCATGATACATCCATATCTGCATTAGAAAAGGACTTAGAATTCGGCAATGGGACCATAAGAAAATGGGATAAAGCATATCCCTCAGCCGATAGACTCCAAAAAGTAGCTGATCACTTTAATGTAACTACTGATTTCTTACTTGGAAGAACAAATCAAATGCATTTAACTACTAAAGATGAAAAAGATATCGAAAAAAGAATGGAAGAAATAAAAAGAGATCTTCAGGGTGAAGACGGATTAATGTTCTCTGGTGAGCCTATGAGTGAAGAAGCCGTAGAATCTTTATTAGATGCAATGGAGTACATCGTGAAACAAACTAAAGTAATCAATAAAAAATACGTTCCTAAGAAATATCGTAGTACTGACGATAACTGATGCGAGCTTAGGAGGGAAAACATTGAAATTCGTCATAAGAGATCTAGTCCAACAACTTTGCACAAAACACAACACGAATAACCCCTATGAGCTTGCAGATTGTTTAAAGATAAATGTACTAACTTGGAATTTACACGAAGAAATAAACGGATTTTATAAATATGAAAAAAGAAATCGTTACATCGTTATTAATAATCATTTGTCTCCATCCATGCAAAGAACTGTTTGTGCGCATGAATTAGGACATGCAATCCTACATACTCATGCAAACACACCTTTTCTGCGTAAGAATACATTCTTTTCAGTTGATAAATTAGAGATAGAAGCAAATACGTTTGCTGCGCTTTTGTTAATTGATAAAAAGACCATTCAACCTGGTGATACAAAAGCATGTATAGCATACAAAAATAACATTCCAGTTGAACTGTTAGAATTTTATAAGCCTTACTAAAAGGAGGTGAAACATTTTGATTATTGATTTAAACGCTGAACGAGAAAAACGAAAGAAATCCATTGTTAAAAAAGAAGAAATGATAAAGATACCTATCGTTACAAAAATCTATACAGTAGATGATGAAATAAAATATGAAGTTTCGGGTTATAAAGAGACTCCTGTGAAGTGGTTGGATGAGTAATCTAGCCACTTTACAATTATAAAGAAAGAGGGAATGTTATAATGGCTAGCTTCAGAAAATTCGGAGATGTTTGGGAATTCCGAGTAAGATTTAAAGACCCTTATACTCAAAAATACAAAGAAAAATCAAAACGTGGATTCAAAACGAAAAAAGAAGCACAACTTGCGGCTGCTGAAGAAGAGAAAAAATTATTAAACGGTTTAGAAGTTGAGATTACTCCTACTTCGTTAAAACATTACCTTAGAGACTGGTTAAAATTATTTAAGCAAGACAATGTAAGGAAAAACACTTTTATCTTGCATGAACGTAACATCGAAAAGCATATCATCCCCTACTTTCAAAACATGAACCTAAAAGAACTCAAACCAATGATGTATCAAAAATTCATTAACTCCTTAACTGATCAGGGATACAGTAAGCGAACTGTTCAAATTATCCACGGCACAATGAACAATGCTATGAAAAAGGCTGTTAGCTTAAAAAAAATCGAAAACAATCCTTGTGAAGAAGTAGTTATTTCAAATAAGAACAACAAAGAAAGAGAAGGGCTAAAGTATATGCGAAGTGAAGACATTACCCTTTTCCTAAAGACTTCTTATCAATACAACTATATTTATTACATCTTTTTCAAAGCGCTTCTGAATACTGGAATGCGTAAAGGTGAAGCTGCTGCTTTACAATGGAAAGACATAAATTTAAAAGAACATACTATTACTATTTCTAAAACATTAGATTTTACAGCTAAAACAAAAGAAGAATTATTTGGAGATACAAAAACATTTACTTCTAAACGTACTATCATGATTCCTAAATCATTAGTCGATGAACTGCTGGCACATAAAAAGTGGCAAAATGCTAATAAGCTTGTTTTACAAGATGCATATGAACATAAATTAGATTTAGTCTTTTCAAGAGTAGATGGAAAGTTCTTACCGAAGTCAACATTGTTCAATGCATTCTCACGCATACTAAAGAAAGCAAATTTACCTAGATTAGAAATACATTCATTACGACACACCCACGCGGTTCTTTTATTAGAGTCAGGTGCAAGTATGAAATACATTCAAGATCGACTAGGACATAAGAGTATAGAAATAACTTCTAACGTTTACTCTCATATTAGCGACAAAATTAATAAAGATTCTATTTCGGGGTTTGAAGCTTATATGAATAATGTATTGGGGTAACTTTGATTTTTTTGTGGGTGTTTTGTGGGTGGATTACTCTTCTTTCAAATAAAAGTGTTTTACCCACAAAATAAAAAAACCCTCAACACGTTGTGTGTCAAGGGTTTGAGCCTCTTAGTAAAGAGACATATATTGATCGCGTTCCCATTGGTGAACTTGTGTTCTAAATATATCCTCTGAATTCATCAAGTTTTAAATCGGGCCAAAAATGTTGTTCTATCAAGGTTTTATAAAAGTGATGTTTCATAGTGATTCATCACTTTTTTTTATTTTGTGGGTGAATTGTGGGTGGGTTCGTGGGTGCTTTCATACTATATAAATAATATACTTACTTTAAAGATTAAACAAAAGAACGTATGTTCCTTTTTTCTGATTTTATGATATAATAAAATTAATCAAATATTATATCTCAAATCCTTTCACAGGAAAAAATATCCTTTATAAAACTATATTTTTTTATTATAATTAACTTGTTTTTACAAACTTACAGGAAATTTTTTCTTCTGTGTTAAATATTAATATATGGGGGATTTTAGAATTGCATATTAAATTACCTTCCCGATTTACTCGAGATACTATGTATTCATTTTTAGAACGGGTTATTACCCCAGATGGTACACCTATTTCCAATAAGATAATATTTGATTGTAGTACCTTAACCTATATAGAACCTGTCGCAATAACTATCCTTAGCAATACCATTGAATGGTTAAACAACCGCTCTGTTATAACAGGAATTCACCATCCATCTATTATTGTAGGTAGTAAGTTTTGTCCTATTACCTATTTAGATGATTCAATGTTTTTTAAACGATATGAAGGAGAAACAATTACTCGTTTTGCAAGGGTTAGGCCTACCACGCTCCCTTTAGAACTTATAAGCTATAACTCTAGCTCATTTTGGATAATCGATAAGTTTATTCCCTGGTTAGCTAGACAAGTTGGAGTTAACACACATTCATTAAGTCAATTTGAGGTTTGTGTTGGAGAAATATTCAATAATATCAATGATCATTCGTCTGAACATATAGGATGTATATATGCTCAACATTATCCAAATCTAAAACAAATCAAAATTGCAATATCAGATTTCGGTGTAGGAATACCCTTTTCAATTCAACAAAAATATCCTTTCCTTAATGATGCACAAGCATTAACTGAAGCAATTAAAGAAGGTGTTTCCATACAGTCTAGTCCAGGAAACAGAGGAGCGGGTCTTACTAACATTATTACAGCAGTTAGTGCCAATGGTGGTAGCGTACACATTCATTCAAATGCAGGTATAATTGAGTGTATTTCCGGTGAAACTGGTACTCATATAGCATCAAAGCATGCTAACGGATACTATCCAGGGACACTGTTTGAAATAATTTTAAACACAAATAATATTTTTGACGATGAAGAAGAGGAGGAGTTTGAATGGTAACTATTAATGTATTAGACCATGTAGAAAGATGCTACTCCAATGATGACGGTTATACTATTTTAAATGAAGTAAAAAAAGCTTTTTTAAGCAATCAAAAAGTTACTCTTTCATTTATAGGAGCTACAAGTGCAACTTCATCATTTGTAAACTCAGCTCTCATAGAATTATTAGAGGACTATAGTTTTGATTACATTCGTTCCAATCTACAATTTGTTAACACTAATAAACAAATTAATGACATTATTAAAAGTCGTTTTCGATTCGAAACTAACAAAAAAAAAGAAGCACTTAGCGTATAATAAAAACACAAGCCCATTTTCTGTAGAATGGGCTTGTGTTTTTATTTTCTCATCTGTTCTTTCCTATTTAAAATATCCTGTTTAAAAAACAGCCTATCTCGAACCATCTCTTTAATCGGCACTAACGTACCGGACTTCACCAACTTATTTAAATTCTGCCTCGAGCATTCTAAAATCTCCAATGCCTCTGAAGTATTCACAATTTCATCATTCACGAATTTTATTAGCTCTTCCTTAGTTTCAAAGTTATACATTTTTCTTCTCCTTTATATACAAAATAACCATGTTGATTACCATTAGAATTATCGCTAGTATGGTACCAACGATACAGATATAACCCCAATTGTTTAAATTATCATAATCAAGAATTGATAAAATAAACCCTAAGACAATGACTACAGGTAGATTCGTCCAGATAAATTTTTTCATAATAATATGGAATGTGATATAATCTTAAATGCAGGAGAGGTTTCCCTCCCCTGTGTGCTTATTCTGAGTCGTTTCCTTGGTCGGGGCGACTCTTTTGTTTTTCCTCTTTCACCTTGTAGTATGTATCTACGATGTTTTTAACACCTGCGGTTACTTGAGAGAAAACCGTTGCTGTTGTAGCTATAGCACCTAAGATTATTATCCAATCCACTTTGTTCACCTCCTGTTCTTTATACTCTTATTATACACCTTAAGTTGACTTAAGTCAACTATATTTAAGAATATTTTTCCTATAAATCTAATTTTATCCTATAAAATCAACATATATCTGTTATACTTAATATCGCAATATATTTTAGGAGGAACTAATTTGAAAAAGTATCTATTATTACTTGTCTCTGTATTTTTCTCCCTAGCACTTGTGGCTTGTGGCTCAGAAGACAAAACAGAAGAAAAGAGTGCACCTACTGCCTCAGACCAAAAAGGTATTAAAGAAAGCAATTCGAAGACAAACGAAAAAACAGTACTAACTAAAGTTGGAGAAAAGCAAAAATACAATGCTCGAGGCGGAGTTATTGAGCTAATGAAAATTAAAGCAATTAATCAAACTATTGATGTAGCTCCAATTAAAATGACTGTTCAAAATATCAAGCTATTTCAACTATCTGACCTTCCAGAACAAATGTTGACTGAGGCTAAAGAAGTCTATCAAACAACACCCACTAACGATGGAAAACTAAATTATATTCAAGTTATTTACACAGTGGAAAATACCTCAGATGAAAATATTAACTTCCTTAATTTTGATAAGGTAGTACTAAATAATGGTGAACAGTTAGAAGCAAATCGCAATTTCATTACAGAAAAAAACACTTCCTTTGAATACTTTGGAAAAGTTAAACAAGAACGTGTCCTAGGTTTGTTCTTTAATGGAGATCCAAAAGATATTACTAATGTTAAATTCATTACAAGTTCAACATACCAACAAAAGTCGTATGATACGATTACTGATGGTCAACAAGTTCAATTTGATTTATAAAATAGCAAAGCCCTCTCATTCGAGAAGGGCTTTTTTATTTTACGGTACCTCTACATATGTTCAACTAGCTTTAATATAGAAGACAATAATTTTTGAGTTTTTCACTTTATATTGGGGTGAACCATCCACTAATACTTTATCAATAATTGACTTATAAAATCTATGTGGAGGGAAAATATGCATTCGAACTGAATATTGATAAATAATACCAATATCTCAAATGTTTGATATAATGATTTTATTATTACTTATCGGGAGGTTATGTCATGAGTTATGATACAGTCGCATCCTTACAACGTATGCAACAATTACAACAATCTGAAGCCGCTGCTGGGGATAGATTAATTTTAAAAAGAGCTGATTCAAAAGCAGAACTTATAATAACTGTTTCTGCAATAGTATTAATTCCTTTCACATTAGGAATATCCCTTGTATTATTCGCAATTTGGTTCTTAATAAAAGAACTTACAGCTAAAACGTATTTAGTAAAAAATGTAGCTACTGGTGAGAAGTTTAGAGTTGACCGGAATGACTTTAAACAATATAAAAAGGACTTTAAAGCCAAAGAAAAAGAAGTAAAAAAAATCTCAGACTTATAAGGTATGAGAATAAGGGGGCGTTAATCTTATGAAAGTTATTCGTTCAATCTTTAACGCATTTCGTTTATTGAGTAAAATCATAAACCCTATATTAAAAGCATTATCTAAAAGTAAATTCTAGCTACATAACAACAAAAAAGCCGACTCATAAAAGAGTTGGCTTTCAAATTATTCATATGGTCGATATTTTTCTCTTAATTGCCCTAATTCTTCAGCCAGTTTTTCTACATCTTCACGAAAGTACAACGAAACCCTATCAACTACTTTAATAGGAACAATTCGCCCTTGTTTTACAAGTACATGTAATCTTTGGGTTGTGACACCTAATAAATTTACGGTCTCATTCGCTGTTAAAACTACTTGGTTAACTAACTTTTCTATTTCTTCACGACTTATTTTATAGTCCATACTCATTTTTCGTCCCTGCCTTTTTTCCATAAAGAAATTAAATTAATAACAAGCGCTATAGCTAAAATTATTGTGGACGCAATTCCTAGGTAGTCACTTACTTCAGGATTCTTATAGTTTGTTACTGTAACCACTAATATTAAAAATAATACTAATACCAAAGTGTTTCGATCTAACTTCATTTTTACATGGATTGGATTTTGTGTAATTTTGTAATTATGTTATAATATTTTTAAGGTTGGGGGAATTTCTTCCCCCGTTGTGTTATTTGCGTCTAGTCTTGCGGGCTAGGCGTTTTTCTATTTCTTCTTCCTTTTTCTTCTCCTTTCTATCTTTCATATCGTTTAGGTTTTTCTTTGCTGTTATGATTCCTACCCCCATGCCTACTATGTAAGCTAGATTTTTAAGAACCTTTTCTGTTAAGTCCCAATCCATGTTTCTCACCTCCCTTACATATATAATTATACCATACCTGTTTATTTGAATCAATAGGTAGTAATTAAATAATTGCTATAAAATAAAAAAAGCCGTCATTATGACGGCTCTTACTTTAATCTTCAAACTTCACATATTCACCTGAAACCCATTGGTCTCCACCCACATTATACCAACCATCTCTATATCCCCACGACTGATACTGTTCTCCTCGGTACACATTTTTTACAATGTCATAATTAGTTCCTGGACCTTTACGAACACGCAATACATCTGCTGTAATAGTAACTATTCCTACACCATTATTGACTGATTGCGAACTTGTCGGTGTGCTTTCTCCTGTATAACGAATGTATGATGAATCATTATAAATCCACTGATTGCCACCAAGGTTTAACCATCCATTTGATTGTCCCCATACTTCGTAGGACTCACCTTTACCTAATTGACGAATAACCCCGTATCCAGTACCTGGACCTTTACGAAGGTTGATGCCATTCCCCTCAATATACGCAATACCTGTCCCGTTAGTTGACGGTGGAATAAGTGTAGGAGTTACTTTATCATCTCCATTGTATGCATTTTGAACTCTTTCAATAAAATTATTCCAACGTCCTTCTGCCAACATACGATGAGGACAGTACTTCCCACTCCATGATTGATGTGTACGGACTTTATTAATTGGAATATTGTACTGTTTCATTAGTTGAGCTACAACAATAGCTGCATTGTCTTCCGCTTTATAGTATCTATCTCCACCGCTTAAAGAGTAGCAAATTTCAACTCCGATAGATTTACGATTACCATTACCGTTACCGTCGCCAGTATGCCAGGCGTTACGCTCTAAAGGGATTCCTTGTACTGCTTCTTTATCATCTACTGCAATATGAAATGAAACCTGATTATCATTACGAATCATATAAGCTACTTCGTTTTCTGCTGTAGCATCGTTGTAAGTATTGTGAACTGTAATGAATTCTGGATTCATTGTATAAGGACACTTTATACAATATTTACTTGGGTCAACTAATTTTTTTCTAATTTCCATTATAGAACATCTCCCTTTTTCTCTTCTTGTTTTTGTTTACCACCTAAAATTTCAACTGCATTTGTTAAAGCTTGTGGCAACGGAATGCCCATTCGACCAGCATTTTCTAAAAGTGAAAGTAATTCATTACCCATGAAGAAGAAAATAGTCGCTTCACGAATTGCACTGTTACTTCCAAGCGCTGAATCTAGTTGTGCAGCCGCTCCGACCAAAAGAAAAAGCACCACCTTTTTGGCGATGCCTTTGAAACCAACTTTACTTTTTAATTCTCCGTTATACCCTGCTGCAATCATGCCAGTTAAATAATCAATAACTACCATCGTCACTAAGATTTTCAATGTTGCATCCCATCCTCCCAAGAAATACCCACAGAAGCCACCGAAAGTGGCAATAAAGGTTTTTAATAACACATCAATACGATCCATCTTTTCCTCTCCTTTTTTAGATAATAAAAAAAGACCAGCTTATGGCTGCTCTGGTTTCTTATCAATTAATTGTTGAAGTAATAATTCTTCTAGACGTGCAATTCTGTCCTCTTGTATTGCTAACTGATTGGCTTGTTCTTTCACAATTTCCTCTAAAGCTAAATGTTTCTTGTAAACTTCTTGAGTGCCTGCAATACCTATAGTCATTAAAGGGTACGCAGAAACAGTTTTTCTGTCTTCAGTTGCTAAGCATTCTGGCATTTCCTCTGCAATGAATCCATACTCTAAAGGAACGTCTTTAATTGTAGGCATTGGCTCTTGGTATTTGCCTGCTACAATCTTTTCACGTTTTTCATAGAGTTTTTGCATTTCAGACTTACGATAGTACTGCTTAGGCTGTAGTTGCATTAACGTCTCTAAAGCATCTACTTTAATTTCTTTAATAGCTGTCTTTACCTGTCTAGTAGATTCCCACATATTTTGTGTCAAGTACACCTTATCTACGTGAATGTTACTTAAGCTAGTTCCAGTACCGTTCTTAACCTCCATACCATACTTGGTGTAATCAGGGTGTTGTGGAATACGTAAAGTAACCAGGTGTCCCATTCTAAAGTCTACATCAGCCTGAGTGTTACCCCCAGAACGTTTATCGTTAATGTGTAACGTTCTTATCCTCCAATCGTCAGCGCCTTTACTGCTAGAACTATTTAGGAACCAACTACCATTGTAAGCATCTAAAGACATGCTAGTGCCAGAGATAATTTGAATATCATTAAGAGATTTACCACCCCTAGTAGTGTTCATACGGATATGACCTTTAGCGTCTATGTCAATGTCGCTATCTTCTGAGCGCATTTCAATGCTACCCATGTATCCCATTTTTATAGACGATTTCATGTTTATAGATCCGTCTGAGTTACGGCTTCTAGCCATACCGATACGACAATTTGATAAATCGTAGTTATTCCATTTTGGTGTTTGTTGCTCCAGGAATAATGAACCATTAACCTCTAATCTGTTAGTGTTGTCGTAGTTGTTTCCAAGCACTAGAGCTGTACGGACTGTATTATCTGGTAAGTTAGGCATGAAACCTAAATATCCCCGTGTGATTGGTCCCGTATTGCCTACATTGGATTTAAGAGAAATATTTTGCTGATTCATGTCAACAAAATAACCTGTAGAGTTTGTACTAGTTGAGATAGTTACACCTGCTAGTCTACCAGATTCTATAGACTTAGCAGTTACAGCTCCGTCCAGGTTAATCTTACTAGCTTGAATCAATACGGATTGAGCTGTTTGGTTAATTGTTGATGCAATATCACCTTTTTTGACTCGCAAGTTAATCTCATTACTCATTACAGATAACTGAGAAGTATGCGAATCTACAATAGTTTTACTTCCAAAGCGTCCATCGGAATCTGTTTTTGAGTAAACCTCTTTTTTTTCTGCCTTTAAGTCAATTCGGCTGGATTGCTGATTTATGCTTGTCTCAAGGGTTGATACCTTAGAGTTAAAGTCTGTGGTAGCTACTTTCTTAGCAAGTTCTCCTACAAGTTGATCATAGTTAGCATAGTCTTTCGGGTTTTCCATAAATGCCGAAGGTGTAGCACCTTGTTGAAATTGTGGTTGAGACACCCAGATAAGTCCGTTTCTACGTATCCATATATAAGCCTCTACATGAGTAACAGCTTTTGAAGGAACCTCAGCAGTAACAGAAACAAGTGTCCATGCACCGTTATTCAACTTATCTTTTAGGTCTACACTACTAGTTGTGACTGTAGTTGAACCATTTAGGAACTTAATCTCCAAAGCTCCACCTTGATCTAAACCGTCCTTGTTATATGTAAAAACCCATGCAGATAATACTTGTTTTCCTGAGCTAGATGTAACAGGGAATAATTGACTAATACCTGTCCAAGCATTTACAGTTAGCCCCGTTGCTTGAATCTGAGCCGAATTATATCCATCATGTTGCCTTGCTGTTGTAGGTGTAACAGCTACTCCCGATACAGTAGCTACTACTTTCCATTTGCTAAGGCTCGGGGTTCTAGAAGTAACAATACCAGAGCTAGGGGTAATTATCCTATCTTCAAAAGCAGAGTTCATATATAAGTTTGTACTACCCAGACCACCCACATAATCTTGCATTTGAGTATCGGAAACTTTAGAGCTGATTTGATTGTTCAACTGGGTAATCTCACTCGTATTCTTTTGGATTTGTGTAGTGTGATTACCTTGCGTTGTACTAAGAGAAGTAATTGTAGCTTGATTGCTATCCACGGTTTGCTTAATAGCGTTGGTTTTAACTGTCAGATCATTAAGTCCATGCTGAGTAGAGAAGTCATCTGTAGATAAGTTCCATCCTGTAACACGGTCTCCCAATTCCACCTGAGGCATTCTATAGTATATGTCCCCATTATGGAATAAAGCTAAACGGAATCCACCTGAGACGATATCTGCTGTCTTTGGCTTGATAGTTCTGACTATACGTGTCCACTTGCCTGTTGTGATATCTGCTAATTCGTCTGCTGTAAGTTGTACGTCTTGGTATTGTACTCTCACGCCTGCTTCATTGAAAAATTCTATGATGTAAGCATATTTAAACTTAAAAGTAGCTACGTTAGGAACTTTCATGTAAGCACTGAACGTGTACTCTTGGTTTAATGTTACAGAAAATTTCGTAGAAAAACCATTTACAATGCTATTAGGGGCTGTTTCCGCTAAGTTAGTACGATTAAAGCGAATTACTCCTGCACGCTTATCGTCAGCCCATGGCATTTGGAAGCTCGTCACATCAGGATGAGTAAATGCCCAACCTACAGGTAATCCTGTATCTCTTTGTAGAAAGCTTGAGTTGTAAACTAAATTAGTCCCCACTATACCCTTACCCTCGATAGCTGTAATAGTAGTTTTCACACCATCCACACTTTTTTCAATCTCGTTTGTTTTCGATTGAAAGGCTCCTTGTGTTACTCCATCTTCAGGAGCAAGATTCCAAGGTTCAAGTAAGTCTCCGAATGTAACCATTATCCCTGTAAATGTTGCATCTACAGTAGTTGTATTACCAGTAGCGATATTTACACGTACTTCTTTTAAATTACCTGTGTAATTCGTTGTATCGAAAGGAATGGCAATTCGATTCCAACCATTTGTTACTACTTTTTGCTGAATAATAGCATAATAATGTTGATCTTTCCCATTCTGATCATACGTGAATCTCATATATAGGCGCGGATATTCTGTTGTGGATGTTACAGCCTTTACATCAACATAACAGGATGCCATCCCCTTTTTCTTTATAAACTGATCTGGGCTTAAATTTTGGTAGATATAAGCTGCATTGCTTGTTATTTGTAATCCTTTCTTAATACCTGATGCATCTGATATATTAACGTCAATAAATTTGAAAGTTGTTGAATTAGTAATACCATTCCATAAATTTTTTTCATTAGAAAAATCTGAGTTAATTACATAGTTTCGAACACTTACTTCTCGTTTTTCTATATTGGAGAGTTTTTCGGTAATCTTACCTGCTTCCTCTCTAATTTCAGTTGTCGTTTGTTTGAGTGACTTTGTATCAGATTGTATATCCGAAATCGTCTTTTTCGTTCCCTCCAGAGTTGATTCAACCGTATTTAATTTATTACTAATTTCACTATCTTTTTTTGTTAACGATTCAATAGATTGTTTAAACCCATCTGCAGTTTGTTCTGATTTAGTAACTCGTTCTGTAAGCTTTCCCTGTTCGTTTTGTACATTTGATACAGAAGTATTTATTCCTTTAATAGTAGTCTCAATTTCTACTGTTTTTTTAGTGAAATCAGTTGTGGATACTTGATCTTCTGGTGCTGGTGTCCATTCAGTTGATATTGTGCCAATTTCTAATTTAAGCTTTTCAATTAACACGTCCCCCGTGAAATCACGTGCTAAAGCGTAAACTGAAATCTCTTTAATAGGTTTATCCATTACTACAGCACTCGCTGTGAATCTTTCCTGATTATACTGTTTACCTAGTGTTAGGCGGTTTTCTACGCGACAACTCGGATAATGAAATGTATTGTCTGTGAAAGTAATCTTTACTTCGAAACCAGCCCATTTATTCGTTGTTCCCCATGCAGTAACTTTACCTGTAAACAGGAAACTCATAGCAAGATACTTCCCCTGCATTAAAGTAGCTGCATCCTTTGCTAAATCAAAGTAGGTATGTTGCTTATTTTCCCCAGTCTTCACTGAATGTGATTTAGTAGCTGTTTCTAGTAATAGATTTCGCCCACCAACCTGAATATTATCAACTTGAGTTTTCAGATTAGAAAGTGTCTGCTTCGTTCCATCTGCCGTTGATATAATCTCATTGGTTTTACTTTCAAGCTGTGACAAACCATCATTAATTTTCGTTAACTCCGACTTCTCTGCTTTTTGCTTAAGAGCTTCATTTGTTTGACTAATAGATGTATTAATATCTTGGAACTTCTTAACGTTACCATTCTTATCCGTTTCATAGATTTGTTTTCCTATAAAACCATCTTTAATTTCATCTTTCGTATAAACGCCAGATTTATCAGCCTTATCTTTTAATTGATTATTAATCCACGTTTGATCAACTTTGTCATTAACCTGCTTTTGAACACCGACTATTTGTCCAGCTATTTCTTGAGCTTTACCTTCCACACTTAGAACCTTTTGATTTAATTCAGTTTTAGCTGTTTCAATATCTTTCTTAACATCTTTAATACTTTGTTGTAATGGAGCTGTATCTGGAACAACCGATTCCCACGCTGTACCTGTCCATAATCTTAAAATACCAGGCTTACCATTACTAATATCACGCCATAGTGTTTTATTTACTTTGAGATCAGTAGTAGGTGGTTTAACATTTTCTATAATATCTACAAGATTTTTCTCCATGTAATCTTGAGTTGCTTCTGCTAAGTCTTTAGCTGTTTTACTTTCCTGTTGAGCTTGTTTTGACTTGTTGATAGCATCTTGAATGTCTAGACCTTGATCTTTAACTTTGTCCTTTAAAGCATCAAACCACCCTTGAGGTACTTTATCTTGTAATGATGCTAAAATTTTTTGGTACATTCTGCGTAACTCTTCATTCGAATCAACAATTTCACGATAATCACCAAACACATATTTATCTTGTGTAGGGTCTTTAAAAGATTCATCACCAGCGATAGCACGTGCTTCAAGGTACAACTTAGGTGTGAAACCTCTATCTATGATTCGGATTGTATCGCCTTCATTGATTAATTCATGCGCTAATCCAAATACTTGCCCTATACTTTGTGCTTGAACTTCGTAAGAAACTGAAGTATTTATACGTTTTCCTATTTCTGTTTTCATAAGAGTTTTAAGTCGTTGCGGAGTCATATCTTGATTTTCTGTCTCTGGGCTATAGAAGCCGAATTTATGTTGCCCCTTTTCATTCCAGCGTTGAAAAGCACCGTCATCCACAAGATAAGGTACCCCGTTATTTATTTCTGCAATAGTAATAAACTCTCCGCCTTCTTTTTTAACGAAACCTAATAAGGCTGTACAAATGCTTTGAGAGTTCTCGATACGCTTAATTCCCATTAAATCTTTACCAAGAGTTACTTCTTTCCTTGTATCTCTTCCGCGCTTCTGAACCATATCTACATAACGACCAACGATTTGAGATCCTATCACTTCAGCACGATATTGAATTTCTAATTCAAATGAAGAAGCAATCTGTTTGAGAAAGGTCAGTGGATCAGTAAATTCATCAATAGTCATAGAATGCGATCCATTATGCTCCGTTTTACCTATTTTCCACTTGGTACCTGCAAGAGCTATTCCCATACATTCATTCAACGTTTTACCTTCAATTTTTTGTGGATTAATAATCCCTGCTTTAGCAAGCTGAATCCATTCACCAGATGCATAAGCAACCACTGATCTATCTTTAGAATCTTTTTCCGCTTCAGTAATTACATATGGAACAATTCGACCATCACGCACTTCTTTTAATACTAAATTTTGTTGTAAAAGCGTTGTTGCATGTTCTGTATTATCAAACACCCTAAACTCTAATGTATCTATATTATTCTTGATTTCCCAATGACGTTTATCATCCCAATAATCTTTAGGTTGTATAGCTGAAACGATTTGACTAGTTTTAAAATCAACAATATGTAAGATTCCACTTGGTGTTCTCATCTATATCGCTCCCTATAACTTAATTTCGCTATTCCTATATTTGCTGGACGTACTATAATTTCATTTGGCCCTCTTTTTACAATAGGAAATGAACTGAATATGTCTTTCAATCCAATTACATTTTTCCCGTTAATTGTTACTAATGACCTTTCTGTATCTATTTGTATTTTGTCTCCTATATCAAAAATATAAGGAGTCTCATCTATGGTTAAAGTGTTTATCTTCCAAAACTTAACATCTTCAATAAATGCAATATCAGCTGGTGGATGAGAACCATAAACAATACACCCTACAGCTATCTTTGCTACTGGCCTAGCTGTCATAGGATTACTGTCAGACTCATCTCTCCATGTACGAACAAAACTAGCATCATCTATCTCAGTATTCTTTCGATATTTAGCAAAATAGAAACTCCATTCTTTGTCCCTGCGAGCTACTGCAACATGTCCTCTAAAGTCGTTAAATGTATCAGAGTACATTCCCATCTCGTCAGAAATCCACTTTCTAGAACCTCCTGAATCAATAATTGCTTGTGCCGTTGTCATTTCATGACTCATATACTCATCAGCCATTGCTAGTTCAACTATTACATTGTCGTTAGCATCTAAAAGCATTACTACCGTTTTCCCCATTCTGTTCCAGTGTTCAGACTGAAAATTCATTTGCACATCAAGTCTAAAATCTTGGATAACGCCGCCTGTATTAGGAATAGTTCTCTTCATAAAAGGACCATGCCACTCAGTATCCGTTCCCGTTCCATATGTGTCAGGTGTAAAAGCGTATCCTTGCCAAACCTTCATAGCCCCTGAACTTTTGTAAATTCCTATTTGACCAGTTACAGCATTCCAAGTTGTTAAACTCTTCATTTCATCCCATATGAGGCGCTCATTTTGTTTCACGACACGAGTTTTAACACCTGTGGGATAACCTAGCCTAAAGTATTCGTCACCATTCCAGACATCAAGAAAAGGGCTCTGTGCTCCCACAGTTATATCAATAACGGGATTAGACTCTACAGAGCCATTGTTACGTAATGAAGCTTTTAAGTCTCCCTTCTCAATAGCCAGTATTTTCTCTTGTACAGCTCCCAACTTATAAGGCATTGGACAAATAAATTTAATTGTTCCTGTACCAAGAGCTACAAATTCATCTGGATCAAAACTATCATCTACAATTGCTAAATATGTTCTATTTGGTTCTATATCAAAAATAAGTTCTGCTGGTTGATCTGTTATTAACCACCCTGCAATTTCTTCTTTCAGCGTTTCTAAATCAGATCCATTAGGAACTATAATTCCCACAGGAATAGAAAGAACCCGAATTTCAGTTTGTGTGTTTAATAGTCTTGCACCAGGATACCCTGGAATACTTAATAAATTTCTTTTCAATGGTGCCCAAGTAGGTCTTTTCAAGCCTTTTGCAATCTGGACAAATTCTTTACGCTCGTTGTTAAATGTAAAAGAGCTCATTTTCACACCCCATTTCTCTATAAAATAAAAGAAACTCAAATCTAAAAGGCTGAGTTTCTTTGCTCTTCTCTTTCTTGGTATTCTTTTGTATAGCGATAAGTACCGCGCGCTAAGTCTCTACCATCTAAAATAACTGGTACTTCAATTACTACATCGCCACCCTGTGCTGAAATTACTTCATTGCCACCAGTTTGTCCTGATGAATAATTAAATACTTGATTTGCGATATTACCAGCCATGGCTTGTCTACTATTCGACATACTTCCATACACACCACTCATAACAGACTTTAATCCTGCTAATTGACTCATAGAACTAGCCATCATCCGACTCATATCACCCATTAATTGATTCATAGTCCCAGTAATACCGAGTGATTTTTCTTTCGATGATAAAGGTGTAACTGTAATTGAATTACCCTTTTTCGTAAATAACTCTGGTCCGGCTTCTCCTGTGATAAATGAACCATCACCTACAGGCTTTCCACCTTTAGCAAGCATCGGTACATGCGGAATAGTTGGTGCACTAACTCCTGGAATTTCATTTAACAATTCTGCTGGTGTATTAAAGCCATCTATGAACTTATTAATAATACGTATGATTCCGTTGATAGCTGTACGAATACCA
>WPCI01042372.1_pt1 | contig 20253 bp, 17 predicted proteins | sample 5399871 | NCBI WGS metagenome assembly WPCI01 (sample SAMN12869469, study PRJNA574797) | sludge metagenome | isolation source: wastewater treatment of pH7 | place: China:Beijing | collected 2019-05-20 | reverse complement strand
CTTGTTACGCAACAACCATTGGGTGGTAAAGCTCAATTTGGTGGACAACGTTTCGGGGAAATGGAAGTTTGGGCACTGGAAGCATATGGTGCTGCTTATACCCTACAAGAAATCTTGACTTACAAATCAGACGATGTGGTTGGTCGTGTGAAAACTTACGAAGCCATCGTCAAAGGTGAACCTATTCCAAAACCAGGTGTACCTGAATCTTTCCGCGTATTGGTGAAAGAATTACAAGCTCTTGGTTTAGATATGCAAGTCTTAGATATCAATGACAAAGAAATCGAGTTGCGAGACATGGATGATGATGATGACGACTTAATCACAGTTGATGCCTTGACGAAATATGCAGAGCAACAACAATCTGCTAAAGAAGTCGAAGCGCAAGCAGCTGCTGAAAAAGCCGAACAAAAATCAGATTTAATCCAAGAAATCGAAACTGCTGAAGACTTATAAGAGTCACGCTTGCCATACGTAAGTCAGCTTTTCCTAGCTGACTTACGATAAAATGAAATGGAGGGAAACCCTTTTGATCGATGTAAATAAATTCGAAAGTATGCAAATAGGTTTGGCTTCTCCTGAAAAAATCAGAAGCTGGTCATACGGTGAAGTAAAGAAACCGGAAACCATTAACTATCGTACCTTGAAACCTGAACGCGAAGGGTTATTCGATGAAAGAATTTTTGGGCCAACCAAAGACTGGGAATGTGCCTGTGGGAAATATAAACGGATTCGTTATAAAGGAATCGTCTGCGACCGTTGTGGTGTTGAAGTTACTCGTTCGAAAGTTCGTCGTGAACGGATGGGCCATATCGAATTAGCAGCCCCTGTTACACATATCTGGTATTTCAAAGGAATTCCTTCTCGGATGGGTCTTGTCTTAGACATGAGTCCTCGTGCGTTAGAAGAAATCATTTACTTTGCATCTTATGTCGTGATCGATCCAGGTAATACAAGCCTAGAGAAAAAACAATTATTGACGGAACGTGAATACCGTGAAAAACGGGATCAATACGGTCAAGAATTCCACGCGGCTATGGGTGCCGAAGCTATCAAGCAGTTATTAGATCAAGTCGATCTAGATGGCGAATCATCAGAGTTAAAAGAAGAATTGAAAACAGCCCAAGGGCAAAAACGGACCCGTGCGATCCGTCGTTTAGATGTGCTAGAAGCGTTCCGTTCTTCTGGTAACCTTCCTAGCTGGATGGTAATGGATGTTATCCCTGTCATCCCGCCAGATCTACGTCCGATGGTTCAATTAGAAGGTGGCCGTTTTGCAACGTCTGACTTGAATGATCTATACCGTCGTGTGATTAACCGTAACAACCGTTTGAAACGATTGTTAGACTTGAATGCACCGAACATCATCGTACAAAATGAAAAACGGATGCTTCAAGAAGCGGTCGATGCGTTAATCGATAATGGTCGTCGTGGCCGTCCAGTTACAGGACCGGGTAACCGTCCATTGAAATCTTTATCTCACATGTTGAAAGGGAAACAAGGTCGTTTCCGTCAAAACTTGCTGGGTAAACGTGTCGATTATTCTGCCCGTTCTGTTATCGTCGTTGGACCTTTCTTGAAAATGTATCAATGTGGTCTGCCAAAAGAAATGGCGATCGAATTGTTCAAACCTTTCGTTATGAAAGAATTAGTTCAACGTGAAATTGCTTCAAATATCAAAAATGCCAAACGTAAGATCGAACGTCAAGAAGACGTCGTGTGGGACGTTCTGGAAGAAGTAATCAAAGAACACCCTGTCTTACTTAACCGGGCACCTACGCTTCACCGCTTAGGTATCCAAGCATTTGAACCAATCTTAGTTGAAGGTCGTGCGATCCGTCTTCACCCATTAGTATGTGAAGCCTATAATGCCGATTTCGATGGAGACCAAATGGCTGTCCATCTACCTCTAGGTGAAGAAGCACAAGCTGAAGCTCGTTTGTTGATGCTTGCTGCGACCCACATCTTGAACCCTAAAGATGGTAAACCAGTTGTTACACCATCTCAAGATATGGTCTTAGGTAACTACTACCTAACAATGGAAGAAGAAGGCCGCGAAGGTGAAGGTATGATCTTCCGCGACATGAATGAAGCAGTTCTAGCATGGCGCAATGGCTATGTTCACTTGCACTCACGGGTGGCTGTCGATCCTAATGCCTTAGGAGACAAACCATTTACTGAAGAACAAAAAGAACGTATGTTGATTACGACGGTTGGGAAAATTATCTTCAATGATATCATGCCGCAAGAGTTCCCTTACTTGAACGAACCGACTGATTTCAACTTAACGCAACACACACCTGATAAATACTTTGTTGAAAAAGGTGCCGATATTCCTGCAGCGATCAAAGAACAAGAAATCATCTTGCCATTCAAGAAGAAAAATCTTGGGAATATCATCGCTGAAGTCTTCAAACGTTTCAAAGTCACTGATACATCAATGATGCTTGACCGTATGAAAGACTTAGGTTACAAACATTCAACACACGCTGGGATGACCGTTGGTATCGCTGATATCATGGCACTAGCAGAAAAACAAGAAATCATCGACAATGCTCACAAACAAGTCAGCACGATCACGAAGCAATTCCGTCGTGGTTTGATTACTGATGATGAACGTTATGAACGGGTTATCGCTGTTTGGAATGCTGCTAAAGATGAAATCCAACAACGACTAATGGAATCCTTAGATGCGAAGAACCCGATCTTCATGATGTCTGATTCTGGAGCCCGTGGTAATATCTCCAACTTTACTCAGCTTGCTGGTATGCGTGGATTGATGGCCGCTCCGAATGGACAAATCATGGAATTGCCAATCATCTCAAACTTCCGTGAAGGTCTATCTGTCTTGGAAATGTTTATCTCGACTCACGGGGCTCGTAAAGGGATGACCGATACTGCCTTGAAGACTGCCGATTCAGGTTACTTGACTCGTCGTTTGGTTGACGTTGCCCAAGATGTGATCGTACGTGAAGAAGATTGTGGTACTGACCGTGGTCTAGAAATCTCTGCGATTCGTGAAGGTAACGAAATCATCGAATCATTAGAAGAACGTCTGGTTGGACGTTATACGCAAAAATCAGTAATGCATCCTGAAACTGGTGAAGTAATTTTACCGGCTGATGCATTGATCAGTGAAGCAGATGCGAAACGCATTATTGACGCTGGCGTTGAGAAATTAACGATCCGTTCAGTCTTCACATGTAATACTAAACACGGTGTATGTAAACACTGTTACGGCCGTAACTTGGCAACTGGTGACGACGTTGAAGTCGGTGAAGCAGTTGGTACCATCGCCGCTCAATCAATCGGTGAACCAGGTACTCAGTTAACCATGCGGACATTCCATACCGGTGGGGTTGCCGGAGACGATATTACACAAGGTCTTCCTCGTGTCCAAGAAATCTTCGAAGCACGTAATCCTAAAGGTTTGGCTGTCATTACTGAAGTTACTGGTGAAGTCGTTGAGATCGCTGAAGATGCTGCGACTCGTACGAAAGAAGTTACCGTCAAAGGTGAAACTGATACTCGTACGTACACTGTTCCTTACACTGCGCGGATGAAAGTCGTTGAAGGCGACATGATTCACCGTGGGGCACAGTTGACAGAAGGTTCAATTGATCCTAAACACTTGTTGCAAGTCCGTGATGTAATCTCTGTTGAAACGTACTTACTACGTGAAGTTCAACGTGTTTACCGGATGCAAGGGGTAGAAATCGGCGATAAACATATTGAAGTAATGGTTCGTCAAATGTTGCGTAAAGTCCGTGTTATGGACCCAGGTGACACTGATATCTTGCCAGGTACACTGCTTGATATTGCTGACTTTAAAGATCAAAACTACAATACTTTAGTTGCTGGTGGTACGCCTGCGACATCTCGTCCAGTCTTGCTTGGTATTACCAAAGCTTCATTGGAAACAAACAGCTTCTTATCTGCTGCATCATTCCAAGAGACGACTCGTGTCTTGACCGATGCTGCGATCCGCGGTAAGAAGGATCCATTACTTGGATTGAAGGAAAATGTTATTATCGGTAAGATCATTCCTGCTGGTACAGGTATGGCGACTTACCGTAACATGGAACCAAAAGAAGTTGTCGTAGCTAGCGAAAATGTCTACAGTATCTCTGATATTGAAGCACAAATGGCTGCCGAAGATGCTTTAAATAATCCTTTGAGCTAAATAGAACTAGACTTAGACCACAAGATTCAAAAGAATCTTGTGGTCTTTTTCTTTTCGCGCTATTATAAGAAAGTACCTGACAAAATGACAGCGGTCACTTTGTTCAGAAATTAAATTTCTTTTAGAGCTAAAAAGAAAGACTATTTTCAGAAGACGATTTATGAGAAAATGAGAAAAATAAGCTAAGAAGTAAAATTGTTGAGGTGCTACATGAGCAAAGCAAAGCGGATCATCTTGATTGTCGTAGGAATCCTCGTGATCCTAGTAGGAGCTGTGACCGTTTATTTATTAAAAGTGAATAACGATGTAGATCAAGCAATCAGTAAAATGACGAAAAAAGTTGACTATCAGACCAAACGTTCGGAGGCCGTGAATTTAGAAAACGGTGAGCCGTTTTCGATCCTTTTAATGGGAACCGATACAGGAGATAAGGGTCGGACGTATCAAGGTCGTTCGGATTCGATGATGCTGGTGACGATTAACCCAAAAAAGAAGAAAACAGTGATGACAAGTCTGGATCGTGATATTTATACTCAAATTGTTGGTTATAAAGGTGACGAGGATAACTATGTCGCAAAAGGTGACACGTACTATGATAAATTGAACGCGGCATATTCGTTAGGCGGAACGAAAATGGCGATTGAAACGGTCCAAGAAATGATGGATGTCCCCGTCGATCACTATATTGAAATCAATATGAAAGGCCTAAAAACCTTAGTAGATGCTGTTGGAGGCATCGAAGTTGATAATAAAATCGAGTTCACTTTGGACGGCGTGCATTTGAAAAAAGGCAAACAGGTCTTAGATGGTCGGCATGCTTTGGAATATGTTCGGATGCGCCACGAAGATCCTCAAGGTGATGTCGGTCGTCAAGCGAGGCAACGAGAAATTTTGTCTAAAATTGTGCGTAAGCTCTTGTCAGTCAATTCGGTCACTAAATACAAAAAATATTTACGAGCAGTCGAAGATTATGTACGGACAGATCTAAGTTGGAGCGAGATGCTGACGGTAGCCAAAGATTATACTCCAGCTGCCGAGAAAATCGAGCAAACCCAAGTCGAGGGCCAAGGCGAGATGATCAATGATATTTACTTCCAAATTTTAGGTCTAAATAATTTACTGGAAGAGCAAAATATTTTGAAGAGACAACTAGCTTTGCCTACGAAAAAGAAATTGCCTAATTGGGATGAAGAAGACGACAATCAATTATTCTTTGCGGATAGTGAAGTTGATGAGATCAGTGCCGGAACCCATTATGATTATGTCGGCTATGGCAAGATTCTTTATCCGATCGATGCGGAGAACTATTAAACAAGCAAATATTCTCAAAGTTGAGCACAAGTGCTGACTTTGAGAATATTTTTTTGTAATGTCTGAGCAAAATCGTTTCATTTTTAGCAGAAAGGATTATGATGAAATCAACGAAGGGGGCGTGTTTTATGATAGCAGAAAAAGCAATTTTTGCTGGTGGCTGTTTTTGGTGTATGGTTGAGCCGTTTGATCAAATGCCTGGGATTAAAGCGGTTGTTGCGGGCTATACTGGCGGTCAACTACCCAATCCAACCTATGAAGAAGTTTGCAGCGGTAGGACTGGACATACGGAAGCCGTGGAGATTACTTTTGATCCAACCGTGATTTCTTATCAGCAATTAGTGGAGATTTATTGGCAACAGACGGACCCAACCGATGCACTGGGGCAATTTGCTGATCGTGGCGATTCGTATCGTCCCGTTATTTTTTATTCTTCCCCAGAACAAAAAAACCTCGCTGAAACTTCCAAACAGCAGCTACAAGCTAGTGGTCGTTTTAAAGATCCGATCGTAACAGCGATTGAGCCGGCTCAAACCTTTTATCCAGCGGAAGCCTACCACCAAGATTTTTATCGCAAGCAGCCAGAACATTATGCTGCCTATAGCAAAGGATCTGGGCGGAAAGGGTTTATTCAAAAAAATTGGCAAAGTTAACACTTTTTTAACAGCAACAATAGTAGTCCAATAAATAGGAAGGGTAAAAATGGGAGCTGTATCAAGGGCTTTTTTTGTAAAGTTCGGTAGCTGAAAAATAATAAACCGCTGAAAGAAGCGCTGAACAGGACTTGCAACAGTTCGTAGCTCGATAAAAAACAACTCCATAATCCAATGATCCAAAGATCTCCCAGGCCGAAGCTGTTTGGGAGAATTTTTTGACTAAGATAAAATAATAATCCAACTATTATGGGCTGCAGCCCATGAAGGGGTAACAGCAACATAGCGCTGATGAGTAAAGGAATCCCAGTTAAAAGAAAGATCCGCATTTCGACGATTAGTTGATCCCAGTCGATCAGTGCCAAAACGAGTGAACTTAACAACCAAAATAAATACCAAAGATTGAGCCAGTGGAAGTCATGTAAGAAGTGATAAAAGAGCAGACCGCAAAAAAATTCAAGCCAAAAACTACGAGTAGAAAATTTCCGGTGACAATAACGACAAACAAAGCGCTGATGCAAGGCTGAAATTAGTGGAATCAAATCAATGGGTCGAAGGGTCTGTTGGCAGTGATCACAATGAGAAGGTGGCATGAGTAGTGATTCACCTCGCGGCAGCCGGATACTGACGACTGCTAAAAAAGATCCGACGATGGAGCCTAAGATAAATAAATGGATGCTTTTCACCTCCTTTTACAATAAGATACGAAAAAGGCGTATATTCTCAGCGTTTCCTTTGTACTTTTGCTGAAAGTGTATTATGCTTTTAATGGAGTACAAATTTAGGAGGTATGAAGGAATGAAATTTGAAAAAACCAAAGAAGTATTGAACCAATTAGTAGCAGACTTAAGTCAAATGTCTATGGTCATTCACCAAACACACTGGTACATGCGCGGCCCAGGCTTCTTGACATTACACCCAATGATGGACGATTTCATGGATGACGTAAATGATCAATTGGATGAAATTTCAGAACGTTTAATCACATTAGACGGCGCTCCTTATTCAACCTTACGTGAAATGGCAGATCAAACAAAAATCCCAGATGAAAAAGGTCGTTGGGATCGTACGATGGAAGAACGTTTGGCTACCTTAGTTGAAGGTTACCGCTATTTAGCTGACCTTTATCAAAAAGGAATCGAAGTTTCTGGTGAAGAAGGCGATGATCCAACTCAAGATATCTTCATCGAATTTAAAACAGCCACTGAAAAACGGATTTGGATGATCCAAGCACATTTAGGCAAAGCACCTGAAATTGATGCATAATTGATTTAATTAAAAGAACCGACTATCAACGGATAGTCGGTTCTTTTTTTAGCTTATTGATGGGGCAGATTGGTTGGTAGACCGACCACGCCGTCAACGGGAATACAGATAATGATTCCTTGAGCGTCACTGAGGAGTCCACATTGTTCACCGATGGCTTGCATGATGGCCTTCTTCTTGTCTTGTTCGACCAAGAGATAGACCATTTCTTTTTCTGGTTGAACACTGATGCCCCATTTTCTCATCGTTTCCTGCGATTCAAGGCGTCGTGCATGGACGACCGTTCCACCCGAAGCTCCGGCTGCAGTTGCTGCAATCATGACCTCTTCGCTGAACCCTTGATTGATTGTCACCATTAGCAGGCTGTGTTTTGCTTCGTGGCTCATCTTTTTCTCCTCTCTTTCGCTAAATGCTTGATTTTGTTCAGGCATTTCCGAAGCTAAAATTTTCATGATATAGGAACTTGCCCCAGAGATTGGGAAAGTAAAGACACAACCTTTATTGGGCTTATGTAGTCCTAAGCCTTTACCTAGTGCTTCGAACAACGTGGGGACTTGACTTTTTAGAACAGGACAAAAAAGTAATGCTTTTTCTGTCGTGCCTAAGCCTAAATAATCCATGACCTCATTCGTTGCAGTCCCTTCGCCAATACACAGATCTTGAACAGGAGAGTTATGGGTTTCCAAAATAGTATGGGCTTTTTTGACATCTTTATGGCTGATAATCAAGACTAACATCCGGATAGCTGGTTTATGTGTCATCCTCAGAGTCCTCCCATTCTTCGATTTCGTTTAATTCTTCAATGCTTACGTCAATATTTCGAGCAGCTTTAGCAGCTTTCCACCGATAAATGAGGCCCATGATTTGTACAGCAATCAAAGGGGTTAAAGCCACTAAGGCCACAACACCAAAGGCATCAGCCATGATATTACCATCCAGTGCTTCGCTGACTCCGATACAAAGAGGGAGTAAGAAGGTACTAGTCATTGGCCCACTGGCAACCCCACCGGAGTCAAAAGCAATACCGATGAATATCTTAGGAACAAATTTAGTCAACAAAAGGGCAATCAGATAGCCAGGAATAATGATCCAGTAAATGCTGATGCCAGTAATAGCGCGTGTCATGGCTAGTCCTACACTGACAGCTACGCCGATCGAGAGACAGAGATTCATAGCAGAAGCTGAGATTGCGTCTCCTGTGACTGTTTCAACTTGGTGATTCAATACTTGGATGGCCGGCTCGGCTTTGACAATGAAATAACCAATTAACATCCCGATAGGAACCAACAACCATTTAAATGGACTGGCGGCTAATTCCCCCCTAATAAACTGCCGACAGGTGCAGACCCAATACTGACCCCGGTTAGGAAGAGAACAAGTCCCAAATAAGTGTAGAACAGCCCAACAATCATTCGAACGTATTGCCGTCGATGATAGCGTCGGCTGATTAATTGAAAAACGAAAAAGAGGGCAGCAATCGGCAAGACTGAAATTAAAACCTCGTAGGCATAGTGGGGCAGAGCCAACATAAATTCATGAACGACATCACGAGTCGTGACCACATCAAGGAATTCTGGCGGAGTATAGGCAGTATCGGTTGGGCGGAAGAAAATCCCCAAGAGCAACACAGCAAGGATCGGTCCGATACTGGAGATCGCGACTAAACCAAAGCTATCGTCAGTTGCATCCTTGTCACTTCTGACAGAAGCCAGTCCGACTCCTAAAGCTAAAATAAAAGGTACTGTGATGGGTCCCGTAGTAGCACCACCGGAGTCAAAAGCAACGGGAACGAAATCATTAGGTGTCCGAAAAGAAAGTAAAATGACTGCAAAATATAAAATCATTAAGATGAAAGATAAACTGATTTTAAATAAAATGCGCAGAACGGCTAACGTCAAGCAAAGTCCGACACCGATAGCCACGGTCCAAACAAGCAGATTGCTGGGGATTGCTGGCATTTGATCAGCTAAAACTTGCAGATCAGGTTCTGCGATGGTGATAATCGCACCAATCACAAATACAATCAAGGCCAGGATTCCAGTTTTTTTACTTTTGGAAAGCTGGGCACCAATCCCTTCACCTAAGGGTGTCATGGATATTTCGGCTCCTAATTGGAAAAAGCCCATGCCGATAATCAGCATCACAGCACCGACAAGAAACATCGCGATCGTACCAATTTCCATCGGAACCAAAACAACACTGATAATTAAAACGATCAGAGTAATCGGCAAGACCGAGGATAGTGATTCGGAGATATTTTCTTTTAATTTTTGATTCATCGTGTCACCTCTCTTTCTGTTCTACAAAAAGGAATGGTGATTTTGCAGATCGAATTAACAACATTAGTGAGTAAAATCGTTTGAATATTTAAACAGATGGAGCTTAGTTTGAAAGTCGCTGAGATCGTCAAAAAAAAACTTCCTATATAAAAAATAACATAAATAAAGAATCAATGTAAGGGGTTTAAGACTGAGCGGGAAAATGAACAGGGGTGTAAACGAAATTAGCAGACTACTTGCTAAGTAGTCTGCTAATAATTAAAGTTCCTTTTTGGCTAACTCAATTTGTTTTTTCACTTGGTCAAAGCCCGTACCGCCTAATGAATGGCGGCGGATTACGGCTGTTTTAGAAGATAATGTATCATAGATGTCGGCTTCAATCACCGGATTAATCGCTTGATATTCTTCTAACGGTACATCTTGTAAGTAAATGCCTTTTTGCGTGCAAGCTAAAACCAGTTTACCGACAATTTCATGGGCTTGACGGAAAGGGATTCCTTTAGTGGCTAAATAATCTGCTAGTTCGGTCGCATTAGAGAAATCCTTTTCGGTCGCATCGTGCATGATCTGCGTGTTGACCTTCATGGTGTCGATCATGCCCGCCATAATGTCCAAGCTGGTAGCAACGGTATGGACCGTATCGAACATCCCTTCTTTGTCTTCTTGCAGATCTTTGTTGTAGGCTAATGGTAAGCCTTTGATCACGGTTAATAAACCCACTAGATCGCCAAACACCCGGCCCGATTTGCCGCGAATCAATTCTGCCATATCGGGATTTTTTTTCTGGGGCATGATGGAACTGCCCGTCGAAAAAGTATCGGTCAATTCGACAAATTTAAATTCGTGGCTGCACCATAGGATAATTTCTTCACAGAGACGGGAAAGATGGACCATCAAGATCGAACTGTTGCTCAAAAATTCCAAAATGAAATCACGGTCACTTACACCATCCAAGCTATTCATATAAATATCGCCAAAACCTAATTCATCCGCCGTCATTTGACGATCGATCGGGAAAGTCGTTCCTGCTAATGCTGCACAGCCTAGCGGGGAAATGTCGACACGCTTGAGACTTTCCGCAAGACGAGCTTGATCACGGGTCAGCATGCCATAATAGGCCATTAAGTGATGCCCGAAGGAAATCGGCTGCGCATGCTGCAGGTGGGTATAGCCAGGCATGATTGTTTCCACATGATCTTCAGCTTTGGCGACCAAGACAGCTCGGAAATGCTGGACTTTTTCAATAATTTCAATTAAATGTTCCTTCAAATATAAATGCATATCGGTTGCGACTTGGTCATTCCGACTACGAGCGGTATGCAATTTACCGGCAACAGGACCGATCTCATCATGGAGCATTTTTTCTAAATTTAAATGAATATCTTCATTTTCAATGGTAAAGCTTAATTCATCATTGGCTGCTTTTTTTGCCAAGGTATTCAAGCCCGCCGTAATTTGTTGCGCTTCTTCTTTTGTAATAATGCCAGTTTCCCCTAGCATCTTGACATGCGCTAAACTACCGACGATATCCTGTTTGGCTAATTGCTGGTCGAAGGGAATCGAAGCACCAAAAGCATCGATCCAAGCTTCATTCTTACCGTCAAAACGGCCACCCCAAAGTTTTGCCATAATAGTTGTCCTCGCTTTTCTTTTGTAAGTCGTATATAGAAAGATTATTGCTAAAAAAGACCGACTAATCGGTCTTTTTTAGCAGCTGCTTTAAGTAGCTAGCTTAATGAATAAAGTTGTTCATTAAGCGTTTGAATTTAGGGAGGAGGCATCTTTTCAGATACCTCAGGATGAAATCATTGCTGGTTTCCTTATTTCCTGACTGGAAAAGAAACTCTCCTAAGAGCAATGGCAAGATGTGAAACCGGACGGCCTTATTTACCGGCAAGTAAAAGCCGCCTCACATCTGGTTTCGCTTGCAAATTCATTTTAAACAGTCGGTTGTTTCTTTTCTGCTTGGACCTCAGCGTTTACCTTGGTTGGTAAGCCCCATAATTTGATGAAGCCAACTGCCGCATCTTGATCGAAGGTATCGGCAGAAGTATAGGTCGCCAAGTTTTCGTTGTATAGACTATTATCAGATTTACGTCCTTCAACGATGACGTTGCCTTTGAATAATTTCACCCGTAGTACGCCGTTAACCACTTCTTGCGATTGTTTCAAGAACGCGATCAAGGCATCCATCGTTGGATTGAACCATAGACCATCATAGATCATTTGGCATAATTGTTGTTCAATGACTGGTTTGAAATGGGCCATCTCACGGACAAAGGTCAAGTCTTCTAATTCTTTATGGGCCTTCATCAAGACTTCCGCTCCGGGACATTCATAGACTTCCCGTGATTTGATTCCTACCAGACGATTTTCGATATGATCGATCCGGCCGATACCGTGCACACCAGCGATCGTATTTAACTTCATGATTAAGTTTGCTAATGATAATTCTTCACCATCTAACGCCGTTGGCACGCCTTTTTCAAAGGTGATCTCAACAGTCGTAGGTTTATCAGGTGTATCCTCTAATTCAGCAGTGATAGCGTAAGCTCCTGCTGGTGGGGTCGCCCAAGGATCTTCTAAGACGCCACATTCACAAGCCCGGCCCCATAAGTTTTGGTCGATGGAATAAGGATTGTCCAAATCTGCTGGGATTGGTACTCCTTTTTCCGCCGCATAGTTGATTTCTTCTTCCCGTGACCATTTCCATTCACGGACCGGTGCGATGATCTTCAAGTTTGGATCAAGGGCGGCAATTGAAACTTCAAAACGAACTTGGTCGTTGCCTTTACCGGTACAGCCGTGGGCAATTGTAGTGGCCCCAGTTTGATGAGCTAGCTCGACTAGTTTTTTTGAGATCAACGGACGAGATAATGCAGAAACTAATGGGTAAGAATTTTCATAGTAAGTATTTCCTTGGAGAGCCACTAAAACAAAATCCTGTGAAAATTCTTCGCGAGCATCAATGGCATAAGATTCAGTCGCGCCAACTTGTAATGCTTTGTTCTTAATAAATTCGGTATCGCGGCCTTCGCCAATATCTAAACAGCAGGCAATCACGTCATAGCCTTCATCAACGAGCCATTTAATTGAGACAGAAGTATCTAAACCACCTGAGTATGCTAAAATCACTTTTTCTTTCATCCTGCATTGCTCCCTTATCGCTTTTTCATTAAAATCTAATTAATGTGTTGAAGCTATCTTAGCACCGTAAAATACAAAAATCAAGCACTTTTTAAATATTTATGCAAAATATTTTCGAAAACACGTTTCTTTATTCATTTAAAACTGGATATAGCGGTTGATAATGAATAGTAGAAGAAAGCTAGTAAAATGAAAAGATTTTGCGTTTTCAAGGAGAAAAACATTGACAGGGCAAGCTTTAGCAAGTATTATGGTAAATGGTATTGTTTGCCCCACAAGAGCCCCGGAAACTCAAGTGTTTGTCAAACATTCGAAATTGAAATTGGAGGAAAAAAACGTGCGTACAACATATATGGCTAAGCCAGGCGAAGTAGAACGTAAATGGTACGTAGTAGACGCAACTGATGTTCCTTTAGGACGTCTTTCAACAGTTGTTGCATCAATGCTACGCGGAAAAAATAAACCAACATTCACACCACATGTAGATACTGGTGATTTTGTAATCGTAATTAATGCGGATCAAGTTAAATTAACAGGTAAGAAAGCAACTGACAAGATTTACTACCGTCACTCAAACTTCCCTGGTGGATTGAAATCAATCTCAGCAGGCGAAATGCGTGCTAAAAATTCTCGCCGTTTGGTCGAAACTTCTGTTAAAGGTATGCTTCCTAAAAACACTTTAGGCCGCGCTCAAGGCATGAAACTTCACGTATACGGTGGAGCAGAACATCCACATGCAGCACAACAACCAGAAGTCTTAGACATCACAAACTTAATTTAATAGGAGGGAAATTCATTGGCACAAGTTCAATATAACGGCACAGGCCGTCGTAAAAATGCAGTTGCTCGCGTACGTTTAGTACCAGGAACTGGTAAAATTACTGTAAATAAAAAAGACGTTGCAGAATATATCCCACATGCTGACCTACGTTTAGTAATCAACCAACCATTTGGCGTTACTGAAACAACTGGTTCATACGATGTATTCGTAAACGTTGATGGTGGGGGCTACGCAGGTCAAGCCGGCGCTATCCGTCACGGTATCTCACGTGCTTTATTAGAAGTAGATCCTGATTTCCGCGCACCATTAAAACGCGCTGGATTACTTACTCGTGATTCACGTATGGTTGAACGTAAAAAACCAGGTCTAAAAAAGGCAAGAAAAGCAAGTCAATTTTCAAAGCGTTAATCCTTATTATATCAAGGATTTCAAGGCATCATCCGTGTGGATGGTGTCTTTTTTTAGTTGAATTTCTTGAAAATTGGGTCTATTTTACAGACCCTTTTCTATGTAAAATGTTTTCCAGACTTGGAAAAATCTGTTATTTTTAAATTTTATTTAATTCTAATGTTTACTATGTTTTTAGCAATGTTAGGTAATGTGACTGCATAAATTTGTTATACAATAATGGATTTTACCTTTGGGACGTAAAACGTTGTTTTTATGTGTCTTACGTTTGTTTAATATGTATAACAAGATTTTAAAAGGTGGCTAGAAAATTTATTTTTGTTGAAACTAAAAAAGAAGCTAATTCATACGAACTAACTTCTTTAAAAATTTAAATTTCCTAACTATCTAAATATAATGCGAGTTTATTTGCTGTTTCTCGTTTTGCATGAGTTGTGACATGAGTATAAATCTTTAAAGTTATATCACTATTAGCGTGTCCTAATCGGTCTTGAACTTCTTTGAGCGTTGCTCCTGCCTCGAATAACAATGAACAATGAGTGTGTCTAAAACCGTGGATTGTGATTTCTCGTATTTCTTTATTTTCTTTAACAACAGTTTTCATACAACGATTCAAATAGTCGGGGTCAAATGGTTGGTCTTTTTCATTCTTCAGTGGGATATCTCTTGTAAATACTAAATGATTGTCCCTAACATTAATATAGCGTGCCTGTTGCTTTTCTTTCCATGTCATTAAAATATTATAAGTGGAAGGGTCAATACTTATAACTCTATTGCTGTTTTCATTTTTAGTATCAGATATATAAGCAACACGTTTAATCATTGTCATTGATTTATTTACAACGATGTTATCATGACGTATATCTGACCAACGTAAAGCCATTAGTTCACCTTTTCGGATTCCAGTGAAAGCTAATAATCGAAATGCTGTAAACCACATATAATCATAATTTTGTTCTAATGTGTTCAAAAATTTATTCAATTCATCTTTATCGTAGTAATTTTCAACATTACTACTTGATAATTCGATGGTATTAGCAATATTCATTTGCGATTTGTTTATTTTTGGCATTTTACAAAGTTTCATAGGGTTTTTAATGATTAAATCTTTTTTGATTGCTAAATCTAAAACTTGTTGAGTGTATCCTTTTAATGATTTAAATCTATCATATTCCTTTGCCCATTTATTCAATGTTAGTTGGCAAAACTCTGTAGTTATTTCATCAACATATTTTTTTCCGTAAATGGGCAGTATTTTTAATCTAAATAAATCTATTGTTCGATGATATGTGACCAATCGGACTGAATCTTTGTAATCGAGTATCCATTCGTTATACATATCTTGGAATGAAATTTGAATGTATTTTTGTTCAGATTCTATTTTTCCTTCGATTTCTGCTAATTTTTCTAATGCTTGTTTTTTTGTTGAAAATCCAGACTTTTTAATATATTTTTGTTTCCCATTATAATCTAAACCAAGGAATATTCTGAATTTATAAGCAGTTTCTCCATTTTTCTTTATGTATTTTTCTATTTTAGCCAATATAATCGCTCCAATTCTTCAGAAGTGTGCAGCGATTATACCTCGCTTCAGGAAGGATATCTAGGATGTTCTACAAATTTGTAACTATCAAATAATGATGTTATAAAGGTCCATGAAATGGATACTTCTTACATTTCTATCCATCAATAATCCTATTCTATCAATACCTAAGATTGCAATTTAGTAAGGATGGATAGTTTTAGTATTTATGAATTGGAAAGTATCCATAAATTATTCATTATGGAGGGAGGAAAATGACACAAAAAATGATTAATGTAAAACCGATTAAGGACAAAGAAGTCTTGAACCAGTTTGCTTCAGAATTACTAAAAAATAAACATGGACAAAGAGATTACACGATATTTGTTTTTGGTATTTTTACAGGATTAAGAATATCAGATATTCTTAATTTGAAAGTTACTGATGTAAAAGGGAAATTAAAAGCTAATATTGTAGAGAAAAAGACAGGGAAGAAGCGAACGCTTAATCTAATGCAATTAACCAATCAAATCATTATATATTTAGACGAAGAACATGATGGAGAAAGTGAATGGTTATTTCCATCACCTAGAGATAATACGAAGCATTTGGCAAGCCATCAATATTACAAAATCATGCAAAAGACTGCTGAATCGCTCGGTTTAGATTATATCGGAACGCATAGCTTGCGAAAAACATTTGGCTATACTTATTATAAGAAAACGAAAGATTTATCAAGCTTAATGAAGATTCTGAACCATAGTTCCCAAAGCGTGACTTTGCGGTATATCGGAATCGAAGAAGAAGAACTTCAGTCGAGTTTAGATGATTTCAATCCGTTTCGATAATAAATATAGAAGCACAATCAATTAAGACTGTGCTTCTTTTTTTGCATTCTTTTTACCTATCGTATTGTATTGTTTTCTATTTTCACTGCTTTTTGCATATAAAGTTTCTAACTTGGTATATTTTTCTACATCATTTGAAAAAATAATTTTCTCATTGGATTTAAAATAATTAGACAAATAATAAATGAATGCAAATAGTCTTTCAATTTTATATAATATCCATTGTCGTTTTTCGTTTTTCGCATAGAAAAAGAAGCAGTCTTCGCTTTGAATATAGATTAGGATGTCATCACGAATAAATTCTGTATTATTCTGCACTTTATACATATTAAAATCTCTGAGTTTACTTCTAATAGCAGGTAATTGTTCTTTAGTAGGGATTGCAATAATATCTAAAGTATCTAAAGAATGAGTGTGGGGTAATTGATTCTCATCAAAAGCACTAGAAAATTGAATCGGTATTTGAACGTGTTGATATTCTGTGAATTTCATATAAAATTCTTTATTCTCATTGGATAAGCATTGATTAAATAATTGATAGGCTTGGGGTTTTTGACCAAAATTTACATGGTGATATATTTTTTTGACTGCACTATGAAAAGAAGCAGTCACTTGTTTTTGCTGATTCGTAGCTATTGAAAGTTTATTTGTTTTAAAGCCTAATGTTAGCATTTTTTGTAAGGCATCAGCTTGTAAGTCTAAGTGATTTAAATTATCTAAATCGAACTTCTTAGAATAATAGAAGTGCTTAGATAACTTCTTTTTAGAAATCCATTTATGCTTTTCTAACGTGTTTAAACGAGCTTCTAAGCTAATTCTATTGCATTGTAATAGTTTTTCCAAGGTAGATTCATAAATTCCATTAGATGCAACAATTAGTGATAATAATTCATCACCATCAATCGCTCTTTTGTTGACAATGTATTTTTTCAAATTCACTCCCTCCAATAATTTTTTACATATTTTTTTCAGTAATTTTCATTCTCAAAAGTATCCATTTTTATATAGCCCTAATAGGTTGAAATACTCCAATGTTATGTCCCCTAGACAATGGGGAATCTCTTGTTTAAATTTCAGTCCAATTTTCAGGTAGCTGCTGTTTTGAAAAATTCACGGAGGTTTCCATTCAAAATTTCTGAAATTTCATCAAAAATGACCGAGTTTTAAAAAAGTTCGCATGAAAGTTATCTAAAAGTTATCATCCACAAAATCGAAAAAGCACTTTATGTAGGGTTGATGTAGGGTTTGTGTAGGGTATAAAAATTGCAGATGTAGGGATAATGTAGGGGCAGAAAATTGAGAGAAAAAATCGAGAAATTTCTCTCAAGTACCCATCTCGTAATTATCCCTTTTATTAACTATCCATCTCTATTTTATCATCTAAAAGTAGGAGATGGAAATTTGAACGTTGAGTGCAAATTTACTTGACTATAAAAGTAGTGTGTTCTAAAAAAATCCTTAACAAAATTTGTTAAGGATTAATATTTTACTGAATGAACATAGTTAAATTTAGATTAAGCATTTCGCTTACTGACGAATAATTTTAAAATTATTTCCGAATTGTTCGATATAAAGACCTTCTCCATATTTAGTTGAGATTTCTATATATTGACCAATTACAAAAGTATTCTCCATGTTATGGTTTGTTGTAGTTGCATCATATCTAGACAAGGTGTTTGGTAGATAAAATGTTTGAACTAAATTCTTATTGGTAAAAGCAGTATAGCCTAAAAAAGTTACACCTTCAGGAATGTATACCTCAGTAATTTTAGTATTAGTAAATACAGAGTCTTTTATCTCTTTTAAAGTATTTGGTAACGTTACTTTTTCTAAATTCGTAGCATTCAGACCAAAAAGATTATCCAATACTGTAGCACCATCAGGTAAATATAATTCCTTTATTTTTGAACCGTCTAAGAAATTGCTTTTAAATATATGAGAACCATCAAATCCTTTTTCAAAATTTACTTTTGTAACTTTAGTATCCGAGAATGTTGTGCTAGAAATGTAGGTTATTTTTTTACCATCTATTTCTTTTGGAATTGTTATCTCAGTTTCTTCGCCAGTATAATCATATATAAAGGCTTCATTACCATCAGGGAGTGTTTTAAAGTAAATAGATTCAGTAGGATTTTCTTCAGTGATATTTCCAATTAAATTATCTTGAGATTGCTCTAAACTATCAGTAAAAATTCCTGATAATGTAGGTTTCAACGTATCTTTAAATAATATATAACTAATCAATACAAAAATACCAAAAATTATTATACCAACGACTATGAATAGTCCTTGACTTGTTCCATTTGTCATGAAAAATGACCTCCTTTTTTGTTTTTTAATACATATGTTATTATAGCATATAATGGAGTTGATATAAATTTTTTAATACACTATAAATGTTGATATATAGGTTCATATAGACTATTCTTATTAAGAAAATTGGGAAATAATAGAAAAGTAAAGTGATGATTTATTTACTAGACAATTGTTATTTTTTATGTGATAATAAAACTACCTTGACGAGAACCATTTGAATAGCCTCTATGGTTTTAAATGATTTTTTCATTTACCCTGTCTATTTCCCAGTAGTCAGGGTATTTTTGTATTTAAAAAGAAATTATTAAACTAAGGAAAAGAAAGGAGGAGACCTCGCATGAGAAATAAAACGATTGGCTATATTCGCACTAGCAAAAATACGCAGGACTTAGGACTAGAAGTGCAGAGAAAGGCATTGGAAAAGTTTGAACCTGATGAATTATTTTCTGAGCAGATTAGTGGAAGAAAGGAACATCGAACAGAACTTGACAAAGCATTGAAACGTTTAGAAAAAGGAGATACCTTACTAATTTATAATTTAGCTCGGTTAAGCAGGTCATCTAGGCAATTGGTAAATCTGATGTCTGAACTGAATGAGAAAGAGATATATCTGAAAAGTATTCAAGAATCCATTGATACCAGAACAGCGAGCGGACGACTATTCTTCACCGTTTTAGCAGGTATAGCAGAATTTGAAGCAGAAAGTATTAGTTTACGAACAAAAGAGGCGTTAGCTAACTCGGATAAACAGTTGGGTAGACCACCGATTAAGAAAAATAAACGCAAAAGAATTATTGTTTTGTATCAAGAAAATCAGCTATCTTTGAAAGAAATTGCAGTAAAATGTGGAGTATCCGAAAAAACTGTTTATAACATTGCTAAAAAAGCAGGCTTGTCCAGAAAATGAGACTTGTCATTTCAAGGGACAAACGATAGAATTTAGTAGTATAAGTTGGTAATTAACCGGCAATAAATCAACGTTTTTTACCGATACCAAATTAAAAAATAATTTACATAAAAAAGACGATTGTATCAACAATTCATAAGTTGATGGAATGGTCTTATTTTTGTGCTGAAAAAACGTTGAATTTTTACATCAAACAATAGATTAGAAAGGATTGAAATAATGGCGTTAAAGGGTGGAAGAATTTTTTAAAAACGGATTGAAGTCCCTAACATTGTGATTAGTTTATTTAATAAAAAATAATAGAAGAGGTGAATAAAATGAAAAAATGGGTAATGATAACAACTATTGGCTTGTTATCACTTGGTGTATTAAGTGCGTGTGGGAAAGTGCAAGATACTAAAGACAGTGAAACAGACAATCAATCATCCACAGTAGAATCAACAACCCATACTAAAGAAAAAGAATCAAGTATTCAATCAAAAACAGCGACAGTGGTGTTAGTATTAAATCTTAGACAACTTTTCGTAGAGACAAAAATAAATTAAACTTAGCTACGAGAGGATGATTTTTTATGACCCGATATGAAGAAAATTTTAAACAGATGATTGTTGAACTGAATCAAACTGGACGTT
>WPCI01281488.1_pt1 | contig 20295 bp, 18 predicted proteins | sample 5399871 | NCBI WGS metagenome assembly WPCI01 (sample SAMN12869469, study PRJNA574797) | sludge metagenome | isolation source: wastewater treatment of pH7 | place: China:Beijing | collected 2019-05-20 | reverse complement strand
GTGTGACCGCCGAACATGCCAACCGCGCGAAAAAGGTTGAAAACAAGATTGAGCATGTGTACCGGGAAGCCCTGGCAAATATGTTCAAGGACACGGAAGACCTGAAGGGCGTTGTAAAAGCGATGAAAATGCGCGAAGTTTATCGCCACTTGAGCAATGCCGCGGATCGAAGTGATGAAGCCGCCAACGTCCTGGCGGATATTGTGGTCAAGACCTCGTAACGCCGGGAATTATGGAAGCTTCACTGATTCTTCTCATCATCTTCGCGTTGGTCTTCGATTTCCTCAACGGTGTCCACGACTCGAGCAACATCGTAGCCACCATGATCTCCTCCCGCGCCATACGCCCTCAGATCGCTCTGCTGATGACCGCCCTCGCGAACTTCGTTGGACCGTTTATCTTCGGCGTAGCGGTTGCTACCACCATTGGCAACGACATTGTGGCTGCTGAACACATCAACATGATGGTGCTCCTGGCTGCTTGCTTTAGCGCGATTTTTTGGAATCTCCTGACTTGGAAATTGGGAATCCCCAGCAGTTCATCGCATGCGATCATCGGTGGATTGATCGGCGCGGTGGTGGTCAAAGCCGGTTTCAAGGTGCTACTCATCAAGGGCATCACCAAGATTTTGATTGGCTTATTCGCCTCGCCGGTCATTGGTTTCGTGGCAGGTGTGATCATCGCCAACATCGTGTATCTTCTTTCCTGGAAAGCTACCCCAAAAATTAACGGGGTTTTCAACAAGCTGCAGGTGATCACGTCTTTAGGGCTGGCACTCAGTCATGGCACAAACGACGCCCAGAAAACCATGGGCATCATTACACTCGGCTTGGTTATCACCGGCTTTCAATCAAGCTTCCATGTGCCGAATTGGGTAGTACTTGCGTGCGCGACCGCAATCGCCTTGGGCACCGCGCTTGGCGGCTGGCAACTGATCAAAACCCTTGGCTCAAAATTTTACAAAATTCGCCCGGTCCATGGCTTCTCATCGCAGATCACCTCCGCGATTGTCATCATCACTGCCTCTCTGCTTGGAAGCCCTGTCAGCACAACCCAGGTGGTGAGTTCTTCCATCATGGGTGTTGGGGCTGCCGAACGTATGAGCAAAGTGCGTTGGGGGGTGGCTGGCGAGATCATGGTTGCCTGGGTCATTACCATCCCGGCCACCATGCTTGTTGGCGGGCTGTTCTACTGGCTCTTTCAGAACGCGCTGCCTGCGGTTTTGGCGCTTTTCTGATAGAGAAGCCATCGGTCAGACCTGTTACACCTAACATGAGCAGAATGCTTGCGTTTTAGGACGAATTAGTCTTTTTCGGAGAAGAAAATGGAAAGAATTGAAAAACAATACGATGTAATTTTTGCTGGTAACTACACCAAAGATACCATCATCACTCCATCCGGCTCTCGCCAGGTGGACGGTGGCGGCATGAATTACGCCGCTCATGCCGGCAAGGCGCTCGGGCTGCGCGGCGCGGTCGTGACCTGCCTCGCAAAAGAAGATGAACACGTGGTGCAGATGCTGCGCGCGGATGGGATCGACTGCTACCCTATCTACAGCCCGTCTTCCACACTAATGATCCTGGAATATAAAACGCTGGATGTGGACAAACGCGACCTTTACGTGACCCACACCGCCGGCACCATCCATCCAGAACATCTGGAGGGGCTTACGGCTCGGGCAATCGCGGTCAGCCCAAGCATTCGCGGCGAAGTGGAACCAGCTTTTTTTCATGCCATGCGCCTGCGCGAAGGCGTGCTGCTTGCTGCGGACGTCCAGGGCTTTGTGAGAGTGCTGCGCGGGCAGGATTTGGTGTATGAACCCTGGGAGGAAATGGCGGAAGTTCTTTCAGACCTGGATATCTTGAAATCCGACGCGATGGAAGCCAAGTACCTGACCGGTGAGACCGACATCGAGAAAGCGGCTGCCTTTTATGCCCAGCAAGGCGCCAAAGAAATCTTGCTCACCCACGCCAGCGGAGTTCTGGTTTACGCGGATGGTCAAAGCCATCACTACGAATTCCACTCCAAAAGTATGGATGGTCGCAGCGGCAGAGGAGATACCTGCCTGGGCTCCTATGTCAGCGCGCGTCTCTCGCTTCCGTCTCGTGAAGCTGGAAAATATGCCGCCGCTGTCACCAGCATGAAAGTGGAAAAATTGGGCGTTTTCGATCGAACCATCGCTGAAGTGGAAGAGTTTATTGCAAAATACTACGCTTAGTTTGAACTTCGAAGACCAAAAAGCAAGGATAGCCCTTCTAACAAAAACCGCTGTGGAGGGCTACCCTACTCTTTGGGAGCAAATGGTCGCGCAGTGGAAGACAGCCAAAAGCGATGCCGCCTGGCTCACGTACAGCGCGAATTACCTCCTCCACACTGCTGGTGTCCGTTGGGCTTTGGATCCGCTTTCCCTGTTTTCGCGTCTCTCACTCCCTAACCCGATGAATTTCGCCCAAGATCTGGCTCCATTGGACGCCGTGGTTTTGACCCACAGGCATGCTGACCACCTGGATCTCGGGCTCCTTTCCGAGATTGTTGATCTGCCTATCTCATGGATCGTGCCGGAATTTTTGCTGGAGGAGTTATTTCAAATCTTTAATGGCAGGGCAGCAAAGATCATCCTTCCCCACCCAGGTGTGCCGATTCAGATCAAGGATCTGGTCCTGACACCCTTCGATGGGCTGCACTTCAGAGATGGCAACGGGGTGCCTGAGATGGGCTACCTGGCGGAGTTTTCCGGAAAAAGTTGGGCTTTCCCGGGCGACACCCGCCTATTCCCAGCCCAAAGCTTGACCAGACTTGGCAGTCTGGATGGCATCTTTGCGCACCTGTGGCTTGGCAAGAAGTGTGCTCTGCAAGAAACCCCTCCCCTGCTTGAAGAATTTTGCCGCTTTTTCACTGAGCCTGCCCCGCGGCGGATCGTGGTCACCCACATGCACGAATTGGCACGCAAGCCCGACGATTTTTGGGATATCAGCCACTTCTCTCAAATTTCAGCAAAGTTAGGTGAACTAAACCCTGAGATACTGGTCACACCCGCCTGGACGGGAACGTTTGTTCCTCTATAACATCTTCAGATTGGCTTCCAAAACAGGCATTTCCGGAACTCAGCATCAGCAGCCAAGCTGCGGACTTACCCCGTTCTATCAACAAGATTAATGATAGTATTTATCCGGTGAATGTTTTTTCCCATTGAATGAGTGATTTTGGAGTGGTTTCAGAGAGGTTTCTTATGACTAAACGTTTGAAATGGGCGCTGATCGGTGGCGCGGTGCTGGGGATTATCTGTGTGGTCGGGGCATATCTTCGTTCAGGCGGGACTGCCTCACCTGCCTTCATTTTCGCTCTGTGGTTCAACCGCGTCATCATCGGCTTGGTCGTCGGTGCTCCCTGGGATACAACCAGCAGAAGCAAAAATATGCTTCGTGGAGCGCTTCTGGGGTTGTTGGTTTCGTTTGCTTTCTACAGCTCCACAAATTTTCAGGATCCAATCAGTTTTGTTGCAGGTGTCGTGTACGGAGTAATTCTTGAAGCCTGGCTTAGCCGGCTTGAAAAACAGGTGTGAGAGCGTAGTAAATCCTAGCAGTGTCTATCCCTTGTTGGATGGGGTAACTGCCATTAAATTAAGTTTCGATATACAAAAGTTTCCGTGAAATGGGCCTGGTCCTGGGAGAAAGATCATGAACGATGTAATAAGTTGGCTTCTCGAGGGGGATGTATCAGCTCAATACTTGACTCATAAACTTTTATTGGGCTCGGATTCAACCATCCTTGAGCAACTTCAAAACAGAATTGAAACAGAAGGATTTGGGGCTGAATTTTTGTTTCATCAAAATCCCGATGGTCATTGGGGGATTTACTACTACCAGCCCAAGTGGACTTCCACCCATTACACGCTGCTGGATCTGAAGAACCTTGGCATCTCCCCGATGAGCGAACCCTGCCAGGAGATGGTTCTGAGGATGCTTGACCAGTGCCAGAAACCCAATGGCGGGATGAATCTTTCGAAAATTATAGACCATCCCGGAGACACATGCTTGGATGGGATGGTGTTGAACTATGCTTGCTATTTTTGTCCTGACGAACCGCGCATCGTCAAGCTTGTAGAGCATCTCCTCGAAGTTCAAAAGCGGGATGGGGGCTTTACATGGGATCTACATTCGGAAAAGGGAGAACCACACACAACCATCTGTGTCCTTGAAGGACTTGGGCAATTCCGCGCTTCCGTCCCGGGTCACGGGCTTTCAAGGCTGCAAAGTGCGGAAGAAAATGCCATGGCATTTCTTCTATTCAACCGACTGTTCATGGATAACCCGGATAAAAGGTTTCGCAAGTTGTCATTTCCCTATCGCTACCGCTATGACCTTTTACGGGTATTGGAGTACTTTACCAGCCAGCAAATTCCGTACGACCCTCGCATCCAGCCAGCTTTGGATTGGTTGCAAGCAAAACGGAATAAAGATGGTCTCTGGTATCTTGAAAACCAACACAAAGGCAACGTACACTTCCAGATGGAAGAGGTTGGGAAACCGAGCAGGTTCGTCACTCTGAAAGCGCTTAGCATCCTCAAGCATTTTGATTGTCTCGGACTTTCGTCTTCTGATCTCTTCTAACAACTTCTCTTTTTTAATCCATCTCGTCAATTTTTTACTATCGATTGATAGTAAACTACAAAATTCCAAAAAGGAGAACATATGGCTCTACTTGAAGAAGCAATAATTTTTGCCACCCATGCCCACAGCGGTCAGTTTCGCAAAGGAACGAACACACCCATTTCATTGGTGAGAATCAAAAATTTATTACAATCTGAAGGTCAAGTAAATAATTCCAGTGAAAAATAGAGTATGTTCCAATTTGTTGTAAAGTCCCCAAGAGTTAAAAAAAAGACCATCTATTCAAGCCCCCAAAAGGAAACTAAAATGAAAAATAATCTTTATCATAAATCTTGTTTACTAAAACCAATCGGTCGTGCATTGGCAATTTTTCTAGTGTTCTCTATGCTTTTGGGGCTCAGCGCATGCGCAGAACCAAAAGTTACGGAGTCAGAACCACTTATACCGGAACAAGAGCAAGAGGTTCAAACCTTGCAAACAGAACCCGAGGCTGACCAGACAGAACCGGTCATTGTAGAACGGGATTTGGGTCCGCAGCCACTACAAACAGCAAATCAAGCCACCGCATTAGCGTTAAGATATTACATTTTTGCCCGACTAAAAACTGAAGAACTCATCCAAGCAGATTTTGAATCCAAGCCCGAAGGGGCGTTCCAGAGCCAAATGGATGAGCTCGTCTCAATTTGGCAAACTGCAGAAATTCTCACTTCAGAGGCGGAGATTATCACTGACCAAGCATTGTTGTTATTGGAAACAGCCTCGGTCGGTCAGTCAGTGGTTTTCAATCAATCCGGCAATTCAGGCATTTCTCTTGCTAGTTATACTGGTCAGGTGATTGACCGGCAAACCTGGGCTGAAAACTTATCAAAGCAATATGACGCGCTACGGGGCGGGCAACGATACAAGCAACTCGCCGAACAGCTTGGCACTGATACAAAAACAGCCGTTGAACAAATGGCACTGGCGCAGAAAATCATCCGCAACGCTGCCGACCAGGAGGAAACCCAGGCTGAGGTAGCCGAGTATACCCGCAGTATTAACGTCGTGGAAGGTTACAAGACAGCCAGCAAGGTAGGACTATTTGTCGGAGCTACCGTTGCGACTGGCGGGGGAACCCTAACCGCTCTAGCTGGTAGCAGTATGTCTTTGCCGGTTGCGGGAGCCGTAATCGTAGGCGGAGTGGATTGTATTGTTGACGTGGGGCAGACCACCAGCTCCATCATTCTGGGTGAAGATCATCAGGTAACAGTCGATTTTAAGGCAGCTGGCGATGTGATCCAACCAGTCTCAATGGTTGTCAGCCTGGTCACATTGGATCCAACCTCTACAGTTGAGCAGATCGCCTTCTTGGGCGAAGCTATGATGGAGTGGAGTAATCCAGGCAAAATTACCGGCATAGCGGTGGAAATTACCAAAAATATAACCTCACGCGTTTTGGCACGGATGATTGAACTTATGGGTCAAAATATCCCTGATGTCAAGAAAACACTGGAAGGGTTGAAATTATCTCTTCCAAAAGAAGAAGGCACTACTCTGTCAAAATTAATTTTAGCCAACACAGTTGGGTCTGAAGAATCTATAGCGAAAATGCAGGAACTTAGAGCTCAAATGGCACAAATGGCTGGACAAGAGGAAAACCTGGAACCGCAGGATGGCACCAATCCTCCTGAGCAAGAACAAGATTCCCTCACCGGAGGTCAACAGGAGCCTACCGCAGATCCCAATACCGGTAGTAGTCTTTCTGGCACTTATAGCGCAAGCGCAGTGTTGCAGTATACCGCAGAAGGCGTAGAAGCTGACGGCAGCTTGCCAGTGACGCTACAACTCAACCAAAACGGAACCGGCACAGCTACTGTCTACGGTTTTAGCGGCGATGCAGTGTACTCAGGTAATTCGGTCAGTTTTTCTGTTGCGATGCCAGGCATTACTTGTGTCTTTGAGGGATTAGCCAGCAGAAATGGCAGTGTAAGTATAGATGGGACTATGCAATGTTCAATGATGGGAATTATTGCTGCTTCCTATGCTTGGAGCGCGCAAAAGTAACCTTAGTCTGACGATATTGAAAAACACTATACGAATCCTTAATGATTCTTTGCGCGTGCCCAAGAGGAGGGTCAATGACTCTATTAGATGAGGCAATTATTTTTGCCACCCAAGCCCACAGCGGGCAGTGCCGCAAAGGAACGAACACACCTTACATTCTGCATCCCCTGGAGGCTGCTGCCATCGTGGGGGGCATGACTGAAGACCCGGAGATCATTGCCGCGGCGATGTTGCATGACACAGTTGAGGACTCTGGCATATCAACAGAAGAAATCGCTGCAAAATTTGGTCAACGTGTTGCCGATCTTGTTCAAGCAGAGACCGAAAACAAACGACATTCTCTCCCTGCATCTGAAACCTGGCTCATACGCAAACAAGAGACCATTGATGCCCTCAAAGCTGAAAAGGACATTGCCATTAAGATGCTGGCAATCGGAGATAAGCTTTCCAACATTCGAGCAATGTATCGGGATCATCTTTCATTCGGCGACAAACTTTGGGAGCGCTTTAACCAGAAAGCCCCTAAAATGCAGGCATGGTATTACCGTTCCATTGCCGACGCTACAACTGAGTTAGACCAGTATCCTGCGTGGCAGGAATACAACATGTTGGTGGCAAAGGTTTTCTCTTAGACAGGCTACTCTTGCTGCTTTGTTTTGTATTCTTGCACATCCATCGTCATACAAACTCAATGGCAGGATTAAGCGGTCAGGTTAATTCAAGTGATAGACTAATCTGTAACTGATATTCCAAGAGAAACTCACTGAAAGAGGTAAAAATGGCTGTGGAGAAAAGGTACTCAGCAGACGTAGAAGAAATTTTATCTCATCGATATGATAATGGCGCTGATTATTGGACTACGCCTGATAAGCGTTTACTAAAAGGATCGCCATTCTCCACCTTGGAGAGTGTGATGTATTTATTAGAATTGGGTACGGAACCGACAGAGCCCGTGATGAAAGAATGCGCGGAGTTGATGTTCAGTACCTGGAAGGAGGACGGGCGTTTCAAACTGTACCCCCAAGGCTCAATTTACCCATGCCAAACAATTCACGCCGCCAATACGCTTTGTCACATGGGCTATGCCAATGATTTCAGGGTCCGGACCACGCTCCAGCACCTCCTGGATATCCAATATTCCGATGGCGGTTGGCGCTGCAATAAATTCAGCTTTGGTCACGGACCTGAAACGGAGTTTTCAAACCCATTTCCGACGCTTATCGCCTTGGATGCTCTTCGATTCACTGATTATCTACACAACGAACCAGCACTTGATAAAGCGGTGGAGTTTCTTTTAGAGCACTGGACCATCAAGCAACCGATGGGTCCGTGTCACTATGGGATTGGTACGCTGTTTATGCAGGTTGAATTCCCCTTCCGCAATTACAACCTTTTTGTTTATGTTTACGTATTGTCATTTTATGATAAAGCTAAAAAGGACGCTCGGTTCCTGGAAGCCCTGGATGTATTGAAATCAAAAACTGTTGACGGTCAGATCGTGGTTGAGCGCGTTGTGCCGAAGTTGGAAAACCTTACTTTCTGTAAGAAAGGTTATCCGAGCACGCTGGCAACCAGTCGATATAACGAAATTCTTGATAACCTCAGGTGATCACTTGGCATAAGTGATGGTGGAATAAGCCTGGTAAATAATTATCTTCAAGTAAGGCATTTCATGGATGGGATGAAAGTTGACAAATGCTTAAAATGCCATGCCAACGAGTCGTGTTTGATATACTTTTCAAGACAAATTGAGGTCTGATTTCGAGTATAGGAGAAGCACTCATTATGGATTTTTATGAAGTTGTGAATTCAAGAAGAACAATCCGGGATTTTACAGCTGAAATCATACCGGATGAAATCATTGAAAGAATTATCTCAGCCGGATTGAAAGCGCCAACAAACGATCACATGAGGGATTGGCATTTTATCGTGATCACGGATAAATCCGTGGCTGCAAGGTGCATTGAACAAATCCCAGTCCATTTTTCTGACAGTGACGTCGATTCATTAATCCGTGACTGGCACCTGGATGATGAATGCCAACAGAATGCTTATCGCATCGCAGTGCCCAAGCAACACAGAATGCTCCTGGATGCCTCTTGTTTGGTGATTCCGCTATTAAAACAAAAAACCGACATACTTCATCCGGAAAACCTTTCGCATTTGAATGGTTTTGCCTCAATTTGGTGTTGTATCTAGAACATATTCCTCGCAACGACAGCTGAGGGTTTAGGCGCGACGTTAAGGATTCCTTTAGGTGATGAAGCTGAATGGGTAAGGAACGAATTGGGATTTCCCCAGGACTATCTGATGCCATGCTTTCTCGCTATTGGAAAGCCAAAAGAAGATGCCGCTCAGGTAGAGCAAAAGCCAATTTCTCTTCACGAGAGAATCCACAAGAATCACTGGTAGGTCTTATATCTTGTGCTTAATTGATGCTGCTTGAAAACAGAACCGTTGTCATTCCCCACCCAAAAATGTTACTACGAGGTGTTTGATTTCACCATCCCGCCAGAAAATGTGCTGACTCGCTTCTGCGTCCAACCATAGACCGGTCAGTTCACGGGAGGTTCCATTAGCATCAATTATCTCGATCACATCCCGGTCGCCAAATTGAACCGTAACAGGTGTTTGGCAGACGAAGTAGGTCAGTGTTCCAGCCGGCAGGGATAGGGTTTGTTCTTCGGCGAAAACATCAAAATAAATAAAATCCCGAGGTGAAGAGAGCAGTTCTGACGGGTCGAGTAGAAACGAATCAAAGACCAGGCGTCCTTCTTCGAACCGAACGCCAATTTCCAACTGACGGGTCAGTATTTCCTCTTTCACCATGCCGGTCATCCCTGGCTGACGCGCGCCGCGCCCTTTGGGGGTGTGTGAATATGGATCTGAAGGGAATGCGCCGTACTCAGCAGGTGTCTTTTGATATCCCAATCCTGCACGAATATCTCTGTAGAAGTCGCACAATTTCTCGGCAACAGGTTCACTTCTAAAGCGCACAGCGGTTTCCTGAACAGCTAAGAGGAGCTTCGAAATCATGTGCCAATAGACGCTCCCCAAGCCCTCGTAAGCAAAGAACGTACCGGACCGACCAGTAAACTCGGAGTGCCGGAAGGTGTTTTCAAACAATTGCTGAATAGCCTTACTCTCTTGTTCCACCAATGCTGCATATTCAGGTTGACCTTTTAGAGCGTCCAATGCTTTTCGAACATCCTTCACATTGCGTAGGTTGCCAGCAAAATGAAACATACCATGAATATCCTGAGTGAAGAGCCTGCCATCCTTGTTCTCAACTAATTGGAAGGGTAATTCCAAATGGTTGAGTTGTTCAGGCAGTAACGAATTTTTATCGAAGAAAGAGGGCAAAATTCGATCTGGATAGAGTATATACGTATGCTGGTCGGCCCGGTAGAGAGAACTGTGGCGCAAACTTTCTAAAACCGAAAGAGATTCCTCACCGCTCAAAAGACCTGAAGAAAGAATCGAAACTTGCCCTTCAAGCATTTCATACAACCGGTCCACATAAGCCCGCCCCATTTCAAGGCGTAACAAATTATAAGAAAGGTAGAGCGCGTCCGAACGTCGGTTGGCACGTAAACTATGCTCTAAATATTCTTGCGTTGTATCAAGAAACGCAATTAACGCTTCCACCGATACCTGGTTCATTGTTCCGTCAAATCCATGGTCGTAAATCACCGAACGATAATTGCTGCCAGCCTTGCCGAGCTCATCCATCATCAGTCGGCGCGATTCTGGTGTGAATTCAGCGCTCAAATTGGGGTGGAAGTTCTGAAGGACTGCAGCAACGGCAGTCAGTAAAGCAGCGACTTCGCTATGAAGGGAGAACTTCCCTCTTTCATGCTTGACCAGTCGACGGAAAAACGCTACGAATCGCCGCAGGTAACCCAAGGTAACTACCGATAGACCGTACCCCACCAGGGCATTGTTTGCATCGTTCCATTCGGGACGCTGCGTATTCATCCAAATCCCGCCTTCAGGGACAAAGTTGACCAACTTTGCCAAAAGGAGCGTGAGCAGCTTTTCTACGAGGGAAGCATGAATTACCCGACCATCCGCCGCAAACAGAAGGCGCCCGTCATTACCAAAGTGACGCCTTCGGTCCTCGATGCGTTCTTGAAGCGCGTGATCAAACAATATCGTGTTGTGTGGATCTTTCAGTAAATCCTCGTAGGGTTTAATGCGATAAGGCACATTCGCGTAACTCAAAACTGGCGTGTTTAGCCGCTGACGTAGCTCTCCAGGGTGAAATCGCTCACTGGCTTCCATTAATTTCTGCAAATAGATGATTTGATGATCGCTCCAGTAACCGATGTTCGCCCAGGGATTGCCTTCTTCGGGGACTTCCCAATCGATACCATTTCGACTGATCCGGTAAGGGTTATAGCCATCCGCCGTCGTTGCACACAAGAAAGTATCAACAGTAGCTTCCGCAAATTCGGGGAAGGAGTAAACCAAAGCCTCCCAATTTTGAAAAATGTCACGCCAATTCCCCGCATAATCCAGCCGTTGAGAGCCGTCCTCATTTTTTAGGTTGATGGAAAAAACATTCCACGGTCGGCTGGGATCCCCATGCCGGCGGCTGAATGTAAGCGGTAAATAGGTGTTCAGAAGGCGGGAAAGATTGGGGTCATCAATTTCCGCAGAGCGGGAACGCAATTCTGAAAGACTAAATCTGTCCGGCAGAGCATTGAACAATTCAGCGTGGGCAGTAGGAAGCTCATGTTGGTGGGTTGAGAGATAGTCAAGCAGGTCGGTTTTTTCGATCTGGTAATTTTGGATGAAAACACCACCACGCATAATGTTAAAAAGTACATTGGCGAAATGGTGTGAGCTGGCATTACTTTTTTCTGAAACCTGCATACCATCAGCGCTTGTCACCTTTTTTTCCAAGGCAGATGTGTTGGAGTTAATGTCCTGTTCAATGGCTTTTTGTTTCGCATCCAGGGATAGTTTTTGGAAGTCTCGCAGTTTTGCGAGAGCGGCATGGTCCTGGTCCACGTCCGCCACCAAGTGCCAGCTGGCTTCTTGTGATGCATCCAAATGCAAGTTGGCGCGAACAAAATACGCTCCTCGTTCACCGCGAACTTCCTTCTCTGTCTCAAGGCTTCCGCCAAAGCGGAAATGGGTCAACTGTTTTGAAGAGAGCAGTATGTGTCGCGGTTCCAAACCGACCTGAAATACAGAATTTACAGCCAATGACTCGCTCGGTTCAGCCAGATCTGATAATTGCGAGTTGAGACCAAAAAGTGCCAGATTCGACTCTTCATCCATTTCGCTGCGTTTGTAAGCATCCAGCAGGCAACTGAAAATATTTTGGGTTGCTGAGCTGACGTTCGCTGGAAGAATGTTTTGAAAGCCATCCAGTACTTCCAGGTCACATGGGTTTTCAGAGTAATCGATGTTGCTCAGCCAGGTTGTTTTGATAAAACCGAAGCGGTCTCCTGTGCGCCAGCTATATCGTATCACCAGCCCAAGAGATTGGTTGATTTCTTCAAATAGGAGCACAGACCCGGGAATATTCTTATACAGGTTTCGTTCAACTTGATATTGTCCATCCTGCCGAACCGAAAAGGGCTCCCAAAGCCATGTTTGGGCACCGCGATTAACCCGCAAGATAGTTTTTACACCTGTGTTTTCAGAATTTTCAGTAATTTTGTCTTCGGTGTAGTACGGAAATAAGGCGTGTTCAGCATTTACTCGCCCAGCAGTAAGTCCGCCAGTTGAGGAAATATACAGCCAGTGGTCAGCACCACTGACGATGCTCATGAAAAAAGGTGGCATGCCATCGAAGTGCTGGATTTTGTAAAACGTCTCACCTAGAATGTTAACATAACCCCCGATGGGTTCAGCCAGCGGGGGTGTGAGAAAAGTATTTCCGATAAGAGTTGGTACGGTTTTAGAACGCATACGATTGATTCTCCATCGTTGAGGATTTTTTAACTCAGTCTACCAACAATCCGTTTCGTTTTATGACTTCGCTAAACCAAAAAGCACTGTCTTTGACCGTGCGCGCCTGGGTTTCATAATCGATATGAATGGCACCAAATCGCTGAGAATATCCCCTCGCCCACTCAAAGTTATCCATCAGCGACCACTGCAAGTAGGCAGTTACCGGGATTCCAGCCTGAATCGCATCCCAAACCACCTTGAGGTGGGAATGCAAGTAGTCGATACGTCGTTGATCGCGAACTTTTCCATATTCGTCAGGTCCATCGGCGTAGCTGGCACCATTTTCAGTGACCATCAGCTGTTTCGGGTGATACTCCCGGTAAATTCGCTCCAGCAGTTCGTACAAACCCTGCGGATAAAGTTCCCAGCCCATATCAGTCTGTGGCACATCCCCATTCTCGTTATGAACCCCTTCTGAGTTTGCAGAAACTAACATCCGGGTATAGTAATTGATGCCCAAAAGGTCAGTCTCCTGCGCGATCAGATCCATATCACCAGGTTTGATGAAGCCAGGCTCGACTGAATCTAAGACACCCATACGCTCATAATCCTCAAGCATGTCCTGGGGATAGCCACGTCCATAGATGGGATCAGCAAACCACCGAATAAGTTCTCCATCCATAAAACGGATTCTGTCCTCGCTAACTGGCGTATCTGGGTCGTTGTGAACCGGACTCATGTTGAGAACGATCCCAATCTGCGACTCTGGAACAGCTATGCGCAACTCTTTAACCCCAACCCCATGAGCCATCAATAAATGATGAGCTGCTAAAATCCCTTTTGAACGGTCTTTCATACCTGGTGCATGTTCACCTATGGTATAGCTTAGATGGCTGGCACACCACGGCTCATTGATGGTGAACCAGAATTTGATCCTGTCTCCGAGGAGTCGTGCAACTACACCCGTGTACTCAACAAAAGCATCCACAACATCGCGATTCAACCAGGCATCTTCCAACGCTGTTGGCAAGTCCCAATGATACAGGGTTGCCATGGGTGTTATTCCTGCCTCTAACAGACCGTCAACCATCCTGCTGTAAAAATCCATACCGGCTTGGTTAACCTTTTCACGACCCTCGGGGAGAATTCGTGGCCATCCCAGGGAAAAGCGGTAATAAGGATAACCTAACGACTGCATTATTTTGATGTCATCCTGCCAACGGTGATAGTGGTCGCAAGCATAATCTCCGGTGTCGCCATTGAGTGTTCTCCCGGGAGTGTGCGAAAAGACATCCCAAATTGATTCACCTCTGCCATCTTCGTGCACCGCTCCTTCGATCTGGTAAGAACATGTGGCTGTGCCAAACATGAAGTTGTCAGGAAATTTCAAAATTTTCGTCATGGATAAACCTTTTCTCCTTTAGTTGAGTTGCTTGAATGTGTCCTTGAGTAGCGGGTAAAGTCCCTGGTAAATTTCATAAGCATCACGATAGGCAGTGAAGTTCTCTGGATTGGGCGCTGTTTTACCAGTAATTTGAATTGTCTCACGACACGCCGTCGCGACATCCGGCCAGGCACCTACCCCGACCCCAGCCAAAAGGGCTGCGCCAAAAGCACCCCCTTCGGTCGTATTGACACTGACCAATTCACTCTCCAGCACATCTGCCAAAATCTGGCGCCACAAAGCACCTTTGGTTCCACCGCCCGAAGCACGTACCTGTGAGATCTGCTCCAATCCGGCATTACGAATCAGGTTGAAACTGTCTTTCAAACCAAAGGCGACCCCTTCCAGCACGGCACGGGTCATATGACCGCGGCTATGACGAAGGGTAAGTCCAATAAAAGCTCCGCGAGCCAATGGGTCTGGGTGTGGAGTGCGTTCACCACTCAAATAAGGCAGGAAGAGCAATCCCTCACTACCAGCAGGTACGCCTTCGGCTTCCCGTAGCAGCTCATCAAAGCTCGTTTCCGGTGCAAGCGTATCGCGATACCATTGCAGGCTGCCAGCCGCTGAGAGCATCACCCCCATAAAATGCCACAAACCAGGTGCAGCGTGGCAAAAAGCATGCAAACGACCTTCTAGCTCAATTAGTGCCGAAGGGGTTGTAGCAAAGATAACTCCGCTCGTACCTACTGTCAGCCCAATAATGCCTGGCTCCACTGCGCCGACCCCAACCGCACCAGCTGCCTGATCGCCACCACCAGCCGTTACTGGAATCCCTTCCACCAGTCCGCACTGAGCAGCAGCGTATTCGTTCACATTGCCGGTAACTGCCGGACCTTCAAAAGTGGGTGGCATCCACTCGCGTGGAATATCCAGTATGTCGAGCAGTTCTTCAGACCAATCTCTTGCCTTAAGATCAAACAAAACTGTCCCGGAGCCATCCGCCTTGTCCATGGCAAGTTTGCCAGTCAGCTTAAAACGTATGAAATCTTTGGGTAATAATACGTGGCTTACCTTGGCATAGACTTCCGGTTCGTTTTCGGCAACCCAAAGGATCTTGGGTGCCGTAAACCCGGTCAGAGCGACATTTCCACTGATCTGGATGAAGCGTCCCTTGCCGACCCGTTCATGAATCTCGTCACACTGCGCCTGGCAGCGTTGGTCGTTCCATAATATGGCTGGGCGCAGCACCTTGTCATCAGAGTCCAGCAAAACCAAACCATGCATTTGTCCAGTCAGACCGATTGCTTCAATCTCGTTTGGATCGACACCAGTTTGGGCAATCACATTGCGTATGCTTTTGATGACTGCCTGCCACCACATCTCCGGATCTTGCTCGGACCACAATGGTTTGGGTGTAGAGAGCATGTGTGGGGAGGAAGCCGTGCCTAAGACCATGCCTTTCCTGTCAATTAGCAATGCTTTGCTACCAGTGGTCGAAACGTCAAGTCCTAAAATGAATGCCATCGCTTACTCCAATCATTTAATTGTCACTGGGCAATCGAACACACGGTCTTTTACCACCTGTGTTATTTCGCCATCGATTTCAAAATCAGCTTCAAGACGGATATCATCCGAGGAACTACCAGCCATGATCTTTACCGTTCCAGGTTCCAGTACCAGTTGCAACCCTTCGCCATAATATGCCAGCATATTGACAGGAAGATCAAATTGGATGGATTTGTTTTCTCCAGGCAGGAGGTGAATCCGGCTAAAACCACGCAGTTCCTTCACCGGTCGTGGGAAATGAGCATATTCGTCACGGGTGTAAAGCTGCACTACCTCATCCCCCGCTACGTGACCGACATTGCGAACTTCGAGGGTTATTTGCACGGTTTCATCCAACCCTGCGTGCACTTTATCAAGTTTTAAGTCTGTGTATTCAAACTGGGTGTAGCTCAAACCATGCCCAAAAGGAAAGAGCGGTTTGACGCTTTCGTTGACATAATCGCCATAGATGTTGGAGTGCATACCAGAGGGCTTATAGTTGTAAAAAATTGGCACTTGTCCAACCGAACGAGCAATCGAAACGGGGAGTTTACCTCCCGGATTGAATTCGCCCAGGATGGCACTAACGATAGCACCTGCGCCTTCCTCACCAGGCACCCAGGCTTCCAGCACCGCGTTGGTAGCCTCAACCAAGTTAGGAATGGAGAGCGGTCGTCCATTAATTAGGACCAAGACCACCGGCTTTCCTGTTTCAAGAACTGCTTGCAGCAATTCTGCTTGCACACCGGGTAAGCCCAAGTCGGTTGAATCCCGGAATTCGCCGGTGGTACAGTCGTATCCCAATCCTGATTTGTGCCCCAAAACTACGATAGCAATGTCAGCACTGCTGGCAAGTTCAACGGCGGCTGAAAAGCCGGATTTATCTTGCGAAGCGATATCACAGCCTTTGGTGTAGTCAATTTTGATTGATGAAGGTAGAACCTGCTTAAACACCTCAAAAACAGAAGCGATTTCCACAGGCATCTTTTCAATATCTGCCTTTGTCAACCCCTGGTAACCGGACCCTTCTGGGGGATCCTGGCACAAAAGCTCACGCATGGAAGCATAAGAGTAGTCTCCCAACATGCACCGTTGGTTATCAGCGTTTGGACCGATCAGCGCGATCTTCTTCACCGACTGCTGGCTAATACGTCACTTTGTTCCTCTACTTCAGTTAACAACATGCAAAGAGTAGTTGCCAATTGACATGGATAGCGTAGGAAGAAGCTATCTAGAATAGCTAAAAATGAAACAACGAAAAAGCGAGAGTTCTAAATTTAGGAAATTCTCCTGATTTAATCCTCTCAGAAGGCATCTTGCCTCTTAATTGTGGATTACTTGAACGAATATCGACGTGAAAAAACAGATAGCGAAAGTTGGTTGTATCAGTTAACACCGAATTAATGCCATTTACAGTAAATTGAGATTATGAAACACTTCTCAGTAATCGGGGACATCAATTGAGTATCATCACCACAAAGTCAATAAGTGGGGGTTAGAAATCTCGGGCTCGTTAAGCGCAGCTTGATCTGGAAATTGAAATCTTCAAAACCAACCGGCAGGAAAAGTTCTGCCATTCAAAAAAGCAGAGCCTATTTATTCCATTTCCCCATATTCACCCACATTGGCAAATCTTCACTGAGCGCTGTTTTGATAAGTGAAAGGAGATGACATGATTCCCGAACAACACAAATTGGAAGTACAACTGGCATTCAATGCTTATTGCCACAAAACCCTCAAAAATGAAGCATCTAATGCCCACAAGATCATGAATAGGCGAAAACAAAGAATACTGAACTTTTCTGATTTGCCCTTTGATGAAGAGTTCCTGTTTTCAAAAGATGAGTTGTTCGACCCTCAGGAAGACTTCAACATTAATGGGAATTGGATAACCAATAAGTTGCTAACCTCAGCAATCAACAGATTGTCGGATGCATATCGGAAAGTCATAGAGTTGTATTACTTTTTTGATTTAAACGACCGCTTAATCGGTGAACAATTAGAAGTACCAAGAAGCACCATACAATTTTGGCGCTCCAATGCTCTTACTAGCCTAAAGCACGACTTGGAGGAAAACATCGATGACTGGTCAGGGATTTGAAAACAAACTCAGGTCAACGAAGAGACTGCTTCCATACCCAGTGATTATCTGTGCAGTTCAGGGTGATCCAACAGCCATGGATCAAGTTATCGGCTTTTACAATCCTTACATCGCCTACTTATCCAGACGTAATGTCAGAGATGAAGAAGGCTTTTTTATCAAGATGCCGAATCCTGAAATTGAGGCTCGGCTTACTTCGCGGTTAGTCCGAGCTGTTGTTTGTTTTAAAATCCTTGGCGGACCAAATCAAGCTAAATGAACACTAAAATAAGTAGACCTGAAACAACGGGAGATAATGCCATTATTAGATATAGCTTGCAATTGGCAATGCTTAGCCGTCTCCTTAGCAGTGAATTGATCACAAGAACTGAGTATGAAAAAGTTCGAAGCAAGTTAATGGAGAAATTTAGTGTAATTTCTGAAATATGGATTCAATCTTTACCCCTTAATAGTGTACAATCTACTATGGTTGATACACACAATGAGGTGAGGGATAATGAAACCAGTTGAAGTGATTAAAGGACAAGGTTTGGTTGCCCGTCGAGGCAATGGCCAGGAAATCGAACGATTGCGCGTGGCAGCCTATTGTCGTGTCAGCACGGATAGTGAGGACCAGCTAAGCAGCTACAAATCACAAGTACAACATTACATGGAGTTTATAAAATCCAAAAGCGAATGGGTATTCTCTGGTATCTATGCTGATGAGGCAATCACAGGAACACAAATCAAAAATCGGGAGGATTTTCAACGACTCGTCAACGATTGTATGAATGGAGAGATAGACCTGGTTATCACCAAGTCTATCTCGCGGTTTGCCAGAAACACGCTGGACACCTTGCGCTATGTTCGTATGCTGAAAGAGAAGAATGTCGCTGTCTTCTTTGAAGAGGAGAATATCAATACTCTTACCATGGATGGTGAGCTGTTGTTGGTCATTTTGAGCTCCGTTGCACAACAGGAAGTCGAAAATATTTCCGCTAACGTTAAAAAAGGTCTCCGTATGAAAATGCAACGAGGTGAGATTGTCGGCTTCCAGGGTTGCCTGGGATATGACTATCATCCGGAGGATAAATCCCTAACGGTAAATGAGGAAGAAGCTAAAATCGTCCGATATATCTTTCAGCGGTATATCGAAGGGGCAGGCTGCACAATTCTTGGAAATGAGCTGCAAAACCTGGGCTACAAAACCAAAAACGGGCATGCCAAATGGCCCGCATCCACCGTCATTAACATCATCAAAAATGAAAAGTATAAGGGGGATCTCCTCCTCGGAAAAACCTTCACAGTAGATCCTATATCCAAACGCCGTCTGGAGAATTTCGGGGAGCAGGACAAGTACTATATTAAAGATCATCATGAGCCAATTGTTTCGGAGGATGTTTTTGCAAAAGCTCAGGAAATCCTTGCAAGGCGAGGTTACCCCAGACGACTTAATCCGGAAGGGAAGCGTGAGAAATACAGTCGCAAATACGCATTTAGCAGCTTGTTACAGTGTGGGTTTTGTAATACTAATCTGAACAGACGCAGTTGGCATGCAAGTGCAAGACATAAGAAAATTATCTGGCAATGCACTTCGGCTACCAAAAGAGGCAAGAGATTTTGCCCAGAGAGCAAAGGAATTGAGGAAAGCATTATTGAGAATGCTTTCCTTGAATCCTACAAGCTTCTTTGTGGAAACGATAAAGCAATTATTGATGAATTCCTAACACTGACCGAAAAGACGCTTGGTGAAGAAAATGTGGAAAAAACCGTCAGAAGAATTGAAAAAGAATTGCTTACCATTGATCACAAGAAGAGCAAACTCATTGATTTGCGGCTTGAAGGAACAATCGATGAGGAGTCTTTCTCCAGGAAATTATTTGAAATTGACAGTAATCTCGACGCCCTGAATTCAACACTAAACGATTTATCCGCAACCAAAGACCAACAGGACGACCTTCGATCACGGATACAGAGTTTTAGGTCAACACTTGAAAACCAGGCAATCTTGGAGAAATTCGACCGATTCGTGTTTGAGAGCATAGTCGAAAAAGCAATTATTGGAGGATATGGCGAAGGTGGAAAACCAGACCCTGGTTTAATCACCTTCGTTTTCAAAACCGGATTTAAGGAAAAGTTACACAAAAGTAAATTCGAAGTTTTGAGAAGAGAATTTGATTCAGATGGCAATCAAATCGTTCCGTGTACTTTTTCCCAAAACGAGGACGTTTCTATGTCTTCCTTTAGTAACTCAAACACATGTCGAGACGGTGGTGTCACTTCTTAAGGGATAGGCTGGAAGGAGGCTAAAGGCTAGCCTGAGGTACGCAATATAAGGCAAGCCGCACCCAACACCGCTTTCATCAGCCCCCGGAAACACCCATTGCCTTGGGAAACTTCCTTACCGCTTCCCGCCATGGTCCGCAAAGAATTCCCACATCAGGCGGGTGGCGCTAATCTCCTGGGTGGTTTTGCCGGTCAACACTTCAGGCAGGGGGCTGCCGCCGGGCCAGGTGTGACCGCCATCCGCTATCGAGTAGAAAACCACATCCGCCCCTGGGTCACAATCCTCATACCTTACGCCCATCACAGGTTCCTTATCCAAAAAGACGGTTTCGTTGGCATCGCAACCATTTAACAACGCGTACTCTTCAACAAACGCAGGCACATTGGGGAACAAGATAGAGAAAAACCGAGAAAGTCCCCCCTCATATGGGACGATC